>Ga0136642_1001362_pt1 | contig 10604 bp, 16 predicted proteins | sample LowCatLa1302831Y_FD_115313 | JGI IMG/M metagenome (GOLD analysis project Ga0136642, IMG submission 115313) | Freshwater microbial communities from Lower Cathedral Lake, Yosemite National Park, California, USA - 13028-31Y | ecosystem: Environmental > Aquatic > Freshwater > Lake ... | reverse complement strand
TCATCCTGCTAATCGTCCCCATGCCACTCCTCATCCTGCTAATCGTCCCCATGCCACTCCTCATCCTGCTAATCGTCCCCATGCCACTCCTCATCCTGCTAATCGTCCCCATGCCAATGAGTTTCCTGACGCACACTCGCCCGCCGCAGGGTATGACGGTTCCTTGCATATGCGTAGGGAACCAGCGGTCTCCCACGCGCATACTTCTGCTCCACGGCAACGGAGAGACGGTACTGTCAACGAGAGAGTTGGCAATCGTTATTGCCAATAAGTGCGGCGCAGCAGTCTTTGTTATTGACTATCCAGGTGTGCTGTTGCATTGTCATGTTACACATATAAGTGCTCGAACTCAGACAACCTTGTCATGCAGGGTATTGGAGGAGTGATAATGGGGCAAGGCCGTCTGCGAGAACGGCAAGGGGTCTCTATCTGTCTGCGGGGAGGGCAGCTGCGGTTCTCAGGTCAGATGGGATGCCATTCCACGTGTTCGGGTACAGCCTGGGCACGGCTCTCGCCGTGCGGGTCTCGAAGGACCACAGCGACATTGTGCAGAGCCTATCTTTGATGGCGCCCATATGCAGTGCCATTTCGGTTGCGGCTTCCAGCCCGACAGAGTCCACGGTGTGTGTGCCTTATTGAATGGATTGCATAAACAGCACGCGCTCACGATGCTACACACGCAGATTGTGAAGACCGTGCTGTCGGTGTTTAAGCCGGCGCTTAAGCCGATAGATGTCTTTAGGGCCGAAGACGACGCATCAGGTGCGACACGGTGAATATTATTTTGGAAGAAATCGCCACTGAAAAAAAACCCGCCACTGGTGCAGGTGTCAAGTGTCGGACCTCGATAGTTTTCGGGAGTCACGATACAATAGTTGATAATAGGGAAGCCCTTCGGATGGCCATGAAGCTCAAGGCGGGCGTGCTCAAGGTGTTCGGGGCTGACCACATTTCTATTCAGGAGTCTAGGCACGGCATCGATTTTCTTGCGCGCAACATATTGAAGCGATAACATATTTAGGATCGTTTGAAGAAAGACAAAAGAAAGCATGCGCGCATGCGCCGACTCGTGTGGACCAGCGTCCATCCGACTGGCGAAGCGCTGGAACCAGGGCACTGGATGGTTGCGCTGTCCGCACTGGCATGCACAACAAGCATCCTGCTCTTCTATGCCACTATACGCAAGACGAAGCGGCGCAGACGTTGCATAGAGGTCATGGACCCGAAACGCGACGACGGAGACAGCCAGCGGCTGGCTGACGAAGCGGAAGATTTCAGCACGCCTTCTGCGGCGCCACCTCACGCCGCTAGGCAGAGCGCTATAACGCACGCGCACCGCCACGAATGCAGCGCTGAGCCGACGCCAGAGCCAGCACCGCCGACGCCGCACATCCGCGCGTACAAGACGGGTGCCAAATTTATAAGTATCTAGAGTTCCGGCAGCTTCACAGCCGGCGGGAGGAGGTGTACGAGGTCTGCTGCGGGCTTAGAAACCACCCGAAGTCCCCTTCCCTCAGCAACGAACGCGAGCTGCTTCGTTCTCCACTTGAAAGATTCTCGTCCAGCGCACGCGAGCTGCGCAGCCTCCAGAAAACGAGCCTCCGAAAAGTGCGCCTCGGACGCAACTTCGCATGCCCTGCGGTCGACAGGTTGCTGAGTCGGCAATTCTTCATCGCTGGACAGGTTGTCTCCAACGCACCGTGCGATCGCGTCACTCGCCATAGCATCAGCTGCAAGCGATCCCTCGACGTCGTTCTCGCTTTGTAGTGCCTTTGCAAGTTCGGCAGACGTGTTGTGCACAGTCCTCCAAGCTCCTGTCGAAAAACGTATTCTTAATAGATTGCTTATTGGTTTTGCATATATCATAACTGACACGCACCGGCGTGTGGGGATGCGTCAATGTACTCTGCATGTATCAATAGTTCTATGAGTGACGCTCTCCCACGAAGATTGTGACGCCTGCAAATGGACAAAGCCTCTGCGAGAACGCTGCATCGCTGCTCCATGGTCTGATGCCCCATAGCTATGCGAACACATAAAGCTATCCTGCACCGCAAAGTAAAACATCATCAGCAACGGACCATGTCCCTTAAAGCAGGGGGGGTTTGGGAGGCAGCATGCCCCCAGCATGCCCCCCGCACCGCGCGTCGCGGACCATATCCTTTTCGAAGTTTACGTCGAAGCTGCAGCGCGCTGGCCCGCCCTGAACTCTCCAGACGGCTCCGGCTGTCCCGGACTTTACTTCGGAGACAAGAGCCTCATACTGGCCCGCAACGATTTTGGCCTCCTCGAAGGACCCCGCAAGTATCGCCTCGCGGAGTCTATTTCTTTTTTCCCGCAGCTCGCCGTGGCTTCCGATATAAACAAGACTCGGAAGAGGCTCCGGTATACTGAAGCCGTTCATTTTTGTTTGTCCTTCGCTATAACACATAGCGAAAGGAGGGCTGGAAATTTATATGGGTTTTCCAATCAAGGTCGTGGAGACTCTCAAGCAGATCTTCGCAGACACTCTGGGCGGCGAAGAAGTTCGGTTCGAAGAAGAGACGGAGACGATCTTTTCACTGCGGTGCGAAGAGACAGACGAATGGATCGCAGTCGTTGCGGCGACGAGCGACTCTCAGGCACTGGCCGACGCCGAGGAGGCGCGGTCTATGGATCCCCCCCCGGAGCGGGTCATCGCAGTCTGCCAGAAAGCTGGCGTACACCGCAAGAAGCTGGCGGACATGTTCGCATTTGATGAGTGTGAGCTCATGTACAATGTTATGAAGCACTCGACGGTTCCCCCCGTAACCAAGCTGACGGACTCTGAGAAGGTGCGCATTTTTTTTGGTTTTTTTTTATTTTTTAAAAACTCATCAGAAGCCTCCGGTCGCAGGACGAGCTCCGAACTCTAGTATGCGACGAAGACATGCCAATGATGCTGTCTGACGACATTGTCGCGCGGTACTACGGCTTCGTGGAAGGGGACGTCGTCAGGACCGTCAGGGACACGGATAGCGGTCCTATGACCCATCACCGTTTGGTGATGAATAGGTGATGGTCGACGCAATGGTGATGGTCGACGTTTGGCGATGGTCGACGCAATGGCCGTCAACCGTGTACAGGAAGCCATGTCGGGCGCGGTGAGGGGGACCTTTATGATATGATCGGTGAAAGTCTCCTCCCGGAGGACAAGTCCATCTGGATAATACTCTTTCGTGGCAATCACCACCACGCAGTGTGCGGGAGACAAGGATGCTGAGATTTTGAAATACGTAGAATTGATGGAAGAAGCGCGAGCCCTTCTCGTTTCGATTGCAGAGGAGCGATACTAATTGTGGTTTTTGATACTACCAGACTATAAAGACGAGAAACAGCCACGGTGAAATGCTTCGTTCGTTGTTGCTGTTGTGTGCTGTTGCGTCTATCTCGACGGCCCCGGCGCATGTGGTGGTGATTGCGGACGGGTCGCCGGACTGGGCGGCGCTGCTGACGGCGCTGCCTGCTCCGGATGTTGCGCTCATGATGCGACCGTGCGCAGGCTGCGCGGGGGGCCTGACGCCTGAGAGCGCAGAGGTCGCGAGCGCAATGTCAACGGGATGTACGGGCGCTCGCCGGGCGGTGTCTGCGATGGGGACCCCCCTGGGCACGCGCGCCGCAAAGGCGGGGGCGGCGACGGGGCTCGTGACCAACGCGTGCCCGACGGACCCGACGGTGGCGGCGTTCTTCGCGAGCTCGCACGACCGGTACGACGCGGCGCTGCTCGCGGGCGGCCTGCGCGACTCGGCACTCGCTGTGATGCTGGGCGGAGCGAGCCGCCTGCTGGGTTCGCCGGAACCTGATGCGTGCCACCCGCGTACGCGGCGGGAGCTGGCGGCGAGCGTGCGGTCGTGCGACCAGGGAAGGCTGGTGGGCTCCTTCGGGAACATGCGCTCGGCACTCGCCGAGGAGTGTCAGCCACTGCCGCTGGGCGGCGACCAGGCGCTCCCCAACCTCGCAGACATGACGGCGTCGGCGCTCGCATTCATGCGCGCGTCAACCCCGGACAGAGGCGTCTTCCTCGTGGTGGGCAACGACCGCATGGACCACGCGGCGCACGCGGGCGACGAGGTCGCGCTCGTCTACCAGTACGCAGACACTGCCGCGGCCGTGAAGGTGGCAATATCTGCGCTCGCGCACAGGAATGACTCGCTCGTGGTGGTGACGGGCGACCACGCGACGGTGTTCAACGGCACAGCGCACAGCGCGGCGGCAGTTCCCGTGCTCGTGTACGGATCGGGCGCAAGGGAGGCGGCGTCCAGAATCGTGGAGCTCAACGGATCGAGCGCCTTCTCACCGCCCGTCTTTGATGCCACGGACTTTCCGAAGCTCTTCCCCTTCTTCGTCAGTGGATCGTGCGAGCATGGAGACTCCGTGCCGCGCCTCGACCTCGTTGCAGCGTTCGCGCTCGCGGGAACGTGCGCGCTCGCACTCGTGGCGTTCCTGGTTTCGTGCGTCCTAGCGAGGCGGGCCAAGAAGGAGTGAAAGTATAAAACGCAATTTCCATCATGTGTACATGGAAGACGTTGTCCAAGCCCCGTTCGGAGCAGCCCCTCCCCCACCGCACATCGTCACCGGTGCCCCCGATGCTATTGCGCCCGCAGAGTTCGGCGCCCCCGAAGCTATCTCGACTGAGATGATGCCGCAGCCTGTACCGTTCGGCGCCCCCGAGGCGATAGCGCCCGCCGAGTTTGGCGCCCCCGAGGCTATAGCGCCCGCCGAGTTTGGCGCCCCCGAGGCTATAGCGCCCGCCGAGTTTGGCGCCCCCGAGGCTATAGCGCCCGCCGAGTTTGGCGCCCCCGAGGCTATATCTACGGAGATGATGCCGATGCCTGTACCGTTCGGAGCCCCCGAGGCTATCGCGGCTGAGATGACGCCGCCGGTGACGTTCGGCGCACTCTTTGTGAAGGAGCCAGTGGGCCAGCAGGAGTACGCTGCATACTACATGGAGGCGCGCGGAGAATCTGGCAATGTCCGGGTCGCAGAGATGCTGTCCCGCTTCCATGAGGTTAGCCAGAATGTCGAGAACCTCATCGGCGATTGCTTCAGGACGAATATGCAGGACCAGCGGTTGATCCACCAACTGTTCGATGCCGTGAACGAGACGACGCTGCTTCTGAAACCCATGGGCTACCTTGCCTTCAAATCCGGCACTGGAATATCCGAGGACATCAAGAAGGACTGCCTTGACTTATATCGCGACGGGATGCAGAAGAAGTACGACATGATTCGCAACAAGAGCGTCCGCCCTCTCATCCAGTACGCGAAGGACCACATGGGCCTCATCTCCCTCTAGTATTCCACCGCTGCACGTACTCAATCACCTCAGGGAGAAAGTATCGAAACGCGTAGCACGTCAGCGTGACTGCGCAGAACCCCTGCATGGTAGGAACTATAGCATCGACTTCCGCGGTTCTCAATGTCGAGTCCCCTGCTAACCGAACGACGACTCCTCCCTCGCATGCCAGCGTACCGTTGTCACTGGCCCAATCTTCCCTGACCATGATGAGACGACCCACGAGCTCGTGGACGCTGTCCAAGCGCACCAGAGCGCCTCGAGAAGGAGGAGCATCTGCCGGACTGGTTTCTGAAACTCCGACGACGTATATGACGCGGCGCCCCTGAAACGCGTTTGAAGCCTTCGCGTGCTCCAATAAAGTAGCTCGCTCGCAAAACACTGGATACGCACTGTCCTTTGCGTCCTGAAGCGCAGATAGCACGGCGAAATCGTAGCTGTCTTTGTCTGACACCACATCGTCGCATTCGTCTGACTCTGCTGGACTCACGTGTCCGCTTTCGTCAGACACGGCAGGGCTTACGTTAAGTGTATGCTCACTGTTCCGCATGGCGGCGGTCTGAAGACAAAGATCATTTATCTGAGCCTGCAGGTCGGCCTGCGATTGAGTCTGCGGAGGAAGCCCCTTGGGCGTGGGACCGCGAGACATTTATTCGCTCTATATAAGCATATATATCGAATCAACGTAAATGTCTGCGCTTTTCTCGTGGTTCGAGGTAAAAAAGAGCCCTCCCACCGAAGAGGAGAACGAACAACTCGTCGTTGTGGGTGGCCCAGGGGCAGCAATCGCAAAACACGTTGTGAAACACGCACTGAAAAATGCTGTGCATAAGGGACATCACGTTCACATTCGATAAGGCGCTTTACATGTACAAGGACCTGGAGCGCGCCAATTCGTTTCTCGCAATAGATCGCATAGAGGGCGATGTGTTGCGCAAGTATCAGGGGAAGATCAAGAACGTGCGCGCAGTCGAAGGAACCATACGCGTGACCATAGACGGCGAAGATGTCAGAGTGTACGACACCGACATTGTCGATGCCGTGACCGTGACGTACCAGAATCCGCAGCGGAGGCTCTGCAAGTGTCTATAATGCGTAATATAAAAGAATGGAACCGTTCCATTCGATGAGTTTCGTCACCTTTGGACGTTTTGCGGAATCCCCCTTAGAATCGCAGGAAGAGGAGGCTGATCCTTTACTAAAGCAGAAGATAAAGTCGTCCCTCGTACAGCGAGCGGTGGCAGCGTACGATAGTGTGCTGAAGAACGCCAAGACATTGCTCGTGCAGTTGTATGCGATCGAAGATGGCCCAGTGCCCAGTGTGGAAAAAATTTCGTGCGGCCTCACGCGGAGTCAGATTGCGGTGAACACGCTGGCCACGTCGGCAGGAGTGGGAGCCATGACCGCTCTGACGGTGGCCAGTGTAATAACGGCCGGTGCAACGCAGATTGCGACGAACATCGCGTCCAACGTCATGCCTCCGGCGGGGTGGATGATCATCTTTGGCCCCAAGACGTCCTACTACCTCGGATACGAGCATGACCGATCGCTCGAGTCGTGCACCTATGATAAGCAGGCTCGAGAGAAGGACGGCTGGGTCCTGACATACTTCAAGTCATTTGCGCCGACGAGGCGCGGCCAATCGTCCGCAGATGGCGGCTGCTATGTATGGAGGACGCTCACCTTCCCCTGCTCCAACGCCTTGCAGATCACCGTGTATGGTGGCTGTCGCATCAAGGCTATATTCCAGGGCAGCGGTGCGGTGACGACCCGCCTGGTTGTTTCGGATGACAGCACTCTCGTGCTCGAGGTCTTTGAGACTGCTGACGAAGTCGAGACGATGAGCCGCGTGCCTGTGGAGGCGATGGACGGAGTGCAGTACATCACGTGCGGCGCGCGGCCCTCCGCCACCAAGTGGCACGTGCTCGTAAAGGGCGGTGCTGTTGTAGAGGTTGTCGAGAAGCGCAGCGACGAACCGGGCATAATTGACAACCCGGACCGCGGCGCCGCCATCAGGCAGGCACGCCGCGCGGGCCTCAACCCGGACGGGACGGTGGGGCGCAAGTACAGGGCGGGATTATCGCACGCGCGCAAGGAACTATCGGACTTTGAGAGGCTCGACTTTACCAGAAACAGGAGCTTGCTCGGACAGGCCAGGGCTGAAGAAACATGCCAGCAGATACCAGAGTAATCGTTTTCTCCGTATTTTCGAAGAAAAGTAAAACGGCATTTCCAATGGCGAATAATTCCCTATTCGTCACGAGCGCGCTCTGTCTGTTGTTCGTCATGTTTGTCGGCGCAGAAAGAGAAGGGAGCGAATTTACCATCCAGACTCACAATCATGCTGCTCGTGCGACGATTCTACACGTCACCCATGGGAGAGTTTCGTGCCCTTCTTTCTGTAGATTCGTAGATACGAGTCCCGTATTTGAAAATTCGAGATTATGACAGTTTCCACGTGATACCGGCAAACCCTGTCTGTCGCGAGCGAGCGCACGTTTTTTACGATATAAGATGGAGTGCATTTCGCCCGCTGTGGTGCGTCGATGCGCTCTGGAAAAATGATCTCGCGTCTTACTGGACCTCAAGCCCCGACAGATGAAGAATGCGGTTTCGCTTCGTGACAACTGGACGCAGAGTGCAATTCGATTATGAAGCCGTTCTCGAAGCTGCTGTCGAAATGGAGCGAGCCAACCAGTTGTTTACCGAGCGCAATGCGATTGCGAAGAAGCTCTGTGAGCTGGTGGGTAATAAGGTAGCTGGGAGCATGATGTTGCAGTGAAAATGCACCGGCGGGCACCCTACTCGTATAAATATAGGGATCTGTAGACAGACATGGCAAGCTGCGACATATTCTCGTGCGTCAAGACTATGTTCATGTCAGAAGAGCAGTACGCGCAGAACGCAGAGGAGAACGCGCGTGGTCTTATAGTTATGTATGGGTCGCACGTCATAGAGACCCAGAAGAATCTCGACGAAACGCTCAGTGTTGCACGCATGCACCTCAAGGCGCTGCAGGCTGCAAGAGAGCAGAAGAATGGCCCTGCCATAGCAAGAGCGCTTGCTGCCGCAAAGGAAACCGCTTCGCGTGCAAAGGTGCTGACGACGCAGCGGACCAAGTACGAGCAATTGCTAGGTGCGGCACCTCCTGTGTGTGCCGAGTATGCATGTTTTGTGTCGAGATCCAGGAAGTGCCACGTTTTTTTGTGTCGAGCTCCAAGTGCATGCTGAGGAGGTGGCACCTCCTGTTGTTATGTTGCGCATGCTGAGGAGGTGGCACCTCCTGTTGTTGTGTTGCACATGCCGAGGAGGTGGCACCTCCTGTGCATGTTTTGTGTTGAGATGAGTACGTGAAACGTACTGAGTGCCGTTGAAAATCGTTCCGCAGCTTCATGCGAGAGGGCTGTGCAGAGTCTGCAAGAAGGGCAGCAGATGAAAAAGACTGTGAGAACGCTGGTGGCGGTGCGGAGACAATTCAAGGTCCTGGAGCTGGGCGGGTTGGCGGACAGTGCAGAGAGCACGATTTCGGATCTTACAGCGAGCAACGAGGAGGTTTCGGACATTCGAAACCTCGTTCTTGGCGGAATGCAGACGACAGTGGCGTCAGATCCAGATGCGGATATGGCGGAGCTCGAGGAGCTCCTGCTTGCAGAGACCCCGAGCTCGAATGCCGTCGAGGAGCCGCCGCAGAAGCAGGAGATTTGCGGCGTGCGGCTGCCATCGAGCGAAGCGTACTCTGCAGCCATGACGGCGTAGCAAATTCGTAATTATCTGGACGTTGCATATATCTGCTGTTTCTTCAGCAATAGCATGATTCGTCCAAAAGTGAACCGCCAGCAGCTCGCGCGCGCGTTTGCCAGCGGGTCCGTGCAGGTTGAGACACCACAAAGACCCTACGAGCTTCCTCTATCCAACAAGTCGTCCTTTCAGGCTGCTCCTCCCGCCGCGAGCAGGGATGCGCGCCCCATATCGCTCTGCCTCCGCATATTCGCCATGATACTACTGGGAGCCATGGGCAAGAGGGTACAGCAGTTCCTCACGTTCCGACGTATCCACTGGACCTGGGACGACCCGACGAAGTGGGAGGGCGAGCCAACGCTGACGGGGTAAGCCGGTGCTCTAGTTGTCGGTCTATATTAATAACTAATACTGACAACTGTTTTGTCTTTTCAGGGCGCTCAACAGCGCAACGTCGACCGTCACGTGCTCGAGGATGATTAATCTTTCCACAGTCAACGTCACGCTCGTCCTTCTATCAATCGGTATACTTGACGACGTCTGCGGGCTCGTCTGGAGGAACGTTGGCGTGTCCAAGGCGCTGCGCCATGCCTGCGTACTCTACGTCGCCGCAGTGCATGCGGGCATCCTCGACATCTACACCCTCACTGTCGCGTGCGCCGCCGCGGCTTGCTGGCCGTCCGTCGAGTTTGATTCCAGGTACTATGATTAGGAAGGTATTGAGTGTGTGAAAGTTTACATCTCAACACGAAACCTGTTGCAGGTGTCTGGTTGTGGCGTGGATGCTCGCGTGGATCTTCCCAGTCATGGAGCTCGTCGGCGGCTCACTGGCCAACACGGACCAGTACGCGCTATGCTTCGTTGTCTTTGAATGGATCCTCCTCATGATAGATGCTGCGTTTATGGGCGAAGCTGGATCGCGCATGTCTATCGTGAGGGACGTTGTTATCGAGTATGTGCTCGTTGTCTGGCTGCTCGGCCCAGGAAAGGCGTATAGGACGGTTTCGGCAGGCGAATGCATTTAGATTAAATGCAACGTTTCATAGTATCTACATATACTTCATAATGTGAGCCATCTTCTCGTACGCCGCCGTCTTTGCCTTACGAGACGACCGCGGACGCAACTCTTCCGGAGGCGGTCGTTTCGGCTGCACCGACCGTGCATTTGTCCATGTACCGTTCAGAATAGGTGATTCCAGCTGCAACACTGGAGACTTCTGCAGCTGTATCGGAAGAGGCCGTAATGGCCTCTGCATTTGTGGCTGTAACAGCTCGAATTGTGGCGGTGGCAGCTCAAGTGGCCGCTGAGGCAGCTCAAATTGTGCCAGTGACATCTCAAATGACTGCTGGGTAAGCTGAAATTGTGGCGGTGGCAGCCGAAGAGGCTGCTGCGGCAGCTCATGTGGCGGCTGCGGAAGCTCAAGTAGCTGCTGCGGAAGCTCATGTGGCGGCTGCGGAAGCTCAAGTAGCTGCTGCGGCAGCTCAGGTGGCGGCTGCGGAAGCTCATGTGGCGGCTGCGGAAGCTCAAGTAGCTGCTGCGGCAGCTCAGGTG
>Ga0136642_1001361_pt1 | contig 10604 bp, 5 predicted proteins | sample LowCatLa1302831Y_FD_115313 | JGI IMG/M metagenome (GOLD analysis project Ga0136642, IMG submission 115313) | Freshwater microbial communities from Lower Cathedral Lake, Yosemite National Park, California, USA - 13028-31Y | ecosystem: Environmental > Aquatic > Freshwater > Lake ... | reverse complement strand
GTCATGGAGATGGACGGGCTTGGTGTTCCACGCCGAGTTACACTTACGGAGGAAGTGCCCGTAGGTGTATGGCTTTCTGGGGAAGTTGCAGAAGGTGTTGCAGAAATTGTGGGAGTACGTGTGAGGGGTGGCGAGCGGGTTGGGCTAGAAGAAAGTAGAAGGGAGGCGCTACTTGCTCTACAGCGAGTGGGTGTGGGGGATGTCGATTGTGTTTTGGAGGAGGGCGCGGTACGTGTAATAGTGCGTGTGGTGGCAAAGCTGACGCTGTTAGAGGCAGAGCCTGTAGGAGTTTTGGAGGAAGTTCCAGTGCGAGTGGGAGTTCCTGTGGCAGTGGTAGTACGAGTGAGGGGGGTGCTCCTAGTTTCAGTAGAGGAGACAGTAGATGTTTTAGAGGAGGATATACTTGGGGTGGAAGTGGAGGTACCACGAATAGTCCGGGACTGCGGGCCGCTTCTTGAAAAAGATGGGCTTGAAGAGGAAGTTTTGGACGCGGGGCCGCTACGGCTAAAAGTGGGGCTACTAGAAGAAGTTTTTGAGACGGGTCCGCTTCGTGAGAGAGTGGGAGTTGCAGAGGAAGTTTTGGAAATAGCGGGAGAGGAAGTTCCGGTTTTTGTTGCAGTGATACTTTTAGTTGCTGTTCCGGTGGATGTAGTAGTGCGCGTGGAGCTTTGGGACGCGGTAGAGGCGGGAGATGCGGTGGCAGTTTTAGAGGCGGCCCCGGATTTAGTTTCAAGGGCTGTGGATCGTACGGATTTGGTGGAGGTTGTACTGGGAGTGGGGAGGCGAGATGCGGCGGTAGAGAGGGTAGAGGTAGTAGTTTTTGTGGATGTTTTAGACTGTGTGCTAGTTGCGGTGGGAACGATGCCGAGTGCACGTTGGGCGACGATGACTTCTGTAGAATTCCACGGGGATGTTGCGACGGTTCCTATTGCTGCTAGAAGTAAGAGCCACCGCATTCTTTCTACTACTGGGTGGCGCGGATACTTAAGGCGGGGGTAATATCTATGGTTGATAGGGTGCCCCCCCTATTGTAGCAGCTTAGCAAAGAGGAATTGCGATGGGCTCATAACCCATAGGCCCCTGGATCGAAACCAGGAGCTGCTAGATGCGCCTATAGTTTAGTGGTAGAATGCAACTCTTCCAAGAGGTTTCCTTGAGAGTGAGGTTGTAATCCGGGTTCGATTCCCGGTGGGCGCAAGGGACTTTCAGAGGTACTTATAGTGTCTGTGAAGGCCTCTTTGGCGCAATTGGATAGCGCACCCGCCTTCTAAGCGGGAGGTTGTGGGTTCAAGCCCCACAAGGGGTAGGTTGTCGTCTTTAGCTCACGAGCAGCGCAGCTGCGAGTATGATAAGGTGGCTTATAGAATCAGGGTGATTGTATAAGCCTCTTTAGCTCAAATGGTAGAGCATCTGCCTTGTAGTAAAACACTATATATGTGAAGACTAATGTGGCAGCAGAAGGTACTGGGGTCGATACCCAGAGGAGGCACACTTTTTCGAGTATTTCTGAGGTACTGGAAAAAGTGTCTGTGTGTAGGAATGACGGATTTATCGGGTACGGGAGCAAAGGGTTTTGTGTTTGAGGAGTTAATGGATCAGACGTTGCGTCGGCTCGTGCAGCCATTGGCGTCAAAAGGGGTCTCCGCGCGGCTCCTGAATGAGCAGCAGATTCGTGATGAATTTGGCGAGCAATCGTTGAATGGTGTTGACCATTTTTTTGCGTTAGAGGGTGAGAAGCCGGTTCTATTTCTGTTGCAAGAAAAATGGAAATTCGTGACGAATCAGAGGGAGGTCAGTCAGTTTCTCGATTGTTGTGCTCGGATTTTAGCGCGGATGCCAGATTTTGGGGGGCGTGTAGTACGTATTTGGGTGACGAGGACGCAGCCGACTGCGAATGGGGAAAAGTCATTGCAGGAAGGAGGTGCGTATGTGGTTCAGACCAGCACAAGCATGTCCTTTTTGGCGCAAATGACGGCGCAGATGATATGTGAACTTTTGGGTGACAGGGGACTCTGCCTGGATGTCATGGCGACGATGCCGAATCTGCTTTCGGGGGACACGCCTTTAGAAGTTGCACCGAGGGTTGCAGGGGAGAAGACAATACCGGCGAATGCGATACATGCATCGAAAGTTAAAGTGTGTGTTGTGCGCAAATAGCCTAGAACACTGGGATGTTGTGCGCAAATAGCCTAGAACACTGGGATGTTGTGCGCCTGCGCGGCGGGGGCCTTTAGATGGATTTGACGGGTCCAGGGGGTACATTTGCATCTTGAGGTACGGCGACGTTTCTAGGGAGCGAGTTGCGCCTGGAGCGTCTGTGGCGCTTGGAGCCCTTGGAGAAAACGCGGCTCACAGTATTTCGGACGCGTTTTCCCACATATTTAATGGCATTTGTGAAGCGTCTTATAGGTCCTCGGCGGCTTCGGCTGCGGCTGCGGCTGCGGGCGCGGCTCTTAGTCTTGGCAGCAGGAGCAGGGGCAGGAGTAGGAGCGGCGTGTACGGGTGCATTAGGATTTGCGGAGCCTGCGGGTACGGGGATAGAGACCATTCTATAGTACCGTGAACTTTTATTTTATGCGCGCTACACGTAAAATAAAAGTTCACGGTATTGTGCATATTTTAACTGGTCCCAGTGGAAGCAGTTAAAACGCGCCTACAATGCAACCGTATGTTTTGCATATTTTAGCCCCGAGAAAAGTATGCATCGAGTGCGCGGTCGAATGCGTTCATTTGGTCTTCTGCGGCCTCGCCTTTTTTTGCTTTAAGAACGGTCTTGGGGTCAACTTTTCCGCGACTGCGAAATGCTTTTGCGATTGCTGCGACTGCGCGTGGGGGGTCATAGGCGAGTACTTCGCGGAAGAATTTGGGAACTTGTCGGATTGCGACGGACATTGCCACGGGGTCTTTGATGAGGGCGGGGGCGGCGGGTACTTTCCATTTGGGAACTTCGCATAAGATTTGTACAAGGATGGTGAGGATTTGTTTCTTGGCAGAGATGGGGAGGTCTTTATCGCTTTTCCAGATGTCAATGAGAGTTTGAAATTCTTCATCCATACGGAGAGTTCCTTTTGCCGCGCACTCTTTATAGATTTCTGCAAAAAGTGCGAGAAGAAAGAAGCCGACACCTCCTTTATTTTTGGAGCCAGCCACGCTTCGGTCGTAGGTGGTGAGCCCCCCCTTTTTTTTTCTGAGGGCGGCTTCTTCTTCAAAAAGCCATTTAATCCAGAAGAGTGATTTTTCAAGGGCACCTTCGCTCACAGATTTGCAGATTTCAGCCCCTATAGTGCGGAGTACAGATGAATCTCCTTCGGGCCTCCAGACTTTTCTGAGGGCCGCGGTTTCTGTGGCTCCGCTTATGCTGCGTATCCATGCTTCTGCGTGTGTCTCGGCGCCAACTCGCGGCCAAGGTGTAATTGTGCGTGTGGGCGCTTCTTTAAGAACAAGGACGATTTCACCGGCGCGCACCTGAAACTCTTCCATGGCATACGCGGCTTCGTCGGGATATTTATTAAGAATATCTTGGAGTTCTTTACTGCGTCGCTTCAGATAGATGAAGATGCGAGGAGAGGCGAGACCAATATGGCAGATTGCATATTCCCAGACGGAACGGAGGAAAGATTCTATGCCGCCACTGACGATGACGTCTGCGGCGAAATGGATGGAACGGCCGATTGCCACGGCGCCAGACTCGAGTAGGGCTTTATCAAAAGCGCGTATAGACTCACTCGGGGTATACCCACACCGAGTGCGAGGAATATCTTCTTGTTGCGGCTGACCCACTATAGTTGTCATCTACGGTACTTAGAGCGAACAATCTTTTTTGTGCCGCGGCGCGCACGGCGACGTGCAGTGCGGCGGCGGCCGCCGCCAAGTAGGGGATTTCCACAACCACACCCGCCTCCTTTCATTATATTTATAGCTCAGGAAAAACGTAGTACAGAGGTTTCTGTGCCACGTTCTAGGGAGAGGGGGTATTTCTCCCTGTAGTCGATAGTTTGCCAGAATGTACCATTTGGCGAGGCATCTAGTTTCCAGCTTACGGGGTCATCGTCCGCATTGTGATTAGATGTGGTTATACTATATCCAGAGACGAGAATGGGTACAGGGAATGAGAAGATGAGGGGTGATTTATGGTCATCGGTCCATCCGTTGCCGCTTGTAAAGTCCGCGGTACTTCCATTCCATGTGCCGAGGGGATTTGAGACGCGTGCTTTTTTGATGGAGAGGCGTTTATCATTGTAGAAGAAGGAGAGTGAGGTGAGTGAAACGGAGGGTGAATTGGGGTCGCGTGTGGCGAGGCAGCGGAAGCGTAGGAATTTGTAGGAGGATTCTTCCTTGGCGGGGACGGTGGGGAGTGGGAGTTCTTGGTCGAGGGGCAGGGAATATTGGGTTTTTGTGATGGAGGTAGTGTTGCGTGCCATGTCGCGGCCGAATCCGTATTTGCGCAGAGGGTATGCAGGTTGTTCAGGGGGTTCTTGAAAATCGGTGAAGGCGGAGATGACGGGAGGTGCTGCCTTCGTATCGGGCCAGGAAGGGGAGGCGGGAATAAGAGTGACGGAAGTGATAGTGGGGTTTGCGGTACAAATAGCTGTATCATTTGCAACAGTGAAGCGCGCACCTTGTTCGGACCCGCCACTAGTGAAACGAATATCGCAGGTGGTTGGGTTGAGGGTAGAGATATTCTTGAGCGGGCCCGCAGGGAGGGCGGGGGCGCCAGGGGGTTTACGAGCAGTATAGTATGCTTTTAATGCAGCTTCTATCGAGGAGCAGGTGCGAGTAGCGTCACATCCCTGTAGGTGGTTCATTTGGCCCACGGCGGCAAAAGTATTTTGGCGATACGAGGTCAGGACTTGTTTGGCGTGGCTTCCAGTAGTAAGAATATCATTCTGTAGGAGAGCAAGGGAGGACCCCATCCCAGATACGATGGAATTACCGAGCATATCACTGTAGACCATGGGTTTATAGAGGTCAGGTGTATTGGGTTGAATAGAGAAGCCGCTATTCATTCCTGATGCGTCTTGTAAGATATAGGAGCAGTCGCCTTGATTGAGTGAGACATACATTGCGATGGTTACGCCCTGTTTGACGCCGTATAGATTGGAGGGAAGGGCCTTATTTGTTTCGACGAGTTTGGAGCCCTCCATTTTATAGTTGACGGTTCCCTTTATTATAATAGCTTGCGTCATTATATCAGTGATTTGGGCAGCATAGTTTATATCTGCTTTAATGTCACACTGAAACGAATTCGGGGTAGTGGCGGCAGTGATACGAAGGATTGCGCCAGGGTACATTGCGTCGGTATTATATTGGTCTGCAAGGGAGAAGAGGACATTTATATCTTCGCAAGAAGTTGCGGGGCATGTACCGCTCATATTGTCGAGGTTTGTTTTTGCCACGACGGGTTTTACAAGGGTTATTGGGGCGGTGAGGGGCGTAATACTAGTAGAAGAGTGGACGACGGCGCCGTTAAAAATGCCGGTTTTGATATAATCGTTTAAGGCGGTGCTGAGGGAGCTTGATGTATTAACGGCGATATAATTCTGAGGGTCGAAGACGTAGCCTGGAATTGCGGTGGGGCATATGGGGGCAGTTCCTCGGTTGAATTTGGAAGTGAGAAAGTCGGTAGTAAGAGTGGTTTTGGATGCGTCACTTGAATCGAGATTGGCAAGGCGGGGGAAAATGGATTTCTGGTATTGAAGTGGGTCAAATACGCATTGTGGGATATTTGTGGAGGGTAAAATCACGATTCCACTGGGGTCAAAAGTGGTATTAGTTGAGAACCAGTCGGTTTTATCTGCAATATAATTTACAAGTACATTGCGAGTAGTATGAAGGGGGCCAGGGGCGCATAAGAGGCAGGGATTTTTGGCGGCTTGTGCTGTTGTTACGGAGGACCCTTTTTTACAGGTGAGGAGTGATGCGGCGGTATTTGTGGCGCATGGGACTGTGGGGGCATTACTTCCAGAAGAGCCGCGTGGAATAGGGCGTGGTTGGGGAATATTGGTGGAGGAGTCATATAGTGTTTCGACCCATTGATATGCGCATTGGGTGGGACTGACTTGGGCAACTCCGAGTACAGAGTCGACGTATATGCTCATATTTGTTGTATCAATGGGTTGGGAGGCGTTTTTTAAAATATAGGGATATGTTTCTACTGTGTCCTTGTAGTCGTATATGACTCGTCGAATAGTTTCGGGGTCGGAGCAATTCAGGGGTTGAATAGCATTTTTATCATAAATAACATTGGGTGTGTAATTCACGTTTCCGTCAGCATTTGCGAGAGGGGGGGAGAGTCCGCCGTTGAGTTCGGGAATGAAGGAAGTGACGGCGGTTTTATCGAGGATGAAACCGGTGATTGTGATGGTGGGAGGGGTAGTTGCAGGTGTGTCGATAGTATAAAAGAGGCGTGCGACGGCTCCTTGGAAGGGTGGTGCCGTATCGTTAATTTCGTCAATTTCCATTTGGGGAATCTGGCTGTCGTAGCTGGTCCTGGCCTGGGCAATGATGTCTTCTGAAACTGTTCTGGATGTTATGATACTATTATATTGTGATTTGAGGTCGGCCATTGCGGCGTTTACAGAGGAGCTAGAGCCATTATGGATGGTGAGATCAAATCGGACGTCGACCATTGTTGTTCCTAGGGGGAGTGCATCGTAGATATAGGTCATTGCATAGCTCCCACCGAGTGCTTCATAAAACTGTTGTGCGATACTGTCGAGGATTTGGTAGGAAGTAAAATCGACGCCGTTTGATGCGGGGATGAGTTTTACGACGGATGCGTTCGAGCTTGATTTGCCGGTTTGTGCGGCGGTATATTGCATGTATCGTTTTGCCCTGCCGTACAGCCATTGTACGATGTAATTTCTGGAAATATAGGGGATTAGGGAGAGCATGGCGGGAGTAATTTGGCGTGTATTGCAAAAGGAGAGGTTCCAGGATTTATTTGCGGAAGATTCTGTTTGTACAAAGCCAGATGTGGTTCCTACGTTTATAATGGGTGGCATGCAGAGGTTTATCGTATTATCATTATGTATATAGGGGACCATGAGGGATGGTTCTGCATTATAGGTGAGTGCGATGAAGAACTGCACGGAGTATGCGTCACCGAGATAAATGTCGGCGCAGTAATCGAGGCTAGTTTTGAATTCATTTATGGCGGTAGTAGAGGCAGTACCGAGGATATGTGTAGTGAGGGTACGCACATTTCTGAAATTATTATTGTAGGTATTATTGCGGGTGAATGTGGCGGAAGCAGTGCGCGTATAGTAGGGGCTTATAATATCGTTGAAAAACATAAGAGGATAAGAGGATTGTAGGGTGGAGAACATGTTGTAATTTGTGCCACCGAATGGATTCATAGGGAGTGCTAAATATTCTAGTCCTGCTGCTTTCATGAGGATTGTGCGCCACGTATCATAGGAGGCGGGGGGTTTATAGGCGTCGCGTTTTGCACCTTGTTGGTCGGCGGGTAGAAGGGAGATTTTGTACAACTCTTGATATTTTTGCATAGCGAACTGTTCATTAAGAACGGCGTCGAAATCTGTTTGGTCGAGTGTAAATGCATCTGCAATGACATATAAACCGCTGAGGTCGGGTATAAGGCTAATTGTTTGTGTAGTCGCGAGGGTGGTTGCGGCAGTAATGATGCTTGGGATGGGAATATTTTGTACAGTGTTTGTGGATTTGAATGTATTTGTGTAGATGACGGTTTTGGTGCTGTCGAGGATTTCGAGGCGCATACCATTGATGCGGTCGACTTGGTTGATGAGGTAATATGTGATTTGGCCTATAGAATTGATGGAGAAGAAGGGATTTTCATTTTGCGGGATTGAGAGATTATTGATGGGGCTGAGTTGGCCGGTATAGATTACGTTTTGGATGAGTTGGTCTTTTCCGAGGTCGACTTGCCAGTATTGGTTGTCTTGGGCTGGGGTGGAGGCATTCATTGTATTGATTGTGCTATAAGAGGGGGGTACGGTAGTATAATTTTGCACAGATGTTTCAAAGACATTGATGAGGGAGCGTTTAGGATTGATAGTACCGTCGACGGCGGCGCCAGGTCCTTTGCTTAGATATACGCCAGGTTTGAGGGCGGCATATGCGGGTCCAGAGCCGTGTCCGCCGTATTCGAGGGTATACCCGCCGCCGTTGCCGCTTCCACCGAGGATTCTATTGGCATAGTCTTGGGCCATGGCGGAGTTAAAGACGAGTTCTTGGTCGCCATACATTTGGTCGATGGGATTGCCGCCTTGGCTTGTGGCGAAGGTGGGTTGATTGAGGGCGATGTTTGCTCCGTTGATGTCGATGACTTGGATTTGGGAGATGGTCAAGTAGCCGTCGCCGGTGAGGGAGGGGCGTATACGAACGTAGCGGCCCAGAACGCCAGAAAGGTCGGGCATGGCATATATTGTAGCAGGTGGGGTAGTAAGGAATCCTTCGGGGATAATTGATTTATTGTAGACGAGGCGGTGCACAATGTAAACTAATAGGCATAGTAAAACTATTGCTAGGCCTATTAGTACCCAGTCGCGGTACATCTATTCTATGGAAGAGACAATGGGTGAAGTGGCCCCCCCGCATGAGAATTATATGCAGGCGGTTAATGATGTTGCGCCAGTAGCCCTGGTTGTTTTACCAGTGGGACATGAAGTGCAAGTAGAGGCGCCAGTCGCAGTGCTATATTTTCCTATGGCGCATGGCGTGCAGCTATTGACACCAGGTATGGGACTTATTTTAACGGCCTTCCAATATATTGTATTTGTATAATCAAACGGGCCATATGTAGAGTTGGCAAATAAAATATTAAAATAGTAAGATTTTATACAAACGTATACAGTTCCATTAATATTTACAGCGGAGCTTATTGGTTGATTAGTGCTGTTCCGATCAAGATATGATAAGTCTATTGCGGCATAATATTGGTTATACAGGGCCAAGCCAGTTTGTATTCCATAGCCAGATGTCCATTCGACGAGTTGTATACCACTGGGAAGTTGTAGCCAGTATGCCGTATCAGTTAGACCACCTGTGATTCCATCAAATGTATATGTTTGTAAGCACAAGTACGATATTCCATTGTCAAGTACGCAGTCTTGCCCTGCATAATATGTATATCCAGGATATAAAGAATTAGGGTTATATGCGATTTCTAGGTTGTATACCATATTTTGGTAATTTGCTACTGTGTATCCTTGCCATGACGCAAGGGTTGTAATACCGGTACTTATAGATGCTGTACCTGCGGGACATGGATTACAAGAGCTTGCTCCGAATTTGGTATTTATTGTGCCTGAGGCACATGGCGTACATGTAAGTGAACCGGTTGTACTATATGAACCTGGCCAGCAAGATGTGCATTGAGATGCGCCAGCACCACTATAAGTTCCAGCGGGGCAAGGGATTTGATTACCAGTAAAGAATTGGGAATAGCTAGTGGGACTAATAGTATTTAATGGAGCGCATTTTGTGCTTATCCATGTTGTAGAGTCTGCAGAATTTGCACCAGGCGTAAAGCAAACAGAAGATGGTTCCCATAACCCCCCTAAAGTAGTACATTCTGCTTGAGTGTATATTCGTAAATCTGGAATAGCCGTTCCTAGTGTCATGCATCCGTTTCCAAGGGGATCATTTGTTGGGGGGCAGTAGTTGCCAGCAGTGCATGGTAAACAAGAACTGGCAGAAGTTGAGCCAGTATTGGGATTATATGTTCCAGGGGTGCAAACTGTACATTTGGATGCGCCAACAGTACTATTATAGGTTCCTATTGGACATATGCTGCATTTTCCACTTCCACTGTTATAGGAGCCGGCAGGACATGATTTGCATACACTGCTGCCAGAACCACCTGTTGTGCTTCCACCCGTTCCAGGGGGGCATAAGATTTCGCCACCTACACCTTGCGCACTATTTGTTCCGCCCGTATAACTTCCTGCACCGGCGGGGGGGCCTGGGCAGTAGCCACCTGGCGCACATGGAGTACAAGATGTAGAAGATGTGGTGGTAGTTGCTGTTCCACTAGGGCAGTATGAACAATATGTTAGACCGGGTGAACTATTGAATGTTCCAACGGGACATCCTGCGCATATTGTTGCGCCAGCGGCACTGTATGTACCAGCCCTGCATGGAATGCAACTAGAAGAAGAATTTGCACCAGTTGTGCTGCTGTATGTACCAGCGCCACATGGTGTGCAAGTAGAAGCGCCAGTCGTTGTGCTATATGTTCCTTGGGCGCATGGCGTGCAGACTGATGAGCCGAGTGGGCTATACGTTCCAACAGGGCATATAATAGGGCTACTTCCACCGGCGGTTGGGCAAGAATAGCCGGCGGGACAGGCATTTGCAGAGCCCATACCTGAAATGGGGCAGTATTTTCCAATAGGACATTGTAGGGCGGCACTGCCGCCTCCAGGGCAGTAGGTTCCAGGTTTACATACTTTACAGGATGCGAGGGAAGAACCACCAGTTGTGTTGTTGTATGTACCAGTTGGGCATTGTTTAGGGGGTGGAATCAGAGACGCTTGAATGTCTGCCTGGCTTAAAGAATTTAATGGTGCGCATTTTGTGCTTATCCATGTTGTAGAGTCTGCAGAATTTGCACCAGGCGT
>Ga0136642_1001360_pt1 | contig 10604 bp, 13 predicted proteins | sample LowCatLa1302831Y_FD_115313 | JGI IMG/M metagenome (GOLD analysis project Ga0136642, IMG submission 115313) | Freshwater microbial communities from Lower Cathedral Lake, Yosemite National Park, California, USA - 13028-31Y | ecosystem: Environmental > Aquatic > Freshwater > Lake ... | reverse complement strand
GTGATTGAAAAGAATTCCCGTACAGGCGTACATTTGATAGGACTCCCGATAATTCCGAACGATCCAGTACCCATAGAGTTTCGCGACGCCGTAAGGACTCCGTGGATGAAATGGCGTCGTCTCACCTTGAGGCGGCCGACTCGCTCCGAACATTTCAGATGTTCCCGCTTGATAAAACCGAACCTTGTGAGAAAATCCACATTGCCGAATAGCCTCCAGAAGACGCAGAGTTCCCAGTGCATCTACATTGGCCGTATATTCTGGCTGGTCAAATGACACTTTGACGTGAGACTGCGCTCCCAAATTGTACACTTCAAGAGAATCGTATTGCTCGAATGAATTGATTATAGAATTGAGTCGTGCGGTGTCCGTCAGGTCACCCTCCAGGAGGTGAAAATCGTTCTCGTTCAAAAGATGGCCGAGTCTCGATCGCTTCTTTTCGGAACAGTATCGGCACAAACCGTAGACCGTGTATCCTTTACTAAGAAGAAGTTCTGATAAGTAAGAGCCATCCTGACCAGTAACGCCCGTCACGAGAGCCGCCTTCATTCAAATCTGTACACTTTATTTTTTTATGCTCAACAATATGAGATGACAGTCTTCAATGTTTTCATGATGACTTTGTCCGAACTATTTGGAAATACCCATCTCAAGTGGTTCAGTGAGAATGGAAAAAAATACCACCTGTCACTGGGTCTTTTGGCGTACCTGGGCGTCATATTCTTTCTCATAAGGAGCTTTGCGGGAAAGAGTATGATGTGGACCTGCGTCATGTGGGAAGCCATGATCGTCGTGGGTGGTGCGCTCGTCGCTTATTTCATCTTTGGCGAAAAGTTTAATCATTGGATCCAGTGGTTAGGAATTCTGTTGGCCCTTGGCGCGGCCCTCTGTGTAAATTACAAGTGCGCCCCCTAAAGATTTCCACTTCTGTATATAAAATGGACGAGTTCCAAAAGCACGTGCTTGGTCGTCTCGATAATCTCGAGGGTGAACTCAAAGAACTACGGAGCGTCACTTGGCCCGTGTGTCAGGCTAAACTCGATGGGTGGGATCCACACAACAATATAAAAGAAAAAAGAAAAGTTCTTCGGTGGCTTGACTTGGATGCCATCAAGGATCTTTTGCGGCGCAAGGGTCGTATCATGGGTCTGACGCGCGATCAGGTTGCCATCGAGCTAAGAGAGATATGTATATTCTAATTTTATTTTCACTCCTCGCTCTACGAGCTCGGCCGGAGGAAGCACCTTGTGAAACTCATGCCAATATACTTCTCTTTTGATTAGAAACGAAAACCATCTGATATTTGGTCCGCATTTGTACGGTTGGCCAAATATCACATGCCAGACGCATTCAAAAAATAACGGAAATTGATTGGTCGCTTCGTTCATAATAAGAGTGTACCATCGGGTCCAATCTTTTTTTGAATATCTTTGAATAGCCTCTCTTGACACTATAAACTGAGCTCCGAAAGGAATCTCGAGACGGGAACCATATAGCGGCCGGTCTTCATCCTTAAATCCGAAAATATTCCAATATGTGACAACCTTGTTCCAGTCTTCGACTTCGTCCAAAAACCAATACAATCTGAAAAAATTATTTAAAGAAATATAATCATGAATGTCCCTTTGGGCTTGGTCGATCACTTCGAGTAAAGGGCGCCCATGAAACTGGTGCCAAGATTCTTCGTGTCCGTGAATAAAAGCGACGTGATCGGGAAGGCTGTCGTATCTTTCTATGATGTATTTGATGTATGCAGAGGCCTCTTGACCTTTGTTAGGTATAACATGTTTGGGCACGAATGGACTCGTATCGGCCCCTTCTTTATCAATGAGGTTCACGGGCCATTTTGATTGAGCAAGCCATGTAAGATCTTCTTTCCAGTGACTTGTTACAATCTCAAGAGACATATATTAAATTAATTTTAATCTTTTAAGTATTTCGGAAGATCCTGGCAGGGGTACGTGAGGCGGCCGAGGAACCAGCGCCGTCTTGCCGTCGGTATGCGTTCCAGACTCGATCCAGGCTTCGAACATGGCGGGAGTCTCACTGAAGCGCTGAATGTCACGGCCATGTGCATACGTTTGCATTTTGTTCCATACGTGCTGTGCTGTGCCGAAACTACTCAAGTGCCAACCCGCCTCCATAAATGGCGGGAACTTCCATCGATTCTCCCGAAGGTAATTCGGTCCGACACGCTTGAAGAGTTCACAATTGGTCAATACAGTTCCGTACCACGGCTCGCCCGTAAAAAGATATTTGAGCGAATATTCAAACATCCACATGTTGACCGTGGTCACTATGTGAGGCAAATGCTCGTAGGGCACCTTTGTCAAATCTGGGATCTCATCAAGGTCGCTAATCATTATTATAGACTCGGGGGGCACTCCATCGAGTCCGCGAAGAATACATTCTCTTTGATATTTCTCGCGACACCACGGGTCATAGTCCCTGGGAGACTCTTCGGCAGTCACAATGACGTGGACAATCTTGGGCAACCACTTTTCAAATCTTTTTTTATTTTTTTCAAAAAAAAGTTCTTTTGGAGTTCCCACGTGGTTGAGTTCCGACTCCACTAGCACAAACGTGTCGACGTGCTTGTCAAGAACCTCAAGTCTGAGTTCAAGAATATCCAACTCATTATAAAACATAAACGTATCTACGAGCATGTGTACTTGTAGTAGAGTTTACCCTTATCTTTAAAACTTTTCAAAATATTTTTATTGTTTACAAAATGAGAGCCGCCCACGAGATGGTGGAGCGCATCGGCCTCGAACCCGAATGTGTACTGACTGACTTGAGTCACGTTACACTCGGGAGTAAAAACTTCCTTGCGCTCAATGGCCTCCTTCTCCAAGAGATTACAAAAAATCATATCATCGTGCCAAGTCACCTCGAGCAATTCACGAAATTCCGGGAGGACCCTTTGGACCCATCCGGCTTTGACGATGACGCCTCCGTACCCTTCGAGAACATCAATTGGCTGACCGTGTTGTCGAAGTGGAATCTTCTTAAAATAGTTTTCAAATGTAAACCCCGAGAGGCCCCACGCACTCCGGGGGTCGGTCTTGTGCCACTTGAGGAGGTTCGTGGCGAGCAGAGCTGGATAGGCCGTGTCGTCATCGACGTAGATTATCAGATCCTCCGGCGCAAGCTTGAGAGCCGGTCCTATAAACTTGGTCGCTGGACCCAAATCTTCACAATCTGTATTTATACGAATTTTTGAATTAATAAATTCAGGAATCTTACCGTCCCAATCTGGCCAGCGATTGTACTTGCGGGGCACGTTGAGCCAGACCTCGTGGCACGTCTGATCACAGAGACTCTCGAGTACGGTCGCCAGGTAGGGAAACCGAGGGGGCGTGCTCGTGAGACTAATCACAACCTTCATGCTTGAAGTACAATTTTAATCTCTAATTAAAGTAGATGTCGTTCTCAGAGACGATTGTACCGTCAGGGACTATTTTGTACAAGGGTCTCCCGGTGAGTTGCGACGTGCTTCTCAAAGATCTGCGCGCGTTTTATCTGACCGATCGGCCCGAACAGGCTCGGCAGTACGGAAATGTCTGCAGCTACAGAGTCAAAAAGACGCTCCGACTTTTCAACATGACTCATGAAAACATACGGATCCTTCTTCGAGGTCCAGATCTCGATTTCAGGACGAAGCGTCGCCTTCAGGTTGCTTTTGGGACGAACACCACCTTGTCCGTACAGATACGTAAGTTGAAAAAACACGCCGGACCAACTGACCTGCCCAAGGGAGTCAAGGGTCGGGGCGAACGCGCATCGTGGACCGAGTTGAACCGTATTCTTGACATGTATTTTTCGGCCGAGTTTCTCACCAAATATGGATACGATGGATACTACGCCGCCAACAAGCGGTCTGTGTTCCATGAGGGTCATTTCAATTCTGAAATTATGTTGACAAATGCATACCAAAAAATCGAGAGGGCCCAGGATCGACTGCCGGTCGCATCACAGAGAGTACTCCTTTTTCCTCAAACAATTTCTCGACTTTTTCTCGAGTACAGCAAGCGTCACCGCAGTCTTTTGAAACCGTCAAAAGAATTTACAATATTTTGTACTGGAGGGCAAGCGGTCAATCTTTTGCTCCGGGGCCTCAGACGTAAAATTCCAAAGATTATTCGCGGAACGACCGACTTTGACTTGAGTTTTGCCGTGTCGGATCCAATCAAGAATATGACGGCCCTTAAGCTCAAGGCGGAAGCCATGCGCAAATTTATGCTCGGGCACGTGTCCGGATTTGTCGCTTTCGTTAATCGAAATTACAAAGGGGCCCATGCAACGTTTCGAATGAACCGTCTCGGACAGGGGACCGTGAACCCCCGGCTTCAGGTGCCTGCGACGAAACGAAGGACATATCTCGTCCATAATTGGCAGATTATCATAGGACGCAAGGCGATCGACCTGGCCGATGCGGCGCTTGCTCTGTATCCCGGGGCGTCGAGAGCCTGGCTCAGTAAACGCTTTTCAGGAGAGACGGGCATTCCTATCCAGCAACTCAAATATCAATTTATAGATACTCTGGCTATTCTGTCGGGATCTTTTATCCACAAGGGGGTCGTCCGACAACGCAATCCTCTTACTGGGAAAAAGATGGAAAAGGGTTTGAAAAATGTAGCCCGTGTGAATCAAATGTCACGGATCATCGCGAGTCACGCAAAAAATTACAAAAACATTGTTCCGGCGACCCTCAAGGCCCGAACGCTCCTGAATAAGATTCGTACGGGACACTTGCCAGGTGCCGAAGCCCGGGCCCGGTCGGCCAACCGGATCATCAAAAATTTGGTTTAGTGACCAAGGGCCGATGTCTTCAGACTCACTCGACCAAAAAGCAAAACTTGAGTTCTGTGCTCAAGACCAGAGCTCACCCAAGTCACTCGACCAAAAACATACAAATGGCTTCCGTCTTCGCACTCGCCTGCGATGCCCTTGTGCGCGAGCGCGACCGTGTCTTTCTGACCAAGATTGCCGAAGATTACAAGATTCCTCTGGCTGAGCTCGAGGCCAAGTATCTGATGACAGCCGAGGACGCCATCAAGGTGCCAAAGGTCCGCAAGGCCAAGGTGACTGTCGAGGGTGCCAACAAGTGCCAAGCGCAGACGGCCAAGAAGGGTCCGTGCAGCTTCAGCGCCCTCAAGGGTGAGTGTTTCTGCAAGCGTCACCTGGCCCAAAAGGACGCCCCGGCCAAGGAGCCAAAGGCGCCCAAGGAGCCAAAGGTCAAGGTGGTCAAGCCGGTCAAGGTTGAGCCGACGCACACACACCCGCCGAGTGAGGCGCCTGTTGTAGCGTGTGACTTGTGTGAGTCGCACGGCACGGCACTGGCCGAGGAGGAGGAGTTTGAGATTTTGATGGACGAGGATGGGGAGTATGATGAGGAGTAGTGTAATATAAATACAACATTATCTTAATTATCAATGTCTGAAAAGAAGATGTCCTGGGCAGATATGGCCGATGAAGAAGACCGTCCGGTCCGACCGGCACCCGACCCACCCAAGCCGGTAGAGACTCCAAAGCAAAAGCTCAAGAATCTCTTTTCTAAAGAAAAGACTCGTAAGTAAAGTAAGATGAGCTGCGAGGTCTGCACCGAAAAATACAACAAGTCGACCAGGGTCCGAGTGACGTGTCCATGGTGCCCATTTGGACAGTGCGTCGCGTGTGCCGGAACGTACATATTAGGACATTCGTCCGATCCGCACTGTATGAATTGCAAGAAGGAGTGGTCCCGCGAGACGCTATGTGACAATTTTTCAAACAAGTTTATAAATACAGATTTGAAAATCAGGCGCGAAGAACTCCTTTTTGAGCGCGAGAGGAGCCTCATGCCCGAGACGCAGCCTTACGTGGAGGCTGAGATTAAGGTCCGTCATCACGCACAACAAATCAATCTCATAAATGAAAAGATCCTAGGGGTCCGTGGAGAACAGATCCGTATAAGTCAGCTTCCACTCGGTCCTTTGATGGTCGAACACGGTTTGCCATCGCCCGTTGAGGCTGAGATATTTCGCCACAGTCTCGCGATTGAAAAGTCAAAGATTGTACGATCGTACGAGTGTGACATTGGGTTTCACACCTATGCTCAGCAAGCATGGGCTCATGGGGGGTCTCGTCTGTCTCAGGTCAAGCGCCAATTTGTTCGCGCGTGTCCGTTCAATGGGTGTAACGGCTTTTTGAGCACATCCTGGAAGTGTGGCATCTGCGAAAACTGGGCCTGTCCAGAGTGTCACGAGGTCAAAGGGCAAGACAGGGACGCGCCGCACGTGTGCGACCCTTCGAATGTCGCCACGGCTCGTCTTTTGGCTAAAGATTCACGCAATTGTCCAAAGTGCGCCTCGATCATTTTCAAGATTAACGGGTGTGATCAAATGTGGTGTACGCAGTGTCACACCGCTTTTTCATGGAACACGGGCAGGGTCGAAGAACACAGGGTTCACAATCCTCACTATTACGAGTGGATGCGTTCTCGGGGCGCCGTGCCGCGGGAGCCTGGAGATGTGCCCTGTGGAGGTCTGCCAAGTCTCGAGCAACTGGCTCGCTTTGTTGGCGGGACCTCTAGAAATCAGTCGCAAAAAACGCTATGGGTTATTCATCGTATTCACACCCACATTCAATGGGTCGTTTTGGGTCGCTACGCGGACCAAGACCAAGTGGCGTCCAACAGGGACCTCCGAGTCAAGTTTATGCTCAAAGATTTTACAGATGAGGTTTTCAAGAAAAAACTCCAGCAGCGCGAAAAGGCTCGCGAAAAGAGCAGGTCTATCCGTCAAATCATGGAGATGTATCAGGCTGTTACTATTGACTTGTTCAGAACGCTCGTGGAAAACAAAGACCTTGACGGCACCCTACAATCATTTGTCAATCTCCGCAGTCACACGAACGAATGTCTGACTAAAATATCAAAGCGTTTCACAAATTGCGCGGTTCCCCTAATTGGTGATGATTTTTCGTGTTATTAGAGAAGAGGACCGTCTTTGAATGAGTAGATATGCAAATCTTCGTGAAGACTCTGACTGGCAAGACGATCACACTCGAAATTGAGGCAAGTGACACAATTGCGAATGTAAAATCCAAGATTCAAGACAAGGAGGGTATTCCTCCGGATCAGCAACGTCTCATTTTCGCCGGCAAACAGCTCGAGGATGAGCGCACCATAGCTGACTACAATATCCAGAAGGAGTCGACCCTCCATTTAGTGTTGAGGTTAAGAGGAGGTGAAATCTAAGATCCCTGGGCAGTGAGAGTTTCTGCGCACATGGATTTCCATACGGCGCGCCCTCGGGCTTCAGTATCGAACGACGGTGTTGATGACCTGGGAGACCAATAATTAAAGCCAGCTTTTTTTACAGAAGGCTCTTCAATCGTAACAGTCACGTGATTCTCAAGAGGAATTTCTATGGGATTTGCATTCTCGAGCGCAACATTAAATTCGCCAAAACATTCTTGAATAAATGATTTTCCATCCGTCTGGCGCTGAGGCGCATCGACACTGAGTTCTTTCGAGATCTTTAGGGCCAGACGTTTCATGAGCATAGAAGCCTGGATAGCTTTTGTTTGTCTTTCGTTAATTTTAAGGTACAGCTGAATGGAGCCAAGGATGCCCGTCCCCGCAGAGAGCACGGCATTAAGAACACTTACATATTCTTGACGAACGAATGAATTAAGGCCAACTGCAGTGAGGCCGTTGATGGCGGAAATCATGAGGATCGGTATGTTGTATCTGCGAGCCGCGGTGCTATAGTGCGTGTACTCCGCGGTAAAATGTTTGTAGTACGAATTGCACTGTTTCTCCATTTTTTTTAAAAAGTCAACTTCCCGGGGGAACCATGCCATCCTTATCTTGGGCACAGAAAAAACGCATTTCAACCTCGCCCGAGACGGCCGGAAAGTTGATCAGGAGAGCCTGCGAAATTCCCGTCAAACGCATGTAGTTCCTGGCCTGATTCTCAAATTCTTCTTTGAGTTTTGTGGTCGACTTGAGTTCAATAATCATTTCACCATTTACAATCAGATCGGCCCGCAGGTTCCCCACGTTGTGGCCCTCGTAGGTGATGGGCAAGATGCGCTCGGTCTCGTAGCGAAGGCCCGCAAGGCGGAGTTCAATCTCAAAGGCGTTATGATAGACCCTTTCGCTAAAGCCAGGGCCGAGTTCGGCCCAGATACGCGCCGCCATGTCTCTGAGTTCGGATTTCATGTTGTGTGGCCTATAGTATAAGGACCGGGCGCCTCTAAATCTAGACAAAAATGGAGCACGGCCTGGTTGATGTTTCCGTGTATACTCAAAAATTTTCTTCTTATCCAGAGGATCTTTTGCAGTTTTGCAAGGAGAACAACATCAAGTCTCCATCATTAAACAGTTTAAAAGGTCAAGGATTGGCGCTGTTGACTCTGCCCGGAATCAGGGGCGTCTTGGGCGTGACACGCAAGGAGGCGACTCTTTTTTTCAAGAATATTGGAATGACGAGCGATGACCCTATACAGGGTTTCAACAAGTCTCTTGGGCTACAGATTTCTGGAAAAAAAGGATATTATCGTATTATGTATCCATTCAGGGTCGACACGATGGACATCATAAAAAGAAAGGGGGCGAAAATATCTGGAGATCGTGATGCTCAGATTGATGCCATAAAGAACTGGTGGCGCGAAAATCTTATCAACATTCCAAACTCTGAATGGCAGCAAGGCCATCTCGATCCAACGATTCCAGACGCGTCTGCGGCAAATCTCGCATGGCAGCCAAAACTGCAAGCCAGGTACAGAAATAGATTTAAATGGGATCAGTGGTTCCACAGAATGTGGCCGACCGGAACGGAGTTGGTTGACAACTTGGACAAATATTATACTGAACAAGAACAGAAGATGTTATTAGAAACCCTCAAGGCAAAGTGGACTCGGTAATCCGTTGATGTGCAATGTCTATATACTCTTTGTTAATATCGAAACCTATGTACTGCCGATTGTTCTGTATACACGCGACGGCCGTTGTACCGCTTCCCATGAAAGGGTCGAGGATTACAGCATTTTCTTTGGTAAATAGACGGATGAGATGGCCTATTAGACTTGTCGGCTTGACGGATAGATGTGTGTTGTACTCGCCCTTTTCAGCTTTTGTCGGCTTGGCGACGAGGAAAACCTTGTCCAAGTCTTGACCAACATCCTCGGTCACGAGTATATTTGCAGGAAAATAATTTTGACCAACCTTGGTGTCTTGGGCGGTGTTCATAAGCCCCACACCATGCTTTTGAAAGTTGTCAATGTATCGCCCTTCTATCGGCTTTACTGCGAAACAAATGGGCTCTATTGCTGGTTTGAGTTGAGGCGTCTTCCAATTTTCGCAAAGTTTTTTGACTTGCTCCTTTTTTTCTTCAGACATTACCTTGTCTTTTTCGATAATATGGTTCTGTGAAAATGCTTTTACTTGGGACTTTGTATAGATCCATCCGAGCATGTCCCTAATTTCAAAGCCCGCATCTTCAATGGCGGAAGCCATTGCGTGGTATAATCGCGGACTACTAAAAGACAGGAAGGCGCCACCCGGCTTGAGGACTCTGAGAGCCTCTATCGAAACATCTTTGTAAAACTCTCTAAATTTTTTAGATTGATTTCTATCAAATTTCATCCCCTTGGGGAGATTTCCGATCATCGCCGATGATCCTTTTTCATCGAGTTTTTCTTTGTTCCAATCATTTCCCAGACCATCTAGGAAGTAGGGTGGATCGGTACATATCATATCAACCGAATTACTCGGAAGTTTTTTCATCATTTCAATGCAATCTCCTTGGGTGATTTCGTTGGAAGTCATTTAGGTTCTGTGTCCTAGAGTACAAGGGCCGTCCGCCTCTAAGTAATGTCTGTCCTGTCGATCCTCAAGCGCCTCGAGGCGACCTCGAGTCGCCTCGAGAAGGAGGGTATCCTTGCCGAGCACAGCTCAGAGGCAGATCTGAAGCGCGTGTTCCATCTGGCACTCGATCCTTTGCTAAACTTTTATATCAAGAAGGTCCCCGAACCTACGAGTCACATCATGATGCCGCTGTCTCTGGGCGGCGCGCTTGACAAGTTGACCGAGCTCTCGTCTCGAACTGTCCGGGGCGATCAGGCAAAGGCCGCCCTGGGTCGTATTCTTGGGGCGCTCGATGAAGATGATCAGGAGGTCCTCAAACGCGTGATTGGCCGCAACTTGCGCTGCGGAGTCAGCGAGTCGACGGTCGAGAAAATCTGGCCGGACCTCGTGCTCTCTTACCCGTGCCAGCTCGTCAGCCCGATGAACGACAAGACCAAACTGAATTTCCCGCTTGTGGCACAGACTAAGATGGATGGCATGCGGTTCAATGCAGTGGTCGAGAATGAGAGCGTCTCGTATCGTTCGCGAAACGGCAAGGAGCTCGACCTGTTTGGAGTGCTCGACGACAACTTTATCGATATGGGACCTGGCGTTTACGATGGCGAATTGCTCATCTGGGGGTCACATGGCAAGCCGCTCGACCGTAAGACGGGCAACGGTCTGCTGACCAAGTTCCAGAAGGGTACGGGGACTGAGGAGGTTGCCAGGCGCGTCCGGGCCGTGGTCTGGGACCGCATCCCTTTGGCCG
>Ga0136642_1001359_pt1 | contig 10610 bp, 9 predicted proteins | sample LowCatLa1302831Y_FD_115313 | JGI IMG/M metagenome (GOLD analysis project Ga0136642, IMG submission 115313) | Freshwater microbial communities from Lower Cathedral Lake, Yosemite National Park, California, USA - 13028-31Y | ecosystem: Environmental > Aquatic > Freshwater > Lake ... | reverse complement strand
GGATAGGAGGGGCAGCCGATCCCGCATTTGCGGGATACGGCGGGGTGGTTGGTCTTCGGGAGTAACCACCCCAGTCATCGCTCAGTCGCTCGACTTTCCCCTCCTATCCGCAAGCGGCAGGAGGGGTGTTGAAAAAGATATTATCGCAAGCGAACAGGAGGGGTGTTGAAAAAGATATTATCGCAAGCGAACAGGGGGGTGTTGAAAAAAATTAATAAAACAGATTTGAAGTCGTACCTAATATATTCCAAAATCGAAATTGCTCGCCAGGAAAATGTGGCGCGGCTGCAAATGGAATTGCCTGGACTACAATTAGTGGAAGCCATCTATCCTTCAAAACAAAAAGTACCCTTTTTACAAGCCTCTATTTCATTATCTAAAGTGCGTACCGGTTATGCCTTATTGCCCGGTGAAATTGGATGCTTATTGAGTCATCGGTTAGTTTGGCAACAAATTGTAAAATCAGCCAATAACGATAAGGAACATTATTTGATCTTAGAATCTGATAGTTATATCAAAGACTTCGAGATGCTTAAAAATTTCGACCGCGAATTGCTGGAGCAATATGATTTGTTTTTCTGGGGTGCCTGGGACGGGCATATGCAATTATTTAAAAGCTCCATTAAAAAGTTAATGGGCGGATATTATTTAGGTACTCCATTTATTAAAACAATTTATTGTACTTATGGATATAGCTTAAATAAAAAAACGGCCAGCTTACTATTAGAAAGAACTGGAAAGTTTAATTATCCAGTTGATCAGTACAAGCGATTTATGCAACAGGACGATTGTTCTATTGGCGGTATTGTGCCAGAATTGATTAGTACTACTGGTGCAATGAGTAATATTCGGGGAAAGCGAAAATGGGAAATAGTAAATCAACTATATTTAATGCTATTGGATCTTAAAAATTATTTGATTTGTTTGTTTCAATGAGTGCAGTTAGAAAATTATATTTAGACGCGTATATTCTGGTATTGGCACTCTATGTGTACTTTAATAAAGGCATTGCGTATAGCTATGCCGCTGAAATATTACTCTTAATCGGCGTGGGTATTTTGATTTTTAATTTTAGAAAGATCGAATTGCCACTTGATCGGAAAGTTATTTTATTACTCACATTTTTATTAATTGGCGTCTTATATATTTTTAGAGGACTCGGTAAGTATCCGTTAATAGATTTATTGAGGGATAGTTTTATGTTTAACTACGCCCTTTTTGTTTTCATCCTGCTTTATTTTAAAGAGGAGATTCCATATTTATTGAATGGGATCTATCGCATTTATGCATGGTATCCCTTAGTAGCAACCATGTCATTTCTGATACTTTCTTATGTACCCTATGCAGATGAACTAAAAGTGTTTGGAAACATATCCCTATTACATTATAAGTATGGCGATATGGGCGTACACTTATTGGTGACAGTTTTATTTTTATTGAACGGAAAAATAAAATTAGCACCCAGGTATTTTGTGGCAAATGCAGTTTTGGTGATGTATCTATTCTTAATTGCCTCTTCTTATAGCCGGGCCGGGATGGTTTGTTTTATTGCTTCTTTTTTGCTGTTCTTTTATTTCTCCAAAGACAAGATTCTGAAGACTCAATTGATTGGGTATATGAAATTTGTTCCCCTAGTATTAATAATTGCTTTGCCTATTTATCTGAGTACAAGTGTAAAAGAAAATTTTCAGGGTCGCAAAGTGGGGTTGGATCAACTAAAAGAAAATGTAATGAGTATTACAGGATCTAAAGCAGGTACCACTTTAGATGATAATAAAGTATGGCGTTTGGTTTGGTGGGGAAAGATCATTGACTATACTTTTGGGGGAGAATATTTTTTTCAGGGTAAGGGCTTAGGAATGAGCCTGGCAGAAGACGATGATATTACCATGAATGAGGAAGGTGATTTACGATCGCCACATAATTTTCATTTAAATGTATTGGCCCGTTTTGGGGTACCTATTTTTTTTGTATGGTGTTATTGGCTGTTTTTAAATTTTAAAATCTTTCGAAAAAAAGAACTGAGTTCAGATAGCTTGATTTTTTTAAGCATTGTCACTGTTTTTTTATTGAATGCATCATTCGATGTTTTTTTAGAAGGTCCGATGGGGGCATTTCCGTTCTGGACATTTTTGGGCATTTTTTATATCAGTGAAATAAATTATTCAAGTAAAAAGTTGGGAGCTACATAAATTGAAAAAAGTTTTTTCACTAGTAAAGGATAACGGGCGGTACTTGATGAATCTAAGTACTACTTTTCTGTCTCAGTCGATCAGTGCCTTATCTGTATTGATCTTAACGCCCATTCTATTACACCAATTAGGTACCACTGAATTTGCGCTCTATGGCATTATTTTAAATGTAGTAGTTTTTTCTGCAGTATTTGATTTTGGATTGAATCTGGGTTTGTTAAAAAGATTGATTGAAAAAGAAACGCAATTACTTGAGTTGATTAATTCTATTTTCTTTTTCTTTATTGGGTTTTTGATTTTATCTGTACTTATTTTCTTTTTTGTGTTTACGAATAAAATAGTTGATGTAGCAGATAATATTTTACTATTCTCATTAATTACAGGAGTACTTGTTTCTCAGAATATTATTGCTTTATTTTTTGACATGTTAATTCAGTCGGCCAATAAGATCTTCTTAGGGAGAAGCATTCGGGTGATAAAACTATTGATGGAATTAATTCTATTAATTTTATTGGCACAGTTCAAATCTGTGGTCGTTCTTTTTGCAGGAAGTATTTTTATAAATGCATTGTATATTTTTGCTTTACAGTATTTTTCTAAAAAGCAAATTCAATACCGTTTATCTATTCGGTATTTTAATGGTCGCGTGCTTTTGAATCATTTCTCTTACAGTATGTGGTATTTCTTAAATTCTATTGCGATCGTATTGGTCTTCAACACCCAGATCATGCTGATCAATCGACATGCTTCGGCTGAAAGCGTGGCTAAATATTTATTGGTCACTCGTTTTTACGACATCATCAGAATGGGGATTGCCAATTTTATGTTGGTACTCTTCCCAACCATAGCTATTGTACAATCGGAAGGAAACTGGATGGAAATAAGACATAGTTTCTATAAAGCATTGCGCAGAATAGGTATCATGGCATTGGTAGTGATGGCTTTGAACTTTCTATTAGTGAAACCATATTTTTTACAATGGAGTAAATTCAATGATACAGAGATTGCTAACCTATTTATAATATTCGGTTTGTTTATTTTTGTAATCGCGATTGACAATGTATCATCTACATTCCTAAGTGCATTGAAATTTAATAGAATGCCTACTTTCGTTTCTATTGGTCAGGGTATCATCGGATTAACCATTGGATATTTTTTCTTACCTGTTTATGGAGTGGCTGGTGTGGCAACGGCATCGATCATTGCGTTGAGTTGTACCAGTTTACTATTTAATCCTGCGTATCTTTTATTTAAGATCAGAGGGCAATTAGCCAATCGCTAACTAATAATCTTGATTTTTGGGTGAAAGGCATATTTTTGGCCCGTATTTAAGAATAAGTCACTGTTATGGATATTGAACAATTAATTGCGGAGAAGCCGCTGTTGCATTCTGATGAAAATGGACTCCCTGTTGATTATTCTATCAATGTACAAGTATTAAAGGCGCTGAACCATTATTTAAAGCCTGGAATGCATACTTTGGAAACGGGTTCTGGTCATAGTACCATTGTCTTTGCCAATATTGGAACCTATCATATTAGTATCTCACCTTATGCCGATGAGCAGTTGCGGATCAAGCAATATTTAGACGCTAAAGGAATTGGAAGCAATGCCATTTTTCTGAATGGAAGTTCAGATACTATTTTGCCCAATGCACCAGAAATACCAGCCGTGTTAGATGTTGTTTTAGTTGATGGTGCCCATCGTTTTCCATTTGCATGCATCGACTTTCATTATACCGAACAACGCATACCAGTAGGAGGCATTTTTATTTTAGATGATGTGCACATGCCTTCTGTTCGAATTTTGTATCAATTCTTATTAAAAGAAAAAGAATGGGAGTTGGTTGAGAAAGTGAAGAACACTGCTTTTTTTAAACGTGTGGCGGTCACTACTATTTATTCTGATTGGCAGGGCCAGGAAATGAATAGTGCATTTAAAAAACTGTCTGCCTTGAAAGGCAAAATCAGCAAGCCCATCAAAAAACTGCTGAAGCGCTAATGATTGATTCAAAATCCAATAAGCATCCAGTAAAATTAATTCTTACATGGAATGGGGTAGATACTCCTTTTCAATGGATTGAATTTGATGCTGTGCCGGAATTTGATTTTGTATTGTTTAATTATTCGGGTAACCATGCCATTCCAGAAAATAGTAGCCAATATCAATACGATGAATTGTTAACTATTGCCACGGAGTTTAAAGGGTCTATATTAAAAGAAGTGTATGAATATTTTCGGGAGCGTGATGGTATTGATTATATCGGTTTCATGGATGATGATATTCAAATTAGTGTCTCTTCAATTAACGAGCTTTTATCTATTGCTTATCAAAATAATCTCGACGCTTTTCAAGCTGCCGTTAATGCTAATAGCTTTCATAGTTTTAAATATAACGAGCATCAAGCGGGAAGGGGTATTCAATGGGTAAACTGGGTAGAGATTATGAGCCCATTTTATCGCAAAGAAATATTTGATGCAGCGCATGAATTCTATGCGTCTAATATTTCTTCCTATGGCATCGATAATTTTGCCATTCCTTTTTATCAGCAATTACTTGGATTAACAAAGACAGCAGTGCTGCATCAGGTTTCGATGAAACATATGCGTCCCGTCACAGATGGCAGCAAAGTTTTTTCGAATGGACTAACCGCCAGGCAAGAAGGGGAGTTGGTCCGTAAAAAAATTCTTAAAATAATAAAAGAGGATGCTTCTATTAAATTGAGTGATTCTTTTTTAAGAGATGTGCTAGAAGTAAAAACTTTCCGATGGAAGGCTTGGAAGAATTTGGTGAAAGATTATATAAAGAAGAAAATATAATTAATAAAAATGCACCCCTCCTGCCGCTTGCGGATACAAAAATATTTTCAACACCCCTCCTGCCGCTTGGGATAAAAAAATATTTTCTTACACCCCTCCTGCCGCTTGCGGATAGGAGGGGAAAGTCGAGCGACTGAGCGATGACTGGGGTGGTTACTCTCTTTTAGAAATATCATGATTCGCCTGACAACCACCCCGCCGTATGCCGCATTCGCGGCATCGGCTGCCCCTCCTATCCGCAAGCGGCAGGAGGGGTAACCCAAAAAAAATATTCTCAAGCGAACAGGAGGTGTACTATATAATAATATAATTCTACACTCTTCATTCTTCACTTATCTCAACCCATAACTAATCCCAATCTGCGTAGTATTATTCTTAACCTTCTCCCCACTAGCCAAAGTCTGATTCAGATTTTGGTAACTCCCTGTTACATAGAAATTATTAATTAACTCGTAGCTCAACTGAACAAACAAGTCTGTTCTTTTCTTTTGATAATCGAACAAGAACGATGGTTGTGGTTGAGCCAGATATTGCTGTGCTATAGTACCTGGTCCACCCTTGCGTATAGTTTGAAACCGGATATAGGTTTTTAATTTAGGGATGGGTGTGTATTTTAAAAAGAAGATTTGTCGATCGAAATTGTTACCCATCCAATCTCCTAATGGCGAATTGTATTGGGTATAAAATTGTGCAGGTAATAAGTTGCTATATACAAATGGATTTACACGCGTATATTCTGCACCAATTGTTAAATAAGGTACTAACAAATCAGTTACAGATCCGCCAAGGGTATAACCAAGCTGGTTTCTACTTTTAGCAGCATTGAACATTTCAGAGACTTTTAATTCATCCACAAAAAGGCTGCCGTAAAGATGCGTGTTCTTGATATGATTTCTTGAACTCAGTTGTATAAAGACCTGTCCATTAGAACCTGCATTGATATTGTAATTGCTTCGATTATTATCGTAGATCTTAAAGAAGTTAACGGGAATGAAAAATCCAACATCTAGTTTGTCGCTATACACAATTGATTCTCCCAATGCAATATCTAAACCTTTGGTAGGTTTAAATATTAGGGTATGGGTAGCCATATATTTTGGAATGTATTGAATTCGTTTATCACCACTTACCCCGCCATTTCCGGTATTATAACTCGCATTACTATCAACGATATTGCTGTTAAGCCATGCGTGTGTGTAATTGAATTGTAGCCATTGAAAGGGTTTGTAATCTAAACGGATATAGGGATAAGTGGGTGCTTTATTCGATAATACCATTCTTCCATTTTCTGCGTATCCCCATAGTAAATTATCTTTTCCTAAACTGATTGATCCATTATTCCAGGTATAACTAATACTGGCTTTTATTTCACTGAAGTTTTGATGGGTAGAACTCGGGTCGAATAATTTAATGATGCCTGGTTCAGGGCTTTCGGTTCTGAAACTATCTATTCCCTTTCCTGTTTCGGTATAGTCGCGGTAATAAAATTGAAAGGCAAATCGCTTAGTCTGTCCCCAGAACTCAATACCATTACTCATTTGCGTAAAACCTTTTCCAGAACCCGACACACGCATCAGGCTTCCAATGGGATCAGCATTTAATTGAAAATCTTTGGTATGGATAAACAAGCCTCTTAAGCGTTTGTTCTCATCTTTTTTGATTAAGTGGATTTTATCAGTATCGGTTCCTTCGATGGGTTTAAATTCTTGCAAATAAAAACTCAATTCGCTTTTCTCAACTTTTGTAAGTTGATCTTTTTTAGCTTCAACCAGTTTTAATTGAAGAACGATTTGGGCTCTGCTAACGGGGCGAATAATATCCTGAAAATCGATCAGTCCTTTTTGAGATAAGCGATACAGATAAGTATAGACTTCACTATTTTGATTTTCCCAAACTGTTTGCGCTGATAAGGAACTACATACTAAAAGAATCCACAGAAATTTAATACGCATTTTGATCTCCTCTTAAAATGTTGATGATGGTTTGCAGGATAATCTGACAATCGAGCCAGAAGGTCCAGCGATGTATATAGTAGAGATCGAAATTTACCCGCTTCTGCATGTCTTCGGAAGTTTTGGTTTCGCCTCTGCAACCATTTACCTGTGCCCATCCACTAATACCCGGTAATACAATGTGGCGCAACATATAATTATCGATGGTATGCATCGATTCGATATTGAGTGGTGTAGGGTGAGGTCTTGGTCCAACTACCGACATGTTTCCAAGCAACACATTTAAGAACTGAGGTAATTCGTCGAGATTGGTTTGTCTTAAAAATCCGCCAATCCAGGTGATCCTGGGATCATTCTTTTTAGCTTGCTGGTACTTGCCGTTTTCATCTACATCGCTACTTTCCTGAACCATGGTTCGAAATTTGAAGCAAGTAATTTTTTCATTATTCAGTCCCCATCTTTCTTGTTTAAAAAATACGGCTCCTTTAGAACTCAATTTAATGAACAATGCAATGAGGGGAAATAATACAACACCAACCGTGCAAAAGACCAGCATTGAAAATATAATATCAAAAATACGTTTTAAGAATTTATTCTGCCATTGGTCAAGCGGTAAGTCGATTACACTGATCGTGGGCATGATACCAATATTGTTTACTGTAATAGCGCTGGAAGCATATTGTTGCAGATCGGGAAGGATGCGCACTTTAGTTCTATGATAGTCGCAGATTTCCATGCAACGTTGAATATCTTTATGATCACTATTGGGTAAGGCGATCACTACTTCATCGATGGGTTGTGTCTTTAATATATTGGCAAGTGCATCGATTTTGCCATAGTAAGTACAACCATTGATCTTAGATGGTTTTTCATCAATCAAGCCTACGCATTCGTATCCGTAGTAATAATATTTACTCACGGTTTCGTAATAGTTAATGGCCGAAGGCGTAGAGCCAACTAATAAGATTTTATCAAACAAACGACCCTGATACAATGCCGCGTGAATACTCTTGCGAAGAAAGTATTTAATGGATGCCACAAATACAAAAATATAAACCAGGTATTCACTGAAAAAACGCGTGGAATAATTGGGTTTTAGTTCGAAAAAATACATGGCCGAACTCAAAAGAATCGATAAGAGTAAAATATTATAACTGATAAAGATGATCTCTTCCGAAAATTTATTCGACCTTCTATCGGAATATAATTTCGAAAATTGGGATAGCAGGTACCAAAAGGAGATAGAAAAAAATAAGAAAAGAAAATTGAATCCAGATTTGATATCACCAAAATAGATGAGTAGGTTAAATAGGTATGCCATTGCAATTGCCAAAGCGTCTGCCAGATAACGGGTAATGGTATACGTAGGCAACTTTTTGTTCATATTAGTTATGGATACCAAAAATAGTAAATAGGTTGGCTCACGAAGGTAAATAAATATCCTCATTATGAATCTGAATAACTAAAACATACAAAAATAGTTATATGTAGTGTATTAGAATGCAAAGCACTTATTAAGTTTCATTATTTCTAAAGTAAAAAAACTAAATTTACCGATTATTAAAAAGCTTTATATCAAGCACTAAGCATGGTTTAAAAAGAAGATCACGATTCAAGGTCAAATATGGATAGGAATTTAAGCAAAGTGTCGGTTTTTGGAATACAATATGCAGTTGTTGACTATACCAGCGCTACTCGATTTATTATTGAATCTGCCCTCAAAAAGGAAAGATGTGGAGTTTCTGCTTTAGCTGTTCATGGATTGATGGAAGCTTATAATCAGCCTGAATTTAAAGAACAAGTGAACCAATTAGATCTTGTGGTACCCGATGGCCAGCCGATTCGCTGGGCGATGAATGCATTTTATAATTGTGGATTAAAGGACAGGGTGTATGGGCCTGATTTAACGGCAAAAGTGCTGGAAGCGGGGAATGTTCATGAATTGAAGGTATTTTTATTTGGCAGTAAGCCCGAAACACTGGCATTGCTCTCCAAAAATATCAAAGCCCAATACCCGAAGATTCAGATCGTAGGGATGCAAGCGGATAGATTTAGGGAAGCCACTGCAGCGGAGGATCAGGAAGATATTACTTTCATTAATAGCCTGGGTGCGAATTTAGTATTGGTAGGAAGAGGATGTCCGAGACAAGAAAAATGGGTGGCGAATCATTTAGAAAGTATTCAGGTGCCGATGATGGCGGTGGGTGCAGCATTTGATTTTTTAGCAGGAACACTGGATCAGGCACCGGGTTGGATGCAAAACAATGGTTTGGAATGGTTGTATCGGCTTTATAAAGAACCGGGTAGACTGTGGAAACGTTATTTGTTTACCAATAGCCAATTCATGTTCTTGTTTATAAGAGCTTTGTGCTTTAAAAAATATCAATAAGGAGTCAATTTAATTTTAAAGAAATTAATATTATAGGTTTTGAAAAAATTATTAGTTACCGGTTCATCAGGATTAATTGGCTCGGAAGTTTGCACCTATTTTAGCAAAAAAGGTTGGGAGATTCATGGGATTGATAATAACCAGCGCGCCATTTTTTTTGGCGAAAGTGGAGATACCAGATGGAGTCAGCATCGATTAGAAAAAGAGCTACCGAATTTTACGCACCACGAAGTAGATATAAGAAACAGAGAATTGATTTTATCTACTGTGACTTCTATTAAACCGGATGCTATTGTGCATGCTGCTGCTCAACCTTCTCATGATAAAGCCGCATTAATACCCTTCGATGATTTTGATACTAATGCAGTGGGGACTTTTAATTTATTGGAAGCTACAAAAAGGTATTCCACACAGATTCCTTTTGTGCATATGTCTACCAATAAAGTATATGGCGATAGACCCAATGGTATTTCTTTAAAAGAATTAGAGACCAGGTGGGATTATGATGATGTAAATTTTGTGAATGGCATTTCAGAAAACTTTTCGATTGATCAAAGTAAGCATTCACTTTTTGGTGCATCCAAACTTGCAGCTGATATGGTAGTGCAGGAGTACGGGCGTTATTTTAATATGCCCACTGTATGTTTAAGGGGTGGATGTTTAACGGGTCCGAATCATAGTGGGGTTGAGTTACATGGTTTTCTGAGTTACCTGATAAAATGTAATCTGGAGCAAAGAGAATATGAGATCCATGGCTATAAAGGAAAGCAGGTGCGCGATAATATTCATGCATCTGATGTGGCTAGTTTTATTTATGCGTTTATCGATCAACCTTCTGCTGGAGCCGTATATAATATTGGGGGTGGTAAAGAAAATACCTGTTCTATTCTGGAAGCGTTTTCATTGATCGAATCTATTTCTCAAATACCTATGAAGCATAGTTATTCTGATATCAATAGAATAGGAGATCATATTTGTTATTATAGCGATCTTAGGAAAATGAAGGCTGATTACCCTCAATGGGAGATCACTAAAAATTTGCAGACAACTTTCGAAGAGATATATACTTCATGGATGAACAGAACTAAATAATTTTTCAACCGATGCTATTTCAGATAAAAAAAATAGGACATTTTATTTTTGATATAGCAGGCAGTATTGTTTTGTTTTTGCTCTTACCTATTTTAAGGCTTTCTCGTAAGTATGGGGTTGACAATTTTCCTTTTCAATTAAGCTTATATAAAAGGTTTGGCATTTT
>Ga0136642_1001357_pt1 | contig 10619 bp, 8 predicted proteins | sample LowCatLa1302831Y_FD_115313 | JGI IMG/M metagenome (GOLD analysis project Ga0136642, IMG submission 115313) | Freshwater microbial communities from Lower Cathedral Lake, Yosemite National Park, California, USA - 13028-31Y | ecosystem: Environmental > Aquatic > Freshwater > Lake ... | reverse complement strand
GTTAGTAAATACGTTATCGCCAACAATGTCAACAGGATGATGAAAAAGACAAAATTCGTTTTTGTGACACACACAAAAAATAGATACAGCCAAAAGGATTTGAAAAAGATGTTTTTCTTGTCCTCGATGGGGGCGGACAAGACAACAAAAAACACCATCGTAATGAACGCAAACAAATGTTTCAATAACATATTGTCTTTCAACACTTGCTGAAACTTGCATGGAAACAACGGCAACAAAGAGTTGGCTGAAATAATCAAAATCAAAATAAATACAGTGAAAAGTGGGATATCTTTATTGAAATCATATATGTCCATTTATAACATGGACATATATTTTATACTATCCTTTTCTTGCACGAGGCGTGGATAAACGAGGCGTCATTGCACGAGGCGTTGTTGCACGGGGCGTGATTGCACGAGGCGTGATTGCACGAGGCGTGATTGCACGAGGCGTGATTGCACGAGGCGTGATTGCACGAGGCGTGATTGGACGCCGAATGTCAATATAATGGGGCATCTCTCTTTTGGTGGCACATTCGTCCAAGTCCGGTTTGAAATTACCACTTTGGCAATTCCAACTTTCCACTTCGAATTTACCATGTTGAGACGGAACTACTGTGACTTCTCCGGCATACTCACAAACCAACATGTCAATCAGAGGAAGTGTGTATTCTGTACCCGCCCCTGTGGTCATAGATTCATAATTTTGTAACCCTTGTATGATACTTTTATGGCTGGTGGGATGCAAAACAAAGGGTCCGTCGACCAATTTGATAAAAGAAAAGGTTCCTCCAGTAGTCAACACTTTGTTTTCATTACGCACTGTCCATTTCTGGTTACCACGAGGATACAACAGGAATACCGGTTTGTTGCTGTCAGAGAACCTCACAGTGGCATCGGCTCCCCATCCCATCCCAAAATAAACAGGGTCTTTGGGAATCATTCCATTGTGTTTTTTTTTAAGAATGTTTACCACCAATTTTTTTGTCACTACATCAAAATCATACAACTCCCGGTAAGTCACTGATTTGTTTCCAACATATTTTTCAATAATACTTTTTTCCTTTTCATATATTTCTTCGTATCCCGGTGCCCCCTCTTTCAATTTGTCATCCAATCGTTTGGCCCCTGATTTCACCGTTTTCCTACGTTTTTTGGTGAGGACTGTCATTTATTATATCAGGACAAAAGAACCACTCGCCCCTTGCTCAAAAACAACGCGTCACTGTCCCTCTCTGGTTCGCCGAACCGGTTTTGCAACAACAACACCACCACGTGCAGCAGCATGGCATCGTCCGCCTGCAATTCGTGCACTTCGTTTGTTCGAATATTGAACAACCGGAATCGTTTTTGCGTGTCGGCTGGATACAATGTGCGCCAAATCCATGCATAAATCATGAGCTGCAAGAAATGTTCCGTGGTCAGTTCGGCGACGAATTTGAATTCCCACAGGTGGGTGTCGGTGAGCGCATCGACACGCGCCGTAAATTTCAAGTACAACGGTGTCACCAGGATGTCTGTTGGCAACGCTGTATTCAACCGTGCCTGTTTGTCCTCGTCGTCGGTTTTGTGGCTGTTGACCAACTCCTGTTCGATGTGAACGTCTTCGTCGACATGAATCCATTGCTGCATACGTCGGATGCCTTCGGCTCTCTTGTCGTGGCGAATCCATCCATAATCGCGGACCTGCGTGAGCTTGCTGCACAACTTTTCGCGCACGGCGACGTACATGTTGGCGGCCCGGAGCACGTCCTCTGTCGGTGTGTCGACCGTGAGTTGCCTCGGCATGTGTTCGGCGATGTGCTGCTTGAGAAACAAGTATTGGTTGTCCTTGGTCTGCCGCAACGACCGCTCTGTAATGTCATACAGGGTGGTATGGAGATACGATGGCAGCGTGGCGTAAAACAAACAGGGAAAGGCGACGCTGTTGATGTCCGTCACGTCTTCAAACGTGGTGGGGCCCGTTTCTACCAAGGAAGGCACGTCCATGTCCAACACCTCTGCCTCTTTTGTCAACAACAGGAAGGACTGCTTTACGAGGGGCGCGAGGACATCCAGGATTTCATGGCCGAGGAAATCCACCATCTTTGACGGCTCGATGTACTTGGCTTTTTGTTTCTGTTCCTGGTTTTGCTGCTGCTGCTGCTGCTCGCGCAACATCTGCTGGTCCTGGGTCAAGTACCACATCGGACCGCGCGGCGTGCCCACAAAATCAATGTAGGACTGGCTGTCCATGTCCCGGTGCCCCATCTTGAGAAACGGCAGCATCCGCTTGCGGTTCCCATACGTCTCCTCTTCAAACAGGTACAGCTCCTGCGACCCCCGCGTGCAAGCTACATACAATGTGTTGGGGCATTCGTGTTCGTTGGCCGCGAACTGCATATACGAACTATCGAATCCGAGGACAAAGACAAAGGGCCGCTGCCGCCCCTTGACCGAATGAAACGTGGCAAATACAACCTTGCCTTGAATCACACGCTGCTCCTCCAATCGGTCCTGGTCATGCCGCGGCACATAACAGGGAATGCCGCGCTCCACCAACCGGTTCTCCAACTTACGCACCGGACCGAATTCGTTCTTGACCGATGCCGCCAACACGAAAATATCGTCAGGCGGATGACCCCGCTCCAAAATACGCTGGATGTGCGACACCACCCGTTTCTCGTTGTCGTACTGACTCCCGTAAATATACTTGACGGGACAACCCTCCTTGTTGGCCTGCAACCTCTCTTCCCCCAACATGACACGGTTCACGTAATGGGCCATGCTGTCCGTGACACGGTATGACGTTTGCAGGTGCAGGGCGCGGAAATCGTGGCGACGCCGCAACAGGGGATAGTTGTGCCACAGGGCCGCGGCCTGGGTCAAAAACCTCACGTCAGCCCCCTTGAACTCGTACAGACTTTGCTTGGTGTCGCCGAGAATGAGCAACTGAAGCCCCCTCTTCCGGCCTGTGGATTCCTGCATATCACGCAATATCTTGGCGACCAAGCGAAAATACAGAAATGTCATGTCCTGGATTTCATCGAGCACCAATACATCTATCCACGGCACCGGCTTGGAGGGAGAAGACCCGTTGTCCACCAACTTCTGGATGACCTCGTCCTTGTGGGCTCTAGTGTCGTAATAGTTTACCGCCAAACTGTGGTATGTATGCACTTCGATGTTGTGCAACACAGGCGTCCATGTTTTTACCTTTTCTTGCACCTCCTTCCGTAACATGGAATTGTACGTGATTTGCAGAAACCGGCGGTCCGGGAGAGACGCCGCCGCCATGAGAACCACGGTGGACTTGCCACTACCAGCCACCGCATCGACCGTGACATTGGCTCCTTCCTGCAGCGCCGTCAGGATACGCTGCTGTTCCTCGCTGGGTTGCATTCACTACAGGACGAAGGGTGTTGGGTTTATCTTGGTTCTTGATGTCAAAATTGATTGCATTATTGTGTCGAAAATACAAAGTCACTCTCTTTTAAACGAACCCCCCGATATTTATCAATGACTGAATTGAAAACAACCATCCACAACTTTACCCAAAAGACCAAACACAGCCTCAGTGCTACCACTGTCTACGACCAACTCTGCCAAGACGCCGACAAAAAAGGCTTTGTCTCTGTCAAGCAATATGTCGCCCACGTTCGCAACCAGCTCACCGAGTACCAGAAAGAGTATACGGCACTCGACCGACAACTGGCCACCGGCTTCTACAAACTGAAAGCGGAGCGCGATGCAAAAATCGAACGCTTTGACTTTTTGAAACAAGAGACCGAGCGTATCACCTTTGTTGTCTCGCGATACAGCGAGCACTACGACCGTTTGCGCTGCCAAAAAACACTCGAACAACCAAAGAAAAAGACTGCAGTAGCACCTGTGCAAGCACCTGTGCAAGCTACTCCCGTCTTTGACGACTGGGAAGACGCTGCTGAAGAAATTCTACAGTAGTACATGGTTTTAAAAACAAAAAAAATAAAAAATTTTACATGGTTTTTTTTATGTTTTTAGAATGCAATCTTCGTTGAATGCATTTTGTCGAGCAGGACGTCGATGGCGTCGTGGTTCGTTCCCTGCCGCGTCTTGATAAAGTGGTACCCGGCTTCGCGCTTCTCTTGGCACTCTACAGGGTGGGTTTTGTAGTAGTCGATTTGCTGCTCCACCTCTTGTTGGGTCTGCACGAGCACTGCGATGCCGTCCGTTTGTTCCACCGCAGCGGGGCTGTTGGTCAACACTACGCAACCATACGCCAAACCCTCGTAGATGCGCTGGCTCACGTGTTTTGATACAAGGTTGTCTTCGACCTGGAAGCCGAGGGCACAGAGCGAATGCAGGTAGACGTCGCGGCGCTTCTCGTAGGGCCAGTACTCGGCGTGGTTCTGGACGCCGTGGTATATACCTCGGTACTTGGTTGGTTGGGGCACGAGTTCCGGGCAGTAGCGCCACCCCATGTAACAGTAGTCGAGTCGTTGGTTGTCGTCAACCACACGACGGTACGTGCCTATCTTGTCGGGGTGCTCCCGCGCACGCAACAACAGGGGCGCGGTGTTGGGGAGGCCGGCGATTTCTTCGAAATAGGCCCGGTGACTGGGGAGCGCCTGCTTGTCCAAAAAGTTTTCGTGCACATGCAAGAGTTTTTTGAGGTCCGCGCTTCGGCTGTGCGGGCCGAGCTTGTTTTTGCCCCAGTACCAGGCCACGTAGATGGCGTCGGGGGCCTGCTGGTTCAGGCGCTGCACCACGTCGGGGATGCGGATGCCGTCGCCGACAAACACGATAGCGTCGTTGTGCAGGTCCTTGAGTTGGTGCACCTGGCGCACCTGGTATCCGCGTTCCTGGAAGGCGTAGGTCAACTCCTGGAAGACAAAGGTCAGCACACGAGGGCACATGATTTCATGGCAATGCAACAGGAGGATTTCTTTCTTGTTCATTCTCCTGTTTCTTGTTGTTCTTTTTCTAACTCTGTTTGACATTTTTTACATTGATAACTTCTTAGTCTTGTCTCAAATGGTATTATGATATTACTGTCTCCCTTGCCTATATATTTTGTTTTGTTACCGAAATCATCTAGTTCCCATTTTGAATTTCGTAATGGCAACAATTCAGATAAACAAATATCACATTGTTTTTTTTCAAAATATTTATTTTCGGTTAGATTTGGTATTATTTTATCACCATACAACGTTTTTGCATCATTTATATATTTTCCATAATTTTTTTGGAATAATTCATTATGGATTTCTTGTCGACGTAATTCATCTTGTCGACGTAATTCATCTTGTCGACGTAATTCGTCTGTATCTTCTGTTTCTTTATTATTTGTTTTTTGTTTATTAAACAGGTCATTATTATTTAAATCTTCTACTATACCTCCACCTTTTCTCTTTTTCGAGTGTCTTCTTTTTCTTATTTTTTTCTTTTTTATCGACCGATATCGTTTTGTTGACGGCATATATTATAGGTCTTTATTTTGTACAGAACATGTATATATTATGGCACCCACACGGAGACGGTCACCCTCCCCCGCACCACAGTTTGTTTTTTTTTACCTACGTACCAAGATTGAACAGCGGTTTGGAGAACGTTCGGCCGAAATGCAACGGTTCGAAGCCAAAGTCAATAGTTTTTACAATCACAATCCAGGAATGGTGGAACTTCTTGCCAAACCCGTGTCGCGTTTGACGAGCTCGGACAAAACCAAGGTGAAAGAGTTGTTCGAGGCCGTCGAAGTACCTGGCATTTCTTTACCTAGTTCACGTAGTTTGGGTGGTCGGCGGCAAACACGACGACGACGACGTTGAAATTTGCTTTCGTATCTTGGCGTAAAACGCCTTGACCATCGGGTTGGCGCGTATCTTTTGTGCGTTGAAACTGCGCAGAAACAGTCCGTCCAGCGTCTTGACTCGCGACAGGGCGACGTAGGCCTGGCCGCACTCGAAAATATCGTTGCCCACATCCATCTCCGCCGCGTCCAGCGTGGCCCCCTGCGCCTTGTGAATCGTCATGGCCCAACAGGGAACGAGCGGAATCTGGCTCACCGCAATGGTGGGGTCCGCGCTGCTCTGCCATACCTTGGGCGGCAACGCGGTTTTGTACCCGTTGTGGAACTGGACCACAGGAAGCTGGATGGGCACGTACTGGTCAAACACTTTAATCATCTGGGTCGACGTGAATTCCACCACCTTTCCCTGGCTGCCATTGACGATACCGAGCGCCATGTCCCAATTGCACGTGCACATGACCAACGTTCCGAGTCGCAGTGACAGGGGTTCGGTGAGTTGGGCATGCGCCAAGAGTGTCTGCACTTCTCTCTCCCTCTCTTGTGTCGTGCTTTTTTTGGAGGGGAAGCGAAAAGCGGCGCCCGTATCCACAAAGAATCGCATGTTCGTGCATATCCCTACAGGATACGTGTGTGTGGGGTCGGGGGGCAGGGCGGCAAAAGCCTCTCGGTTGATGTGGTCGACGGCGGCGCGTTTGGGGAAGAATCGTGTGAGGGGCCGGTCAGAAGGCGGGGCCTGGACGCGGCCTTTGAGCAGTTGGAGACCCTCTTCGTCCAACTGGCCTTCGCGGACCTGGTTGAGGACAGCGGCGTAGACGGGGTCGCTCTGCCGGAAGACGGTTTTCAATTCGATGTGGTTTTCATGGGCAAAAGTGCTGGACCACTGCGCGCTCTCGAAACACGGGAGCTGCTCGTCTTGGGTCTGGCCGACCGGCGGCAGCTGAAACAGGTCGCCCACGAATATGACCTGGAGTGGGCCAAAAGGCCGGTTTTCTATCGGAGGCAATACCGTTGCCGCCACTTGCTGCAAGGTGTCAAAGACGTGCTTCGACATCATGCTCACTTCGTCCACCACCAAAATCCGCGCCTGTTTCCAATTGTTCTTGTAGCGCTGCTGCTTGAGGACGCGCTGGGCCGTGACATGGGGCTCGTCCTTGGCCAATTGGATGCCACTCCACGAATGAAGCGTTCTAGCGCGTTTGCCGAGGAGCACCGCCGCCACCCCCGTCATCGCCGTCACCTGGATAGAGAGCCCGCGCTGGTCCGCCGACTTCACCATCTGGTCAATGAGGAAGGATTTGCCTGTCCCCGCAGGACCTGTTAAGAACAAATTGTGACCCTCGTGGAATTTTTTTAGCGCGGTTTCTTGTTCTTTGGACAACATGATTACAAGTGGCACTTGATTACAGGGATGTTTGTCCTGTTACCTCTAATCCATTTTCTTTGACGAAGTCTTGATTAAAACTTTTAGATAACATCTCATGTTATATTATCATGGCAGTTACACGCAGACAACGTAGGAAAAAGTCCTTGACGCGTCGAAGAAGAAGACGCGGAGGCGTCACAACAAATTCGTCAAACCCACCGGCAAAAAAATCGATTTTTTCACAAGCCAGAGCTAGTTTGTTTGGTAAAGCCTCATCAGACAAGGAAGCAGAGACGCGATTGAAAGGCACTATCAACACAATGAATGAGCTCAATGAGCGTCTAAAGCATCGTGGAGAGGTATTGACACGTGTAGAAGAACGAACCGAAGAACTAGCCAACAATGCAGGTGAATTTGCAAAAATGGCGACAGAGTTGAAAGAACAAGCAAAAAAAAAGGCATGGCCATTTTAAGTATGCTTCACACACAACGTAAACGCGTAATCCAACCCGTTTAGGTTGACCGGTCGGCCGTATTCGTCCACCAGCTGCACCTGCATGCGCTGCAGGTCCACGTCGTCGCTGTACGTTCGTGTATCGGACAAGAGATATCCATTCAAGAGGTTGGCCACCTCGATGGTGCCAAAGGATATAGCACTGTTGCTCGTGGGCGCCACGCTGATGCGCGCCAGAATGTTTTTGTTCAGCAGCGAGTTGGGCAACATCGATACAAAGGTACTTTGGGGCGCGTGGTTGTTGAATTCGTCCACCGTCAGGTACAGGTAGCGCGGGCCATGGAGGTCCCAGAAGGCTTCTGCATACAGGGTCGTTCCGGTGATGGTCGCAGTGTATACCGGCTGGCGGAAACCTAGCATCCATCCCAACTTGGATTTGATATGGAAGCGGTCGAATCCAGCCTCTTGGAATGGCGTAAAAGCACAGTCTTCGAAACCATGCACCTGGCTCGTGGCAAACAGGATTTGCACCGCCGTGACGGGTGCATTGTAACTGAATGTGATTCGCGAAGAAAACGGATTCGTATCGCTCGGTTCCACAGTGATGGAGTTGACATTCGGTATCGCTGCATTTGATATGGCCGTGTTGATGGTGTAGAAAATGTCCGTGGGATTTTCGTCATTCGTTGCCGTCATATACATCCCTTGGGGGATTTGGATGGTGTATGAAGTGGGCACGTCACCAGCATAAGTGATGATATTCAAAGTCGTGTTGTCGAAACTCTGCGCCACATTGTAAAAGCTGAGCGGCAGTTCCACGTTGGTTACCGAGATGGACCGCACCTTTTGGATGCGTTCGGGAAAATCGATGGTGTGGTTCGCTACAGGGAGCGTTCCGTAATCGCGTGCGAAGCGCGTGTCCATGTTCACGTACCGCGTCTTCACCTCCTTCATGACGTTGGTCATCACCACGTGGCTCCCGCCGTACTGATTCACTTCCGGCTCCATAAACGTGGCTCGTTTGTCTAAATAGCGGTTTTGCATGTTACATAACAGGAGGATTATGTTTGTTTGGCTTTCCCTTTGTTTTGGGGCTCACTTTGTTTTGGGGCTCACTTTGTTTTGCCACAACTCGTGCAGGGTTGGCCGGCTTGCACGTTGGCCATCATGTTGCGGAGGAGGTTGTTTGTCTTGTTTTTGTTGCCACTGTTTTTGTTGCCATTGTTGCCACTGTTGCGACTGGTTTTATTGGGAAAGAGGTCAATACGTAACATATATAAACTAGGCACAGCAATAATGAATACAAAAAAAATAATTCTTTTTGCCTTTTTGAATGTATGGAGCCAGTGTATACCAACATAAGCTGTATGACCAGCAACGACATCGCCATGACGGCTTCGTTCAATAATGACACCTTGTTCTTGTATGACCGCGCCCACAATACAGAAGCAGTGCCTGTCCAGACTCTGCGTCGTTTGGGCGAAGAAGAGGACGCCTTTGTAGTCAAGTATGGCCCCGACGGACGTTTCAAGTGGTCCGCGCAAATGAACGGCCACAATAATAGCGAAGGCCTCAGTACATCTTTGGACCCTACAGGGAATGTTTATGTCGCCGGCTACTTTGAAGACGCCTCGTTAAACATCTACCAAGGTTCCCGTGGAAACCTCGACAGCGCCGCCTTGGCCAACGTTTTGTTCCCCGAGGATATTTCTACCAACAATGTGTTTTTGGTCAAGTACTCCAACACCGGCGTCTACAGCTGGGGTATTTCCATCGGTCCCAACGCCTACTGCGACAATGGATACTATCCTCTCACCTCTATCGCCAACACCGTGAGCAACCATACCTTGATTTCTACCTGTTTTCAAGGTTCCAGTATCAGTTTGTTTCGCCCTGACAACAGTCTTGCCTGCACCTTTGAACAAACCGACTCGGCGGATTATGCACACAACGTCCTGTTGGCCAAGTATTCCACCGATGGTAACTTTCTGTGGGGCGCGCGCATTGATGGCGTCGGCGACAATATGATTCGTAACAACCTCAGTGTCGACCTCGACGGAAACTCGTACGTCGCCATGTTCAACCGAGACAACAGTAATAATACCTTTTACGTCTACAATGGATATACTCCTTCCCTTGGGTCCACCTACAACCAAAGCCATGTTGATGCCGATGCCAGTTTCAACTACTATTATACCGAAAATGCATCCGGTACCATTGTGAAATTCAATCCGGCAGGTGAGTACCAGTGGAACGTGCAATTGGGCGCTGGCTTGTACTGGGGTTCCGTCAATTTGACAACGGCTTCAGATGGGTCTGTATACATGATTGGCATGTTGGAAACAGGGTGTTGCTCGGTTCGTTTTTACGATGCCTTTGTCACTGGAAATCAAGATGATACACAGGGCTCTGCTATTTGCGTTTATAACATAGACAACATGTCTGGTACAAATAACGGTGAATACAAAATGTTTGTGACCAAATATAGCAGTGACGGCATCGTGCAATGGGCCAACTTGATGACCGGTGACATTTCCGGTGTTCCTTTGACATCCGACGAAGCATATGGAAATGGTTACAATCACTACCTCGGCGGCTACAGCATTGCGGCCGATGGAAATGGCAATACGTTTGGTACCGGCTACTTCAGTGACCGCTTCACAGTGCGCCAACCGTTTGGTCGTGGCGGTCATAATGCCAGTCAAAGCATCATCTACAATACCATTTCCTCCCATCGACAGGCAGACACTGGATTCGGTTCAGGTTCGGTCGACAAAAACGCCTTTGTCGTGTCGTTTGACTCCATGGGTGTCTACCGTTGGGTTGTTCCCTTGTACAACCAAGACGTGCGCGGTTGTTCCATCGCCGTCGATATCAACAACCAAATTGTCGTGTCCGGCCATTTCGGTTACTACCGCAACTCCCTCTACATTGGCGACCCCATTCCACTCAAGTACCCTCTCAATACACCCGTTCTCAACCAGAACTGTCATGTCCTCTCGCACGTAGGTCCTTACACTGGCTGTACTG
>Ga0136642_1001356_pt1 | contig 10623 bp, 11 predicted proteins | sample LowCatLa1302831Y_FD_115313 | JGI IMG/M metagenome (GOLD analysis project Ga0136642, IMG submission 115313) | Freshwater microbial communities from Lower Cathedral Lake, Yosemite National Park, California, USA - 13028-31Y | ecosystem: Environmental > Aquatic > Freshwater > Lake ... | reverse complement strand
GATGAGGGAGGCGAACGTGAAATCGCGGTTGATCAACTTCAGCTCGGGCAACGGGTGCGCGTGAAGCCGGGCGGAGCTTTTCCAGCTGATGGCACGATTGTTAGTGGTAAGAGCGCTAGTGATGAATCGGCTCTCACTGGTGAAGCCTTACCAGTGGAAAAGGCCAAGGGCGACCCGGTTTTTAGTGGAACGATCAATCTTTGGGGTGCAGTTGATTTCGATGTGAACCGTTTGCCGGCTGAAAGTACGTTGCAAAAAATTATTCGGCTCATTCAGACCGCGCAGAAATTAAAGGCACCGAGCGAACGTTTTACGGACCGTTTTGGTACGGGCTACACTTATGCGGTGTTGGCGGGTGCTACGCTGATGTTTTTAGCTTGGTGGCTGGTGTATGGTTTCCCGGCGTTTACTAATACTCCGGAGACTCGTTCGGCGTTTTATCGCGCCATGACGTTGTTAGTGGTGGCGAGTCCTTGTGCGTTGGTGCTGTCGATTCCTTCAGCGATTCTTGCGGCTATTGCTTGGGGCGCCCGTCACGGGGTGCTTTTCCGCGGTGGCGCGGCCATCGAAAAACTGGCTGATATCAACGCGGTTGCGCTCGATAAAACGGGCACACTGACCACCGGTGAACTGGCCGTAGTAAGTTACGAGAGCTTTCCTCCAGGGCGAGAGCGTGAGGTGATGGAGCTGGCTTTCGCGCTCGAGGCCAAGTCCGAGCATCCATTGGCTCGAGCGATCGTGAGGGATGCTCGTGCCCGCGGGGTACGTGAAATTAACGTGGATGAATTTCGCAATATTGTCGGCGAAGGAGTTAAAGGTAATCTCGATGGTGCGCAGGTCTTGCTTGGCAGGCGTGAATTACTGGAAGCAGGACCGTTGGCGGGTTGGGCGAAAAAGTTGCCGCCGGCCCCGGCTGAGTTGAGTGAGATATGGGTGATTGGTCGCGAGATGGTTGGTCGGGTATTGTTGCGCGATCAAATCCGTTCAGAATCTCGCGCCGTGTTGGCGGAGCTTAAACAACATGGAATTTTCACCGTTATGTTAACCGGTGATCGTCAACATGCGGCCGAAGCGGTGGCGAAGGAACTCGGTCTTGGCGATGTGCGGGCTGGACTAACTCCGGAGGGGAAAGTCGCAGCGATCATGGAATTGAGGAAATCAGGCAAGATCATCGCCATGGTTGGCGATGGGGTAAACGATGCTCCCTGTCTGGCGGCCGCTGATGTTGGAGTGGCTATGGGTGCCCGCGGCAGCGATGCGGCATTGGAGCAGGCTGAGATCATCTTAATGCAAGATCGGATCGAGAACTTCCTTTCAGCTCATCGTTTGAGCCGTCGGGCGCGGAGCATTATTCGTCAGAATCTCACGATTTCTTTAGGCGTCGTGTGTGTAATGGTGGTAGCAACGATTTTAGGTTACGTACCTTTGGCGATTGGTGTCGCTGCGCATGAGGGCAGCACCGTATTGGTGTGCTTGAATTCCTTGCGATTACTGTTTGGTCGTAATCGCTAAATTTTGGCACTGAACGTTAATTCGACTGGGCTGGAGCTGCTACGGCAATAAAAGCGGTGAGGGCGGGGTCAGATGTGCGCTCGGGTCGCCAGCCTACTACCAGTCGACTCTCTGGAGCGGGGCCGGAAAGCGTGTGGAATACGACCTCGGCAGGGAGTTGTTTCGCCTCAGATGGACACATGAAAGTCGCGCCAACGCCTGCACGGACCAGGCCGATGCCATTGGCGCGTGGCCATATTTCCTCCGCAATAACGGGGGTGATACCGGCAGAAGCAAACGCGGCGAGCACCCGATCGTAAAATCCGGGGTTATGGGATCGGGGGAACAGCACAAACGGTGTGTTCGCTAGGTCGCGAAGGCGGAGTTTTTGTCGGCGGGCTAGAGGATGATCCGCTGGCAGCAATACTCCGTTTTTTTCCTGCAATAGCAAATGGGTGTTCAAGCCTGGAGTTGGGGCGTCGGGGTGAAAAAATCCGCAGCCTAAGTCACCATTTTGGAGCGAGGAAAGTTGAGCTGAGGTCGGGGATTCGCTCAGTTCCAACTTGATGCCAGGATGAAGACGGTGAAATTCTCGTAGGATCGGCGGCACAACGGTCGCCATCGCAAGCCCAGTAAACGCCACGCGCACGTGCCCGGTTTGTCCGTTGGCTAAGGCTCGCAGGTCGGCGGGTAGGGCAGCAAGTCCCCGTAGATGGGGTTCGATGCGTTCCAAAAGTAGGCATCCAGCAGCAGTGAGTTCAGCTCCGCGTCGAGTGCGCTTCAATAGATCCGTGCCGAGTGCGGTTTCGAGTTGGGCTAATGCCCGACTAAGTGCGGGTTGTGCTACAGCCAAGGTCTCGGCGGCTTTGCGGAAATGAAGCTGTCGAGCCAGTTCGCGAAAATACACGAGGTGGCGAAGTTCAAACCCGTACTGATACTCACGCGGCATCACAAGGAAGTAAAAAAGTATTTCAAGGCATGGCAAGAATCTGCTACGATTTTAAAGATTCACACTGTTTCAGCGCCTGAAGCACATAATCTTTTACTCAAAATGCCTAAAAATCTTTTTCAAAAAGTCTGGGATGCGCATGCAGTGCGTCAGCTCGCCAACGGCCAGACGCAGTTGCTGATTGGCACTCATCTAATCCATGAAGTGACCAGTCCGCAGGCCTTCGGCATGTTGCGGGATCTCGGACTTAAAGTGGCGTTTCCACACCGCACCTTCGCCACGGTGGACCACATCGTTCCAACCGATCAATTCATCGAGCCCTATGCCGATCCGCTTGCTCAGGCCATGATGGACGAGTTGCGTAAGAACTGTGAGCAATTTGGCATTACTTTCTTTGATCGTGCGACCGGCAAGCAGGGCATCGTTCATATCGTAGGGCCCGAGCAAGGCATTACGCAACCGGGCACTACGATCGCTTGCGGTGATTCACACACTTCGACGCACGGAGCGTTTGGCGCGATCGCTTTTGGCATCGGCACCAGCCAAGTTCGTGACGTGCTCGCCACGCAGACTATGGCTCTGGGTGCGCTCAAGGTTCGTCGCATCGAGGTCAACGGCAAGCTGCGTGCGGGCGTCTATGCTAAGGATGTCATTCTTCACATCATACGAATGCTTGGCGTCAACGGCGGCACAGGGTTCGCCTACGAATACGCCGGTACCACCTTTGACGGATTCTCGATGGAAGAGCGTATGACGGTGTGTAACATGTCCATCGAGGGTGGTGCCCGTGTCGGTTACGTTAATCCCGATGATACTACCTTTGCCTACCTCAAGGGCCGGCCCTACGCGCCAAATGCGGTGAATTGGGACGCAGCCGTTTCTAATTGGAAGTCTTTCGCATCCGATATCGGTGCCACCTTTGATGACCTGGTTAAAATCGATGCCGCGGATATCGCGCCGAGCGTTACCTGGGGCATCAATCCTGGCCAAGGAATTTCGATCTCGGAAAACATTCCAAGCCCTGAGACTGCGACCTCTGCTGATGACAAAGCCGGTATCATCGAGGCTTTAGCCTACATGAAATTACCGCCTGGTAAGCCGATTAAAGGCACCAAAATCGACGTCGCTTTCATTGGTTCCTGCACCAACGGACGCCTCTCTGATTTCCAGGAAGTCGCCAAATACATTAAGGGTCGAAAGGTTGCCCCTGGCATAAAAGCTATCGCCGTACCCGGCTCTCAGATCGTTGCGCTCCAATGCGAAAAACTTGGGATTGATAAAATACTTTCTGAGGCTGGCTTTGAATGGCGGGCCGCCGGTTGCTCGATGTGTCTGGCGATGAATCCCGATAAACTCATTGGCGACCAACTGTGCGCCTCTTCATCCAATCGTAACTTCAAGGGCCGCCAAGGTTCGACTACGGGTCGCACAATACTTATGAGCCCTGTCATGGTCGCCGCTGCCGCCGTCACGGGTCGGATCGCGGACGCGCGCGAAGTGTTCTCCGTCACCCAAAACTAATTCCCCCTTCTTCCATGGCTCTTGCAAAAATCACCTCCGTCACCGGCCGCGCCGTTAATGTCCCTGGTAATGACATTGATACAGACCGAATCATACCGGCTCGTTTCATGAAGTGCGTCACCTTTGACGGACTCGGCGAATTCCTTTTTTACGATGTACGTAAACAGCTCGACGGCAGCGAAAAGCCGCATCCGCTCAACGAGCCACGCTTCAAGGGTGCGACTATTCTGCTCTCAGGCGCAAATTTTGGCTGTGGCTCCTCGCGTGAACACGCTCCGCAGGCCATCGCCAAATACGGGTTCAAGGCCGTCATCGCCGAAAATTTTGCCGAGATTTTTTTCGGTAACAGTACCACATTAGGCATACCCTGTGTGACTGCGGGCCGCGAGGACATTGCTAAGATAGCGGCCTACATCGAATCGAACCCCCAAGGTCAGGTCGCGATCGACTTGATTATGCTCGAAGCCCGTTTCGGCGTTCAGACGGTCAAAATCGCGCAACGGGAAAGCGCTCGCGATGCGCTTGTTAACGGACGTTGGGACGCTATCGGTGAACTGATTGATGGTATACCGTCGGTGAAACTCACCGCTGCAAAGCTACCTTATCTGGCTGCATAATTTCGCCGGGCCGGAGCTGACTTCACTTCTAAGGAGGACGTTTGACGGGGAGCGGATAAAGAACCTTTGTAACTATTTCTGAACTTTTGCCCCAATTAGGCGTCTCCCCTAGCTCACACCATTATGTTTTTAGCCTCCATTGATGTATTCCGGATCGTTCGCGAAGCCGGCCTATTGATTTATCCGCTCGGTCTTTGCTCGATTGTAGCCACGTTTATTATCGTCGAACGCATGGTGGCGTTGCGAAAATCAGCCGTGATTCCCGAGGATCTCGCGGAGGCCGTAATCGAAGGGCGCGCGCCAATTGGCGATAAGCGCTCGGCGCTAGGTCGGATATTAAATTTTGCCTCACGCCATGTTGGAGACGTTGATGCGACTAAAGCCTACGCTCGTCTCGAAGTGATCAAAATGGAACGAGGTGTCAGCTATCTCGACACGATATACGCGGCGGCGCCGCTCATTGGGCTAATTGGAACCGTTACGGGCCTACTTGGGGCCTTCTCTGTGGTGGACCCACAGACGAGAATGCCCGACCCTGTACAATTTACCGAGAGCGTGGGTTATGCACTGTCGGCCACGGTGCTTGGACTTTGTATCGCACTTCCTGCGCTGATCGGCAGCGGGCATTTGCAACGCCTCATCGACAAACATGCAGCGCAACTCGATGTCTTGTTGGAGCGGGTGTTGGCACGCCAAGCTGACCGAACGAGCGAAAAATTGTCATGAGGTTGATCTCACGACGGGCGAGGAAACGCCCGGAATTACCGCTGGTACCGTTAATCGATGTACTCGTTATGTTGGTGCTTTTTGCTTACGTGACGATGCAGGCGCGAATTGGTTCTACGCTCAATATTACTCTACCTAAAGTTGATACGGCCGGAAAAAATGATTTCAAAGGTACGGTCACAGTTGCGATCGATAAGGACGGCACCGTTTCCTTCAACGGCAAGAATGTAACCGATGAGCAGCTCATTGGTTTGCTCAAGGAAGTGCGCAACGTAGACAAAGATATTCCCGTGCTCATTAAGGCCGATGAGAGCACCCAGCTTAAAAAATTGGCTTTTGTCATGGATGCCTGTCGCAAGACGGGATTGAACAAATTTAGCCTGCAGAGTCGTTGAGTCTCATTCGCGCGCAGAGATTGCGCGGTGTGGCGGTAACATCCAGCATATCAGCATGAAGATTCTCATCACCGGGGTCACGCGTGGGCTTGGTTTGGCTTTGGCCAAAAAATTTATGGCGCTCGGCCACACGGTCATAGGATGTGGGCGCAGCGGCACGGAAATTTTCGATCTACGCATGGATCACGGTGCGCCTCATGATTTTATGGTCTGCGATGTATCGCTCGATGCCAAAGTAGCCATCTGGGCGGCCAAGGTCCTGGAGCAGGAATCACCGCCAGATATCTTGATCAACAATGCCGGAGCAATGAATCCACTGGGAGTGTTGTGGGAACAAAGTGACCGCGAGTTCAGTAAAATTTTGGATGTTAATGTGAGGGGTGTGGCTAATGTGATCCGACATTTTGTACCGGCGATGGTGGCCAAAAAAAAGGGGGTGATCGTGAATCTCAGTTCAGGCTGGGGGCGTAGCGTAGCGCGCGATGTGGCCCCTTATTGCGCTACCAAGTGGGCAATCGAAGGCCTCACAAAAGCGCTCGCTGAAGAGCTCCCAGAAGGGATGGCGGCGATTCCGTTGAATCCTGGAGTCATCGATACGGATATGCTGCGTGCCTGCTGGGCCGATGGAGCGGCAGGATTTCCTAAGGCTTCGGCTTGGGCTGAAGTTGCGGCTCCATGCATACTTAAACTAGAGGCCAAAGACAACGGTAAGAGTCTGAGTGTAGGCGAATTTTAAAACTAGAAACAGACGTTATCTCATTTGCGGCCGATCTGTTGTAAAATGCGCAAAGCTTAGCAAGTCGGAGGGTTATTTGGGATCCTGGACAGAATATAGTGCTGAAGATCAGCTAAAGTCCGCAGCGCGTTTGGGGTCTCGATCGCAAGGTGTAACTCCAGGACTTTGTCAGCGAGCATGAGCAATTCGATGTTCGTGAGTGAATCGAGTCCGAGCTCTTCTCGAAGGCGCACAGTTTCGGCGGGGGACTGCAAATGGAACCGTAGGGATCGCTCCACAAAACGCTCGATCAGGCCGTAGATAATCGCGGGTAGATAAATTGGGTCGCGCGTATGCCGAAATTGAATGGCGGCGAGGTGAGTTTGAGCTGAACAGTGTTGGAGTATGCGGCGTAATTCATCCGCAGATGTGGCGTCGAACGATACTGGATGCGGGCCAGTTGCGGACGTGCGCGTTGGATAAGCGTGGGCCATTGTCTGTGACGACAATTTGCCTCATCGCAACCGCTACTGATGACCTATTTTTTCGTGAAAATGGCCCTGTTTCTAGGCCTGATTAGACGACTCCTGCGCTCGCTGCATGCGGCGCTGGAATTTCAGGACCAAGCGGGGCGGCCGCATGACGAATATGGCGACCGCCTATGGCGGTAATTTCTAGGTAAATCTCGGTTGCGCCCGAAGCGGCAAGGGCATCGATCGTCGAGTTAATCTCGTTGAGCGGTTTCGCAGTAGCTTCACTACTGGAGGCTCCGAGTTTGCACGCGAAATCCCAGAAATCGGTGCCCTCAGGTAGGGTTTTACGGCGCTCGCGCTTCACGTACTTGCGCACGTCGTGCTTGATGGCGTCAATCACACGTTGCGGTTCACGATCGGGTGCGCTAAGAGAAAACGTCTTTTTCATGGGCAGGAGAAGAACTCAATACGACCCGCTAGGCGATGGAGAGACAATTGTGCAGCAACTCGACTTAAGTTTGACGATTGTCGTTGAGCGCGGGAGTCGAAGACTAGTTTTGCGCATGAGCAGATTTGCCGATCATATTTCACCACCTCAAACTTGCGAATCTTTGGCGGAGCTCGTCTTGCGTTCGGGGGCGCAGTGGTTACGGGAGCCAAAATTTAGCGCCACCCCGATGGAGTTGCCGTCTGCCCGCTGGCCGCAGCTGGCGATCTGTTTTGATCCACAAGCTCGCCTGGGAACGACAAGTGAAGCAATCGCGCTACTGCCGGGAGGTCGAGTCTATGGAAGCGGTATAATAATCGCACCCGATGGAAAAACTGTGGCGCGTGATGTGTCTTTAGATTTTGGCTATGCGGGCGGCGGGCACTGGCTTCTAAATAATCAGAAAATGAGGATTCCTGAGCGGATCCCAGGTCAAGTTGCCGTAGTAGCGACGGCTCTTGGAGAAAGTTATGCTCATTGGCTTCTTGATGAACTTCCGCGCCTGATCAGTTTGCGCCGAGAGGGAGATTTCCCGAATTTAATCGCGCACGCAGACTCTGAGTATAGCAGAACCGCATTAAAATTAGCGAATTTTAGCGCTAGATTGATCGCTCCCGCCCGTCGGCAGCATCTTCAAGCGGATCAACTTGTGGTGCCCGCGTTGCCGGGCTGGATTGGTCGTGTAAGCGCCGAGCACATCCGCCGAATCACTGATTTCGCGGCACCCGGGGTTAAGTCGTCTAGTTTGTCGCCGGAGCGCATCTATATCTCGCGTGCAGTTGCCCAGCGACGTCGCGTGGAAAATGAATCCGAGATCCACACCGCTTTAAACGCGCTGGGATTTGTTGCCATACAGCTGGAGAACTTGAGTTGGTTCGATCAGATGTCGCTTTTTCGCGGGGCGAAAATCGTGGTCGCGCCGCATGGTGCAGGTTTAGCTAATCTTGTTTTTAGCCGTCCGGGCACGCGGGTGATTGAGTGTTTTGGTCGTGAGTATGTAAATGCGTGCTTCAGCCAACTTGCCGCCATTTGTGGCTTAGACTACGTGCCGCTCGTAGCTAATGGAGAAGGTCCATGGGGAACGGACCCCAAGGCTAATCGCCGTGATTTCACGGTTTCACTTCCTGAGTTGTTAGACGCTCTAGATTAAAAACTCGGAGGAAATTGAAATCTGGCTGGTCATTTCGGGCCTCAATCAGGCAATTTGGTTTTAGATTACTATGTTGAATCCCACTAATCGCTTATCGAATATTTATCTTTATCTCTTTTTATTCGGCTTGGCTGTCGGTGGTCTCGAAGCGGCTGTGCCTCCTGATAATTATTTCGGGCGCTGGGCCCTGACGCTTTCGGGCGATCGGGCGGGTTGGCTTGAGATCAAAGCAGAAAAAGGTTGGTACGATGGCTCATTGCTATGGGTGGGTGGGAGCGTTACGCCGCTGGCGAGTGTGGCGATTGTGGATGGTGAGCTCACGGTTACTCGACTGCGCGAGATCACGCGTAAAGGCCCAGCAGGCATTGTGGTGCGCCAGCAGCAGGCCACGGAAACACTTTCTGGTCGTCTAGACGGTGATCTGTTGAAACTCACGCGGACTAGCATCAACAACGCCGGCACTGCTATCGAACGCGAGGAGCTTACGGGGCGTCGCATCCCAGAGTTGCCGCCCGCGCCAGATCTAAAGGTAATTAAATTTGGTGATCCGATAGTATTGTTTAATGGCCGTGATTTAACGGGTTGGCGTCTGATCGAGGCCAAGTCTGAAAATGGCTGGTCCGTGGCCGATGGTACACTCTCGAACCGCCCTGCGTCCCACGTCGCAGGGCAGCCCGCGAGGCGTTTTGGCAATCTACGTACTGAGCGTGAATTTGATGATTTCAACCTGAAGCTGGAAGTTATGGTTCCGGCCGGGAGCAACAGCGGGGTTTATCTGCGCGGCATCTATGAAATCCAAGTTTTTGATTCTTTTGGTAAACCGCTCGATTCACATAACATGGGTGCGCTCTATAGTCGCATCGTGCCGAGCGTGGCGGCTGAGAAACCCGCCTCCGAATGGCAGACCCTTGATATCACTCTGGTCAATCGTCACCTGACCGTGCTGCTCAATGGTATCACCATTATCGCCAATCAGCCCATACTGGGCTGTACCGGCGGCGCTCTTTGGTCCGATGAATTTCGTCTTGGACCGATTTATTTGCAGGGTGACCACGGTGCGGTTACATACCGAAATCTGATCCTGCGGCCTGTTGTAAAATAATTCGTAAATTTTACACCTATGTTTCGACGGTCTTTAGTTCGATTGCGAATGCTCTTTATTTTGGTGTCCATGCTGAGCGGCGTTTACATGACCTCGGCTGTGGAATCACCCGTTGCATTCGAGACACTTGAAGAAGCGATTGCGCGCGGCACCCCTGCCGATGTTGGGCGGTTACTAGACGTGGATTCGGGTGCGATTAATCGTATCGGGGCTACTAAATTATCGCCTTTGCATCAAGCGATCCTGCGGCGCAAGACCGCTACGGTGCTGCTGCTGCTCTCACGGGGCGCTGACATTAATCTCGCAGATACGGCGGGGCGCACGCCGTTACACTTGGCGGTAGAACGTAATGATGCTGCTGTTTTGACTGCATTACTTGAGCGCAAGGCTGACCCGTTGTGTCGTGACCGAGTTGGTTGGACACCGCTTCATCATGCTGCGGCGAAAAATTTACTGCCCCTTGCCAAACTGCTGCTGGATCACGGTGCATCGCCCAATGCCTTGAGTGGCCTTGGGGGGACGGCCTTACACGAAGCGGCGGCAGGGGCGGGCGCAGAGATGGTGCGGTTGCTTCTCGAGCGTGGTGCAGATCCCAAGGTGCGCTCAAAACCGGGTGTTACAGCGCTCGATCTTGCGCGTGAATTTCATAACGCCAGCGCGATCGCGATTCTTGAACCGGTTCACTGAGCAGATCTTACTTTGGCGTTGGGCACCTAGCGCAGCGGCACGCGAAACGTTTCGCCGACATGCACATAGAGCAGTTGATGCGGTTTATCGGTGAACACTGCCTGGATGCGCCTCGCTGGCTCGTCCATCTCCTCATTACTAAGTTTAAAGGTTTCATCTTTGGGTGACGTGGCGGAAACCTGGCCCTTTAGGACCGGGAGGAAGCCACGCATAATTGTTTGAAGTATGGTGAGGAATCGGAACGAGATTAAGTGGGTGGGTAGGCGTAACCGTCGGCGCGTTGGACTAAGGAGCAAAAGCGGTGGGGGAT
>Ga0136642_1001355_pt1 | contig 10626 bp, 9 predicted proteins | sample LowCatLa1302831Y_FD_115313 | JGI IMG/M metagenome (GOLD analysis project Ga0136642, IMG submission 115313) | Freshwater microbial communities from Lower Cathedral Lake, Yosemite National Park, California, USA - 13028-31Y | ecosystem: Environmental > Aquatic > Freshwater > Lake ... | reverse complement strand
GAGTTCTATGCGGTTTCAGATCCAGCTACAAAATTCCAACCAGTCCGGGCATTTCTTATTGGGTTGGTAGCAGTCATCCTGGTTGGAGTATTTATTCTCTACTTTAGGCACTCCAGCCAGATAGTGGGTAACCCCTCATTTATTAATATTGTGTTGACGGTTCTTGAAGGTCTGATTGGAATCTCGGGGCCGGTGGAATTCACCAGCGAAGCTATCTCGAATACCTTTGATATTACGCTGCTTCTTCTCGGAATCGGCACTCTCATCATTCCACTATGGCTCTTCTTTAGGCACGTGGAAGAGATTAAGACTATGAGTGAAGACGAACTTCTCATAGTTAAGTCACTATTGAAACAAGATGAAGATTCGGACTCCCTGGGATACTTTGCTACTAGACGCGATAAGAGCGTTATATGGAGTGCAAATAAAAAAGCGGGAATTGCTTACCGAATTCAAGGTGGTGTAATGCTTGCGAGTGGTGATCCATTTGGCGAATTTAGTCTCTGGCCGGAAGTCATTGAAAACTTTCTACAGATTGCCAAGGAACACGCATGGACACCGGCAGTTATGGGCGCTGGGGATCGAGGCGGTGAAGTGTGGGTAGAGAAGGCGGGGATGCTCGCGATTGAAATTGGTGATGAGGCCATTATCAATGTCGAAGATTTCACACTTGAGGGTCGCCCTATGAGCAATGTTCGACAGATGGTAAATCGGGTTAAGCGAAAGGGATATGACTCGTACACCAGTAAATTTGCCGATCTATCAACACAGACCCAGAATGAATTGCATCGCTTAGCAAAGGTGTGGCGTTATGGAGCACCCGAACGAGGATTTTCTATGTCTATGGATCGCTTCGCCGACTCGATTGATGATCAGACTTACATAACTATTACAACATTTGAGAATCAAATTGTAGGACTTCTTTATTTCGTTCCTTGGGGTAATCACAAATTGTCATTAGATCGTATGCAGCGTGCAAAGGATTCCGAACTCGGTATTAATGAGTTGATGATCGTAGCGACCACGATGTGGGCTAAGGAGAATGGTTTCACTCATATCTCACTTAACTTTGCCGCCTTCCGTTCACTTTTTGAGCGAGCAAATAAAATCAGCGCTGGACCAGTTACTCGAGGAAGAAGGAATGTTATTGCCTTCTTCTCACACTGGTTTCAAGTGGAGTCGCTCTATAGATTCAATGCAAAATTTCAACCCGAATGGCAACCGCGTTATGTGATCTATCCAAGAGCAAGCGAGCTGGTTAAGGTCGGAATCGCAGCAATTAAGGCAGAGAAGTTCATCCAAAGCTTCCGTTCCCGCTCGGCTTGACCGCTCAGAAGTAAGCGGGGGTATAGTTTGCTCACGTGCGTTTCTTAAATAATCCCAGCCACGACCTGACCTATGACGATGTTTTCATGGTCCCCGCCGCATCCAGTGTTGCTAGTCGAATGGATGTTGATCTCTCCTCAAACGATGGCACCGGTACAACAATCCCTATTGTCGTAGCAAATATGACCGCTATCTCTGGTCGCCGCATGGCTGAAACGATTGCTCGCCGCGGTGGCATGGCTGTTATTCCACAAGATATTCCGCTCGATGTTGTGAAGAGCGTTATCCAATGGGTAAAGCAGCGCCATATATTCTTCGATACTCCAGTAACGCTCTCCCCTGAAGAGACCGTTGCAGATGCAATAGACCTCATTAATAAGCGTTCTCACGGTGCGCTCATTGTTGTAAAAGATATGAAGCCAGTCGGAATTGTGACTGAAGCTGATTGCGAACGTGTCGATCGCTTTACCCAACTTCATCTCATCATGAGTAAAGATTTAGTGACAGTTCCAGATTCCATTGATCCGCGTGATGCCTTTGATTTCTTAAATGCGAATCGCAGGCGCCTTGCACCTGTGGTTAATGCACAAGGTGAGCTCGTTGGCATCTTGACTAAACTTGGCGCACTCCGCGCGACTTTGTATTCACCAGCCATCGATTCCAATAAGAAGTTGCGCGTTGCTTGTGCAGTTGGCATTAATGGCGATGTCAGTGCCAAAGCAAAGGCGCTCATTGATGCCGGAGCCGATGTGCTTGTTGTTGATACTGCACATGGCCATCAAGTGAAGATGATTGAAGCCCTTAAAATTATTCGCGCACTCTCACCAAAAATTCCAATTGTTGCTGGCAATGTTGTTACCGCTGAAGGAACACGTGATCTCATCGCAGCTGGCGCAGACATTATTAAAGTTGGCGTTGGTCCTGGTGCAATGTGTACAACCCGCATGCAAACTGGTGTTGGTCGCCCACAATTTTCTGCGGTTCTTGAATGCGCCGCCGAAGCAGCAAAGCACGGCAGGCATGTGTGGGCAGATGGTGGTGTGCGGCATCCCCGCGATGTCGCATTGGCACTTGCTGCGGGTGCCGCACAAGTCATGATTGGCTCTTGGTTTGCAGGAACTTATGAATCTCCAAGTGATCTCAATCGCGATTCCAATGGCCGCTTGTATAAAGAGTCCTTCGGTATGGCATCTGCACGTGCAGTCGCTGCGCGTACCGCAACTGAGGGTGCCTTTGATCGCGCCCGTAAAGCGCTATTTGAAGAGGGAATTTCATCATCGCGCATGTATCTCAATCCTGCTCGTCCAGGTGTTGAAGATTTACTCGACGAGATTATTGCGGGCGTTCGATCGTCCTGCACATATGCAGGTGCAACAAGTTTGAAAGATTTTCATGAAAAAGCTGTGGTGGGAATTCAATCGGCATCAGGTTATGCCGAAGGTCGACCACTTCACACTTCTTGGTAAGTCTTACTCCTCTAATTCACGACGTGGGTCATCCACATCGTCATACTCTTCTTGTGGCTGAGATAACTTCCAATACATGTAATAGACAAAGATTCCAAAGAACGGCCATTCAAAGACATATAACCAGCTGCGATTATTGCCACCAAGTGCGCGATCAAATTCAAGTAAGCCCATAACAATGCATAATGGAATTCCAAGCAATAACCACTTACGCTTTGGGTCTGGACCTTGTGGAGGATTCACTTCGCTCACAATTCATCCTCAAGTTCTGCAAGTTTCTTCTCATTATTAAACCAATCGCGAGCGGCAAGCACAATCCAAAGTGCATCAATCAACATTCCCATCGCCCACATGATAGAGCCACCTCGATGTTGATCGCTCATACCTGACATCGCGCTTTGGGAGGCTGGGATGTCGTGGAGCAACTTATTTCCAGAGTATAAAAAGAAACCGGTCATGGTCTCCGGCAACATCATCGCAAAGAGTGAACCGACTCTAAATGAGTAAGGAACATGAAATGGAGTGGGATTACCTTCCATCACCGGTAGATAGTAAATAAATCCACCTACTAAGAAGAGAATAAGTTCTAAGCTGTGCACATTTGAATTGACCATGCCGGCATTAGCAAGCGGTGAGAAGTGAGTCAGAATCAGTATTGCGAGAAATAGTGTGAAGCCAACCTGTGGGCGAAAGAGTTGGCGAATGAGAATGTTATGTGCGAGCGCCAAAACTACCTTGCGGACTAATGAGAAACGTGAGTTGAGCGCCAGTCGAACTGGAGCACCAAGAACAATCAAGGGCGAGATCAACATCATCAATCCAACGTGCTGAACCATATGAATCCAGAAAGTATGAATAGCTGCGTGGGGAATTGGCCCCACTAACAATATGAGAGCGAGAGTAACTCCGAGGGCAAAGAGGAATTGGCGGACTCTGGAGATCCCGTGGAGATTAGGTCGTTCGGCGAAGTACCAGAGCAGTTTCCCGCTTAAGACCAGGCCAAAGAAAATATCCCACATGGGGTTAAGCGCCATATCCCCCCCCAAATAAAGTGATTTGATATCTCAAAAACATATCCATAGAGCACCTTCGGGCGTACCCTAGCCAGAGAGTTATTCAGTTCACACCTTATATTCGAGGAGTGGATTTAACCGGACGAAAGGCTGGGATATGTCGGGTAAAGAGTCCACAATGACCGCCAGTAAGCGAGCACTAAGCGCAGTTATTGGCGTGCTCCTTATGGTTGCAGTTGTTGGAGTTGTGGGATTCACGCTGCATAGTGCGAGCGCTGATCCACATAAGAGGTTGTATGCAACTAAATCCGCCGAGACCATCGTTATTGATGGCAAGAGCTACCCGAAGGCAACAATCACTATGGGTGTCTATGCCGATACTGCGCAGGCGAAGGAGATGGGTTACAACACCATCAACAAGAAGGATTACGTTCAATACGGACCTTCTAGCCACATCGTTCTACCCGCACATACTTATGTGACTATGACAATCCATGGATATGACGGTGGTGAGAAGCTCAATGCACCATTCTTCGGAAAAGTTGTGGGAACTATTGGCGGAACAATGAATGTAGATGGGGTTGATGTATCTGAAATTCCTGCAGATCAAGTGCAGCATACCTTTACGATCCATAGCCTCCCAAGTTCTAATCGAGATCCGCTCTTTATAAATATCCCTCTTCAGCATGTAGATCAGGGTGATAAAGGCGCACTTCCTACTCTGGATAAAGCAACAAACTTTAAAGGTCACACCATGACCTTCTCCTTCATTACTGGCGGCGCCGGTGAATATGTATGGAACTGCGAATATCCCTGTGGTGATGGCACCTACGCCAAGTTCGGTGCGGCAATGAGCGCATACGGATATATGTCCGGAAAGGTGAGCGTCGCATGAGTGATGACCACGGCTTAGTCGAAATGCAACCAACGCCCGGGCAGAAACTCGCAGCGATTTTTAAGCAGCGCGAAGTGCGGGTTGCAACTGCATGGGGCGTACTCGTCACATTTATCTTCTTCATCATCGGTGGTTGGATTTATCCAAGTTGGATGCCAATCGCTATGAGTACCGACATGAAATCTATTGAGCGATTGATAGTTATCTTTACCTGGATCTCCGCTCCTATTTGCGGAATTGTCCTCGGTTTCTCCATCTACACCTTCTTGCATCGTCACAAGGGCGATACTCCACCGGTAGATGGACCAGGAATTCGTACCAATGGCTTAGTAGTTGGGCTCTGGGTCATCGTTTCCAGCGCCCTCTGTCTGGTGGCAATCGTGTACGGCTTGATTGAAATGAACTCAGCATCTGCCGCGACAGCTGAGCATAAAAAGAATGCGCTAGTTGTAGAAGTAACCGGATCGCAATGGGCTTGGTCCTTTAACTATCCAGAACAAGGAGTTGTTTCGCACGAACTTAACTTGCCAATTAATCGACCAGTTGAATTCCGAATCATTTCAGTGGATGTAAACCATTCATTCTGGCCCGTCCAGCTTGGAGTGAAGGTTGATGCAAACCGACTTCAAACAACAGTTGTAGATACAACTCCAAACAAGCTCGGCACACTCGATGTTAAGTGCGCCGAGCTCTGCGGCCTGTATCACGCATATATGGAGACCAGTGGCGAGGTGATGTCCGCAGCTGACTTCAATGCCTGGGTCACTTCTCATCAAGGAGGTCACACAGCATGACAACACTCGATCACCACACATCAGTGCGTCCAGTGCCTAATCCATCAAAGAGTTTGATAACCAAACTCAATATGGGAACCGGACTCGTTGTCGGAATATTTTTTGCGGTTGCAACATATTATGGACTCGGCGGAGATTCAGCCGGCGTCTTTGAAAACTATAACCGCACTCTTCTTGCAACAATGTTTATGTGGAGCATCGGCTTCATGGTGGGCATCGGCGCATTTATCGGACCATTCCGTTGGTTAATCGGTAAAGACCTTACTGATGAAGAGCAGCTCTATCTGGCTGGTGACGGTCAAGGAATCAAGCGCTACTTCAAATACTGCACCGATCATAAAGTTGTAGGAATCCAATACATGGTGGGCGTTATGGTTCTGCTCGGTGTTGGTGGAACTATGGCAATGATGATTCGTACTAACTTGATTCAACCAGGTTCAAAGTTTGTCGGACCAAGTATCTATAACTCTCTTGTCGGTCTACACGGAATCACCATGATCATCGCAATGATCATCGTTGTAACCGGACCTTTTGGAAACTACATCATGCCAATCATGATTGGTGCTGCAGATATGGCCTTTCCCCGCCTGAACGCACTCTCTTGGTGGGTTCTCTTCACCGCAATCCCAGTGCTATGTAGCGCTTGGTTCTTAGGGGGAATTCCTACCGGCTGGACTGCTTATGCGCCGCTCAGCGTTCAAGCTGGACCGGGTATGAATGCATTTATCGCAACGATCATTATCTTCGCAGTATCTACTGCTGTTGCTGGTGCAAATATCACTGCAACTGTTGTGGCGATGCGCGCAAAGGGTATGAAGTGGAACCGCGTTCCTATCTTCGTTGTTGGCGCAACTATGTCTGTTGCACTGGCTATCCCTGCGTTCCCAACATTTATGGTTTCCATGATTATGACCGGCCTAGATCGTTCATACGCAACCACATTCTTTGATGCAAACCTCGGTGGAAGCGGTTGGCTTTATGCCCACCTCTTCTGGATCATGGGTCACCCAGAGGTATACGTCATCTTGATTCCAGGTGTTGCAGTCCTTATGGAAATTGCACCGGTATTCGTACGTAAGCCACTCTTCTCCTACAACGCAGCGATTGCTGGCTTTGCTGGAATTACTGGTCTATCTGTACTTGTCTGGGCGCACCACATGTACATGTCTGGCTGGATGCCAATGCTTAACGGTCCATTCATGGTTACTACGGAAATGATCTCAGTTCCTACCGGTCTGATCTTCTTGGTCATCCTTGGCACTTTGTGGCGCGGACGACCATGGCTCAAGCTGCCAATGCTCGGTGTGTATGCGTTTCTCTGGAACTTCTTGATTGGTGGAATCACTGGTCTTTATCTTTCAGATGTTCCTGCAGATAACTACTTGCACGGTTCGATGTATGTCACCGCGCACTTCCACTACACCTTGATGGGAGCAGCTCTTACTGGTGCTCTCGCAGGTCTGGCTTACTGGTTCCCTAAGATGACAGGTCGCATGCTCCATGAGCGCGCGGGTTACATCTCGTTCTGGTTAGTCCAGATTGGATTCCAGTTTCTCTTCCTTGGCATGTTTATCGCCGGCGCTGAAGGCCAGCCACGTCGTGTAGCTGATTACTCCATTAACTTCGCGACCTCTGACTTGATTAGCTCGGTCGGTGCTTACATGATCGGAGTTGGAATGATCGTGCTTCTCTGGGCAGTCATTCACTCATGGCGCCACGGAAAGATTGCGCCAATGAACCCATGGGGCTCAAAGACTCTCGAATGGACTGTTCCTTATCCAGTCCCACTCGTGAACTTTGATACTCCACCAGTTGTCACAAGCGATCCTTATGGATACGGAAAGGCCAGTAACTAATGAGCGCTACTACTGAATTCCATGTACATCACGATTCTCCAGAACAAATTGGTCGTCGTGAGCGCCTTGGAGTACGTTTACTGATTGTTGCGGACGGAGCTTTTGTCTTCGGCATGATCTTCTCGTACTTCTATCTTCGTAACCTCAACGCTAACAATGGTTGGATCCCCGAAGGCGGTCACACACTCAGTGCTATGTCAGGTTGGATTACCGTCTTTCCTCTGATAGCTGCAGCACTCACGCACCGCTTAGGTTCAAGAAATATAGTGGCATTCAAGAATATTGCGCCCATCACCTTCATAGTTCTAATTTTTGGCCTCTATCTACAATGGAGGCAATTGGCACATATGCCTTTCCAAGTAGCTGGCGAGAAGGAGGGCGAACACATCTTTGGCTTTGAAGGCGCATACTCATCATCATGGGTCCTCATTGCTGGCGCAAATATGTTCCACTATATCTTGGGCTCGTTCATTGCACTTGGTCTCTTTATCCGCGCCCGCCGCACGAAGATTGATCCAGTTCTCGAACAGTGGCGCATGGCTACTGCCTCATCTTGGTTCACATGGATTGCTATCTCTGGCATTGCATGTGCACTCACTACTTCAGTTCTCTAATATCCCATAAAAAACCCCCGTTAATTCGGGGGTTTTTTATTTCTCTTGTTCGCTAATACTCTTTCGACCGAAAATTAAGTGGCCAAAGAAGCCAATAGCTAACGCAATCAAAATTCCAATATTTGAATATGCCCAAGCTCCACTCTTGCCACCAATGAGCCCTAAGAAGTAACCCTGCCAACTCAGCCAGGAAGCGAAAGTATTAGTTACAAAACCAAAGCCAATAAGGGAGCCAAGCACTAAGAGCGCTATTGATCGCAGATTCCAGGAGCCATATCGACCCTTTGAATCAAAGAGTTCGGCATCCGCATAATCTTTCTTACGAAGGATTACATCAGCCACAAAAATGGCAGACCACACAGCTACCGGAACGCCTAAGGTAATGAGGAAGCCTTGAAGCGGGCCAAGGAAATTCTTAGCAATCCACACCAAGTAGATAGTTCCGATAGTCATGATGACACCATCTAAGGATGCAGCTTGATATCGCTTAACGGGTAGCCCAATGGAAACCAAAGTAATCCCAGATGAATACAGATCAAGAATTGCTCCACCGATCAATCCAAGGACTGCAACAATCACAAAGGGAATGAGGTACCAAGTAGGTAGCAAAGTGGTGAGCGCTCCAACTGGATCCATTGCAATCTGATCACTCAAATTCTTACTACTACCAGCAAGCATTGCTCCAAAGATCACCATAATGATAGGAAAGGTGGATGAGCCAATGACCGTCCAACCGATCACGCCTCTAGATGATGCATGGCGAGGTAAGTAGCGCGAATAATCTGCAGCCGAGTTAACCCAGCCCAGCCCAATTCCAGTGACGCCGAAGATCAGCGCGCCAATAAAAGCTTGAGCATTACCAGAAGGTAGTGAGTGAAGATGTGACCAATTAATTTTGCTAAAAGTAAGAGCCATATATCCAGCAGTCAAAACTAAAGTTGCGATAGTCAGAATCTTCTGTAGGCGCATAAGTACTTGGAAGCCAAGAACTCCCCCAAAGATTGTTAAACCAGCTGCGATGATGAAGCCAAAGACTTTCGAAATGTTTGGATCAATATGTCCAATACGGGTGAAGACGGTTCCGGTGGCGAGAGTTGCGAGTGAGACAAGTACTGTTTCCCAACCGACAAAGACAAGATAGGAAAGTAGTCCGGGAAGAATATTTCCCTTTACGCCAAAAGCTGCGCGCGAGAGAGTCATTGTTGGAGCATTGGCGCGCTTACCCGCGAGTGAAGAAACCGCGACCAGAATAAATGAGGCGATGACTCCGATAATTGCGGCCCAGCTCGCTTGCCAAAAAGAGATCCCGAAACCTAAAAAGAAGGAGCCGTAGCTCAAGGCTAAGAGTGAAACATTGCCGGCAGCCCAAGGCCAGAAGAGTGAGCGTGGATTACCGGATCGCTCTGATTCGTCAATGACGTTGGCGCCGTTGAATTCTATTCTTCCTTGATAAATGGACATGGCCGTAATCCTAGAGAGGATTACGGCCAAAACTGACCTTCTTGATTACTTCTTGGCAGTGGCTTTCTTCGCAACATTCTTTGCTGGCGCCTTCTTCATAGTGACTTTCTTAGCGACGCCGCTTCCTTCGCTCTTCTGAGTGTTACTGCTCTCAGACATTTCGTGTGTGGCTGTGCCTTCTCCACCAGCATTAGTAGTACCAATTTTCTTCGCTGCCGCAAATGTTGCAGGGATTGAGACGCCAGCGATGAGTAGTGCTGCTAGTGCTGCGCTAATTGCAATCTTCTTCATATAAGACCTTTCGATTGATGGTTAAGGCTTAATTCTACTGAAGTCCTAGTTGGCTTGCGCTGCGAAACGTGCAAGTGGTGGACGCGCGAGAATTCCCTGAGAACCTGTGAGTTTCCAGATTCCAGCTGAGGCTGGGATTAGTACGGCATCGCCCTTTTCAATCTGCATCTCAGGCGCATTATCGAAAGCGATAGATCCGCTTCCTTGAAGAACCAAGAAGATTCCAAATCCAGCTTCAACACGAGGTGAAGCTGTGCCAAGGTAATCAGCCCGGAAATATGGATCAGCAGCGCCAGTAAAGATAGATGTATTGCTTGATTCAACGAGTCTGCTATTTGTCACAAGAGTCGCAGCCTCGCTCTTTTCAATCGGCGTGTAGCGAAGTGCATCCAGAACGGTGTCAAAGCCAAGACCTAGATGGCCATCAACTGTGCCATCGACCGCAAAGTCATTCCATTCCAGCAGCGCAGATAAATCTGTAGGTTCCTGAAGTTCCATCACAAAGATTCCTGCGCCAATAGCATGTGGAACACCGGATGGAACCAAGATTGCATCGCCTGCTTGAACATCAAATTTTTGTAACGAATCGATTAATCCTTTGGAGTCGCGTGCTTCCACCATCGCTGCAACATCTTTCTTGCTCTTCTCTTCTGAGAAACCAAGGCCGACATTTGCACCAGCTGGTGCTTCGAGAATAATCCACGCTTCGGTCTTGCCATGTTGAAGTGATAAATGCTTCTTCGCAAAGGCTCTATTTGGGTGATAGTGGACAGGGAGGCGTTGATCTGGATCCAATAACTTAACGAGCAGTTCGGTACTTGGGCCAAATGTTTCAAGGTGTTCGGCGCCGAGCCAACTCATCGGATCTTTAATAATCGAATCGCGCAGAGTTGTGCCATCAGCAAGAGTT
>Ga0136642_1001354_pt1 | contig 10634 bp, 12 predicted proteins | sample LowCatLa1302831Y_FD_115313 | JGI IMG/M metagenome (GOLD analysis project Ga0136642, IMG submission 115313) | Freshwater microbial communities from Lower Cathedral Lake, Yosemite National Park, California, USA - 13028-31Y | ecosystem: Environmental > Aquatic > Freshwater > Lake ... | reverse complement strand
GAAATGGAGACGAAGCAGTTGACTGCTTTTCATCAAATTCAGAACGGAATTGAAAACGGGGTTCAGATTGGCGTTGCACACGATCTCCCTGCTTAACAGTTGGTGCAGTCTCATCTTCATAGAATGGGGTTTCATCGTAGCCATCACTAAAATCAAGGTCTGACATCTTGAAGTTGGCTAAGCTATTGACCTGGCCTGAGGCCACGCCAACAACCACCCAATTGCCACCAATTTCAACGACTACCACACGCTCACGCGGGCCGACACTCACGCCACCGACAATTTTGGCAACCGATTGATTACCAATCTTGGCATGATTGAGTTTTTTCATCGCCCACGCTAAACCAGCAATCAAGGCTAATACCAATAACAAACCCAAAATTACTCGAAACGGACCGCCATCTGACTCTGGAACACGAGTGACCTGAGCTAGCGCTACTTCTGCAAAGAAGAAGCTTGCGAGTATTGCCCAGTTGCGAGTTTTGAAGATGGTCATCGTGCTGTTTTCTGGCTTATTTATTCAACTTACGAATACGCTCGATTGGGGTAATGATTTCAGTCAGGCGAATACCAAACTTTTCATTAATCACCACCACTTCGCCTTTAGCAATAATCGTGCCATTGACCAGGATATCCATCAAATCGCCAGAGGCAGCGTCCAATTCAACAATAGAGCCCTGTGTCAGTTGTAAAAGTGACTTAATTGGAATTTTGGTGCGGCCGATTTCTACCGAGAATTGGACCGGAATATCTTTAATGAATTCCAAATCCTTTTCCTGCGGCAGGGACTTGTCGGCCCCTTCCAACTCATTAAACACTTCGGCACCCGTTTGATTGCCGGATTCAATTTCATTTGCCATCAGTGGCTCCTTTAATATATTCAGATGCGTCAGGTTTCAAGAGTTTTTCAACTCGCAATGCGTATTGATTGTTATAAATGCCATAGCGGCAAGATAGAACAGGCACGTTATCGACCGTTACCGGTATTTCTGCTGAATAAGGGAAGGGAATGATATCGCCACTCTTTAAGGCAATGATTTCTTCCATCAGCATTGTTTTATTGCCTAAATTAGCAACCACCTCTACTTCAACTGCTTCTACCTGCTGAAGTAAAGTCTCTTCCCAAACATGATCATGCTCAGCGACCATACCCTGAGTCTGCGATGTCAGAATATCCATGATTGGCTCGAGCATCATATAAGGGATGCATAAGTCAATCTCGTAAGGGGTTTCACCAATCGTGAGCGTAAACGTAGTAGTTGCCATTAACTCACTTGCCATAGCGATATTCACAAATGACAAATTCATTTCTGAGCTCACGTGATCACATTCAATTGGGTATGCCGGGGCCCATGCTTCTTGATATGAAGTGAAGAAAGTCTTTAACAAGGTACCCACAATCCGCATCTCAGTAGCCGTGAACTCCCGACCCTCGATGGACACTGGAAAGCGAGCTCCTCCGCCAAAAAGATTATCGACGGTATACAACACTAAATTGGGATCAATAATCAACAAACCGGTACCACGCAGTGGTTTTAGTTTGATCAAATTAATATTGCTTGGTTGACTATGTTTGGATAGCAGCTCACCATACTTACAGGTTGTCGTTGCCGAGGTCTTTACCTCAATGAGCGCCCCAAATAAGTTAGAGGCGGTAATTCGGAGTAAACGAATAAAGCGCTCATGAACCGTTTCAATCGTGGGCATACGGCCACGAACCAGGCGCTCTTGAGCACCTAAATTAAATGGCTTCGCTTGAGTACCCTGCAGGTTTTGCTCCTGCTTTTGGGCATTTTTTTGCTCTTCAGTGAGCTCAACGTCTTTTAACAGCTCGTCAAGTTCACCTTCGGTGAGATTCTCATCTGCCATGATGGGCTCTTACTTACTGAATAATGAATGAAGTGAAATAGACGCCAGTGATCTTTTGCTCTGTCTCACTGCCACTAAACGGTTTTTGGAGTTGCTCAATAATTTCAGTCATCAAGGCGTTCTTCCCTTCTACTGAAGTGATTTCAGAAGCCTTTTTATTAGTAAGAATTAATAAAATGCGACTTCTCAACTCTGGCATACGCGCTTTTAAACTGGCACTCATCTCTTCAGAAGGTACTTGTAAGTTCAAAGTAGTTTGTAAGTACTGTTGTGGCTCTGTGCTCTCAGGTCGCAAGTTCACCGTGAAGATCTCCAAAGGTACAAAAATCTGCAGTTCTGGAACCTTTGGCTTGGAGGATTCTGCCGAATGAGAATCCGCTTTCATGACCAAGAAATAGTAAGCTGCCCCGCCACCGATGGCCAATGCGAGCACCACGCCTAGGATGATGAATAACATCTTTTTAGATTTGGGCTTAACCGGTTGTTCGTTCTCTGCCATTTACCGCTCCATTGTGAAAATTATTCCTCATTATCAATGGAATCGATGACACTAGATACTTAGAAAAGAGGGAGAAACACCCCTTATAAAGGCGTTTAGAGGCTATTTTTGAAGCTTCTTAAGAGGTTTACTGGAGACTAAATTCCCTTAAAAAGGGAGTACTCAGTAAAACTTAGGCCGAAGTAATGAAACTAGCCCCTGGGAAAGCAGCAGGCTGAGCTTGATACGGATGGCGCGGCATCATTTGACCGGCCGAAGCAGCCATACCAGCTAACGCAGACATCTCATTTTTAGGAGCACTCGAAGTTTGCGAGCTGAGCAAACCATGCAACAAAGTACTGGCTGCTGCATCACCCAATTTAGAAATGCCCAAAGAGGCGCCAGGCATGGCAACGGAGGCAACTGCTAAACCACCAGATAGTGTTTTACCTAAAAAGCTACCCAATCCATCCATAAAACTGGATGAAGGCTCGCCTACAGAAGATTTGCTATTCCCTGGTGCACCATGAAATTCAGCAGAAACCCCTTTAGCTAGAAAGCCGGAGTTCATTGAATTACCAAAAGAGCTAGGTAGGTTGCCTAAATTAGTCATCATCTGATTTTAGAGGGATGGGCAGGATTCAAATCGGAGAATACAGGGAGTTTTTACCCTCAATTCTGAATTTTGGGCAGGCTCTAGACGGATGATTTGGCTATTCATGACCAGTTTCAAAGCTTATCTTGCCACTGAATCGGCGAGCCAACATGCTCATATTCCTCAGTCTGAGGGTTATAAAAAGTCATTGCCCAACTAGGATACTCACGGGTGCTAATTTCACCCTCCTGAATCACGCTGACTAGGGTGTGACGAGAATCTTGCTCAATTTTGCCAAAAAGTCCTTTCACAGCCAACTCCTCACCTTCGAGGACTTCCATGAAATTACCATCCTTAAATACCAACATACCGGTGATACCCACCTTAGTATTTTCACTGCTCATTACAAAAGCCATATCCAGAAACTTTTCTCGAGTAAAAGTCTCTGTTGCAGAACTGACGTAGATGAGTTGATAAATGGCCATAAAAATTAGACGAATACGCTAACAGTGCCATCGTACTGCATTGGCTGGCCCTGAGCTTTGCCACCCTCAGATGCTTGCTCATTAAGCAGCTGGCTCAAAGCGCTTTGATGTTCCGATGAAAGGTCAGAGTTGACACCTGACTCAGCTTGCGAAGCCAGAGCACTCGCTTGGCTCTCTTCATAGCTAAGCCCAGATCGAACATCAGCCTGCTCTAAAACGAGATCTGCTTGACTCATCGAGCTGCGCAACTGTTCTAGACCATCTTGCAAGGCTTGGCGCACATCGGCATTGTTCGACACAAAAGTCGCATTCACCTGATGATCTTTAACAGTAATCACAATTTTTAGAAGTCCAAGATTGTCAGGATTGAGATTTAAAACGGCTAAATGTATATTAGCACCAACCATCAAAATCATTCTCTGTGAGATCTCCTCGCTCCACTGTAAAGAACCAAACTGGGCATGTACTTGACCATGCATCGTATTGGCTTGAATAGGTGCATTACCAAACTCTGATTCACCACCAGTATTCGCTTGACTGCCTTGCCCCTGATTTTCTGATGCCAAAATTCCCATGGCAGTAATCGCCTCGGTTGCTAGATTTGTACTCTTTTTAGCAGCTAATTGATCTTTCTCTGGCATCTCAAACGTCGCATTTTTGGATAGCGCTTGGGTAGGACCTTGGCGTCTAGCCTGCGCTTGCAGAATCTCAGTATCAGTATTCAACCCCGGCTCTCTCGAAATCACCCGCATATTTTTGGCTTGCGCTTGCATTTCAGCTAGCTTGGCATAAGCGAACTCAGTACGAGGCTGCGTAATCTGAGGATTTTGCGCTGTGCTTGTCTGAACAGAATGAATCTCGCCTGCCTTAGCAATGTTGATAAAGGCATCGGCTTGCCTACTCACAGCAGCCCTCACCTCTTCATGGTGAGGATTATCCTTGGCTTGCAATTTACTAGCCTGGACAACATTAGGCGATAGCAGTTGGGCGGCATTGACCGTATTCTTAGCATCGAGCTCCTGAAATACTTTGACTTGAGAGGAAAGTAATTGACTAAAGATAGGCAAAGTCGCTGTACCCGCTTTGGCATTAGACGATCCGCCAGCCTCCTGCCCAACACTATTGTTGAGTAAGAATTGGGTTTGCGCTTTGAGGTCAATGTTCATGGCGATCTTTTTTATGCACCAGAGTGATTGGCCGATAAAAAGCGGCGTTGATTGCTACTGAACTCATCCATTTGCTTTTGCTCGCGCCTATTGACTAACTTTTGCATTTGCAATTGATTTCTTTCGATGATGACTTCGTATGATCTTTTTTTAGCCTGACATTTTTGCCAGTACGCTAAATTGTGTTTGACGATTTCTTCGTATTGATGAATGGCACCACCCTGGCTGACAATAGCCTGATCTAAATTCTTCAAGAAGAGCATATAATTTTGCAGATCAGTAGCGCTAACCCCTTCAAGTGATAAAGCATTGCGCTGAGCGATATATTCATCACGATAGGTTTGCAAGCGAGTTTCTTGTTCACGCGCCTGCGCGACATCACGATTCGCTTTAGCCAATCTTTCGGCTGCCTTATCCAGATTTCGCTTAGAAAGCTCTAAGAGGGTGTTCATACCATTTAGAGTATTCGCCATGCTTAGCCTTGCTGCGTAATAATCTGATTAAGCTGCTCGATACTTTCTTGGGTGTTGCACTGTGTCGCAAAGTCTTGCTGCAAGAAGCTTTCAATCATCGTACGTTTCTGGATGGCTTCATCTAAAACGGCATCTGCTCCAGGTACATAAGCACCGACGTTAATCAGATCTTGATTGCGACTGTATTTCGAACTGAGCTGTTTGAGCTTACGCGCCGATTGTTGATGTTGTGTATCCACAATACTATGCATAACGCGACTAATCGACTGCTCAATATCAATGGCTGGGTAGTGCCCTGCTTCGGCTAAAGTTCTATCTAGCACAATATGGCCATCTAAAATCGCTCGTGCTGAATCGGCAATCGGATCTTGTTGGTCATCACCTTCTGTCAAGACGGTAAAAAAAGCAGTAATCGAACCGCCACCAATATCACTATTGCCAGCACGCTCAACCAACTTAGGGAGTTTTGCAAATACTGAAGGTGGATAACCCTTAGTTGCAGGCGGCTCTCCGAGAGCCAAAGCAATTTCACGTTGTGCCATAGCAAAGCGGGTTAATGAATCCATGATCAGCAACACATGCTTGCCTTGGCTGCGGAAATGTTCTGCAATCGTGGCTGAATAATTAGCGCCTTGCAAACGCATGAGTGGTGAAGCGTCCGCAGGCGCTGCAATCACCACGGAGCGCGCCAAACCAACCTCACCCAAAATATGTTCAATGAACTCTTTTACTTCGCGGCCACGCTCACCAATCAAGCCGACGACGATGACATCCGCATCGGTATAGCGAGCCATCATGCCAAGCAGCACACTTTTACCAACGCCAGAGCCTGCAAACAAGCCCATCCGCTGACCACGTCCTACTGTCAGCAAGCTGTTAATTGCTTTCACACCAACATCCAAAATCGTGTCAATCGGAGCACGCTTTAAAGGATTAATTGGATCTGACTGTAAAGGAGCAAAATGATCCGCCTGCAGAGGGCCTAAGCCATCTAAAGGCACGCCTGCGGCATCAAGTACACGACCTAAGAGATGATCGCCCACTGGCAAGCGGGTTACACGAGTTTCACTCTGATTAGAATCATCATTGAGATTAAAGGGCTTATGAAATTGTGAAGTACGCACTGGCATAGACTTCAAGATCACTTTGGCGGATGGAGCAATACCCTCGATATTGCTTTGAGGCATCAAAAATAAGCGTCCATGATCAAAGCCAACGACTTCGGCTTCAACCTGCTGTCCATCACCCATTGGAATCACGCAAACACTACCAATCGGTAAAAATATGCCGCCCGCTTCAATCACCAAACCAGTGACCTTCGTGACACGTCCAGCCACTTCAACATTATCGACAGTCGATACTGCGCTAGAACAATGACGTAAATAATTACTGAGAAGCCCATCTAGATTCAGGTGAGCATGATCACTACTGATTGAATCTAGGGGGTTGGCGATGCTCATGATTTCTCCACCAGCCAATCATGGTTCTGACCTAAGGCATCACAAATTAAGCGCCAGCGATTTTCATGCGTAGCATCCACGGTATTACCAGACGTTTCAATGATGCAAGCGCCACGCTCAATCCGAATATCTTCTTCTATCTGCCAATTACTTAATTCAGCTTGTAAATATTTCTGCACAATCTGCACATCTTCAGGGTTTAACTTGAGATGGAGTGGCCCTTCGCTATCGATCAGGCTATTGGTAGCTTGTCGCAATATGGGTAAGATGGCTTCTTGATTAATCTTGAGATGCTCTTTGAGCATTGCTTTAGCAATATCTAAAGATAAAGCTAATACATCTTCACACAAGACCTTACTTTTCTCTTTGGCGGTATTCGAAAATCCATTCATCAGATTTTTCAAATCGGCTTGTTCAACTGCCAATTTTTCATTCGCCATATTCATGCCGGCTTCGTGACCGCTTTTCATACCACGGTCATAGCCATCCAAATAGGCTTTATCCAAAATCTCCTTGATTTTCTCAGGAGAAAAACTCATCGATTGAGCAGGACTAGGTTCAGGCTTAACAGCCGGCTTAGTCGGAATCAGATCCGTAAAAAAAGATTCGCCTATTGCTTTAGGCCAGGCGCGAGAAGTTTCCATATTAGAGGTAATCCTCACCGCCTCCGGCACCCGGCAACATCACTGAGCCATCTTCGATCAAGCCCCTGACAACAATCAGAATTTCTTTTTGCTGTGCTTCCACTTCAGAGAGCTTGACAGGGCCTTTGTTTTCTAAGTCGTCGCGCATCATATCGGCTGCACGAGAGGACATGTTCTTGAAGATCTTTTCACGCAACTCAGCGCTAGCGCCTTTGAGAGCAGTTACCAAGGCATCCGATTGAACGTCACGCAAGATGGTCTGAATACCTCGATCATCAATATTAATGATGTCGTCAAAGGTAAACATTTCATCATTAATCTTTTCTGCAATTTCAATATCGTATTCTTTAATGCGATCCATCAGCACTTGCTGTGGAGCTTGGCCAATATAGTTCATGATGTCCGCAGCCGCACGAATACCACCAATTTGTTTTTTGGTAGAAGTCTGTGCACCACTCAATAAACGGGCCAGCACCACATTTAACTCTTTGAGCGCTTGTGGCTTCACTTCTTCCAAAGTAGCAATACGCAACATCGTATCTTTGCGTAAATCTTCGTTAAATAAGGTCAGAATTTGAGAAGCCTGCTCGGGCTCAAGATGTACTAAAATCGTGGCAATAATTTGGGGATGCTCATAACGTATCAGGTCGGCGACGGCTGTCGCATCCATCCACTTGAGGTTATCAATACCCTCTGAGTCTTTATTTTCTAGAATGCGCTCAAATAGACCTGAGGCAGTTTCTTGCCCCAATGCCTGAGTTAAGACATTACGGGTAAACGAATCGGTGTCAATATTAAGAGAGGCGCCCTCACCGGCATAGCTAAAAAAATCACGGAGCGTGTCAGCTACCGTAGCCTGCTCCACCCTGCGTAGGGTAGTCATGACGGCACTCAACTTTTGCACATCTCGTGGAGAGACGTGCTTCATCACCTGTGATGCGCCCTCTTCGCCAAGAGCCAACATCAAAATAGCAGCTTTAAGAACGCTACTTTCGTTTGGATTTGTTGCCATTAGCTATTTCCTACCCAACCCGCAACCACATCAGCTACCACTTTTGGATTTTCCTTAGCCAAAGCCTGAATGGTCTTGAGGTCTTTTTGATATGGCGTTAATTTTGGAACAGGCCTGCCATTTTCGTCAAGACCATCATCAATCACCGGAGCCTCATCAGGTGCTAACAAATTGGCTAGCATCGGTTTAATTGCTTTACGATACATAATGAATAGCACGATTAAGCCGAGCAGAATCTGACCAATATTTTTGGCCATTTCGATATACACAGGATCTTTCCAGACCGGCAATTCAGATACATCAGCCTCTTTTGCAGGGGTAAATGGCGTATTCACCACGCTTAAGGTATCGCCTCTCGCTTCATTAAAGCCCATGGCTTGTTTGGCTAAATCAATAATCTGCTGTTTTTCAGCATCATTTAAAGGACGGGTTGTAGGTTTGCCTTCAGCGTCAACGTCAGCCTTGTTATTAACGACAATACCTACTGATAAACGCTTCACCCCGCCCATTGATTTTTGGGTAAACGAGATCGTTTTATCAATTTCATAATTCGTAATTGAATTTCTTTGTGTACTCATCGGATTTTGAGCGGCAGCATTATTCGCGCCAGCGCCGGCACCAGCAGCAGCGCCACCAGGAGCAGCATTATTGGTGGTGTTCAGAGGAGCAGTTGCATTTGCAGGAGGCTGGTTACTCAAAGCACCCGGTACGCCACCGTTTGTAGATCCTGAAGGCACAATGGATTCATTGTTCTGCAAGCTACGAATAACGGCAACCTCAGGTTTTTGATTTGGCTTGTAAACCTCACTAGCCTCTTCGGTATTTGAAAAATCAATCTCAACATTCGCCTCAGCCCGCACATTTTTCTCACCCACAATTGGGGTAATAATTGCTTGCACTCGCGACACAATATTCTTTTGCAAGTCCTCAACATATTTCAGCTGGTTTGCGTCTAGAGTTTTAGAGCCACCCTTTTTGGCATCAGAAAGCAAGCTACCAGTCTGATCAACGATATCAACGCTGGCTAGACTTAAATTTGGGACGCTACTAGAAATTAAATGGGCTATTGCACTGACTTGATTTTGATCTAGGGTGCGACCTTGCATTAACTTCACCAAAACCGATGCGGTTGGTTTTTGCGCATCACGCACAAATACGGATGATTTAGGGATGGCTAAATGGACTCGAGCACCTTCAACTCCGGAAATCGATTGAATACTGCGCTCTAATTCACCCTCTAAGGCACGTTGAAAGTTGACCTGTTCTACAAATTGAGAAACTCCAAACTTTTGGTTTTCCAGAAGTTCAAAGCCAACATTACCGCCTCTAGGTAGGCCCATGGCTGCTAGTTTCAAACGGGTCTGGTATACCAATTCAGCTGGCACCAGAATGGAAGAGCCACCATCTGCTAATTTATAAGGGATATTTTGCTGCTCTAAAACAGACACGATGGCACCGCCATCTTTATCGTTGAAATTAGAGAACACGACCTTATATTTAGGCCCCTGACTCCAGATCCAAAAGACGGCCATGATGGCAATCACCGCAGCAATACCCGCGGACAGCAGCACTTTTTTACTAGTGCCCTGCAAATTTAAGCGCGCTAACAAGCTTTCCATAACAATTTTCCCGACCTAATAGTGATATGAAAAGGCAGATTGAAGATCATTCTGGAAACTGATAAGATCGGTTTTTTGCATGATTTGTCCAATACGCCCTAAATAAATATGATGTTTAGCCGTCATTATGAATAGGGAAATTTCATTTCAATTGAAGGAATAAGGCCTTTTTTTCCTTCTTATTGCCAAAACTGCCGCCATTCTTTACTGCTACATTACTTCCATTGAAAAGTTTCAGTGAGGAGTTCCCATCATGAGTGTCGGCGCTATTGATTCAGGGCGTATTCAAGCAATGTTGGCCCAATTAAAGGCTGCGTCTTCTGCCGCCCCTGCAAACCTGGCTACCCCAATTCAGGGCCTCGATGGCATTAAGGGAATTAACAACGGGGATGGCCCAAAGTCTGCCCCATCGATTGATTTTGCTACTGCACTCAAATCTTCCCTTGACCAAGTAAACCAAAACCAGACCAAAGCAGTCGAGCTAGGTAAAAACTTTGCTCTCGGTGATGACAGTGTCAACCTCTCGGATGTCATGGTAGCAACACAAAAAGCCAGTCTGTCATTTCAAGCGACTGTTCAAGTTCGTAATAAGCTGGTTTCCGCCTATCACGACATCATGAATATGCAGGTGTGATCAACTGTCACCAGTGCAATAGCGACAATTAGCTCGTGATCTTTTGTTGGGTTGCTTCAATCAACTCAGAGCGTGAGTAATTAGACCCTACAACATCACCCACTAGATAGACGATCACGTCTACAGCAAAGTTTCGTAACTGTGCTCTGCTGGTAAAGGTTTTTCCCATGGAGAATAAAGCTAATACTTCCTTAGGGTT
>Ga0136642_1001353_pt1 | contig 10643 bp, 3 predicted proteins | sample LowCatLa1302831Y_FD_115313 | JGI IMG/M metagenome (GOLD analysis project Ga0136642, IMG submission 115313) | Freshwater microbial communities from Lower Cathedral Lake, Yosemite National Park, California, USA - 13028-31Y | ecosystem: Environmental > Aquatic > Freshwater > Lake ... | reverse complement strand
CAATTGGTGTTACAATAACTGGCAAATATACTACTTCTACACAAGGTAGTTATACCTTTTTATATATTACAGCAAGTAGTACTGTCATTTTTGCAAATGCAACTAGTGCGAGTGTATTGTTGGTGGGAGGAGGCGGTGCTGGCGGTACTAGTCTTTATTCAAGTCATAGCGATGGCTCAGGTGGTGGCGGTGGTGGTGGCGTAGGTGTTGGTACTATTTCCTTTTCTGCGAATGTAACTTATACAGCAACTGTTGGTACTGGTGGTCCTTCCGCAGGAAATGGATCGAATGGAGGCAATACTAGTATAGTTGGTACAGGTGTCAATGAAATCGCCTATGGTGGAGGCAGAGGTGCGGCTGTTCAATCTACATTTTCTACTTCAGTAATTGCACTAGGCGGCGGTTGCGGTGGTGGTGCGAGTATTCAAGATGGTTCACAATTGGGTGGTACTGCTACTAAAGGAAGTGGAACACTTCTTACATATTATGGGGGTGATGGAGCAGGTGCACAAAGTTATTATGGAAGTCGTGGAGAAGGTGGCGGAGGTGGTGGTGCGGGAGCTACAGCTACCAATCCAATAGGAGGTAATGGTTATACTTGGTCTGTCACAGGTTTAACTTATGCGGGAGGAGGAGGTGGTGGTAATAGTAATACTGCTGTTCAACCGGCAGGTGGTACTGGTGGTGGTGGTACTGGTGGAGGTAAAGCTACAGGCGCAGCACCAACAAATGGTACATATTATGGTGGCGGTGGAGGCGGTGGTTCATTTGATACACTTGGTGGAAATGGTGCAAATGGTATTATTATTATTAGATATACTACACCATCAGCCGATTATACAAATTATTCTATGAAACTTACAAATATTTCGATTCCATCTGCCGGATTAACCGTTGCATTCTGGTTTCAATGTACAACGGTCATTAATCAATGGTTTTTTGATCTTTACAATTCAAATACTTCGCGTATTGCGCTGTACTATAATAATGGTGTTTTCACAGATTATCCGTTTAATACATCTTTTACATATACGATTACTGCCAATTTATGGTATCATCTTGTGTACACGGTTGTACCGTCAGGATCTAATTCGATAGTTAATTTGTATATCAATGGTGGAATGACCCCAGGCGTGGCCAATTATACAAATACCGCAGCAATTGCTTATCCAAATTTTACTACTACCTATAATTATATTGGTTATGCTTTGAATAATAACGTCTATGCACAACGATTATATGGATATATGAACAATTATTATTTGTTCCCACGTGGATTGTCGTCGGTCGAAGCCGTGGCATTATTTTCACAATCAGTGGATAGTTACAATAATGATCCAATTAACACGTGCATAATGAATACGATTAGTGGTACGGCATATAGTAGTTGTCAAGGAGCGTATGCTTGTATATTATTAAATTCAAATTACTACGGACCGATTATGCAATTACGCAGTTCAGCGGACAGCACTGGTAGCTTTGCAACAAATTTTTATTCGGATATGTTGGGAAATTTAACTACCGGTCCGAATGGTAGTGGAAACACGGCTGCGCAATGGTCATCTAATGTTAATTATGCTTATGTAACCAAATGGTATGATCAGTCCAATGTAACAACCAATGACGCGATACAGACCACGGTGGGTACACAACCTGTATATGATGTTGCCAATAAAGTGATTAATTTTGGTTATAGTGGTAGTGGGGGTGGATATGTCGCGAATTACAATTCTAATGCTTATTTCAATTTACCAAACAGTGCATTTCCATACGGTGATAGTTCTTATACGTATGTTACAAAATTAGGAAATCATAATAGTGGATCATTTGCTATTATTTCCGGTGGTACTGATAGTACAAATTACAATATAAATCAACTTTCTTACGAATCAACCTATTATCAAAGTGGATGGTGGAATACCGATTTACGAGCTACGGTAAGCGCTGTACCAAACGATGTTATTTCTATTAATTATGTCAGTGGAAGCGGAACAAAATATTTGTACTTGAATAACACTTCGTACTCTTTGAATGACGGAAAAACACGTGCACAAACCAACATTAATAATTACATAGGATATCGTTCTGCAGGAAATTCTTATATGAACAGTCAAATGTATTATATGTATGTTTTTAGTACAGTACTCAGTACCATTGACCGAAACAATTTAGAATCTACCGTTGCGACTGCTAGTGGTGGTTCTTCTGCTACGTTGACTGCTACCGGAACTTATACACAGGTATCAAATGGCATTTATACATTGTATATTTTTACAAATAGCGGTACTCTTCAAGTTACTAGCGGGTCTACTTGTTATATTTTAGCGGTTGGTGGTGGCGGTAGTGGTGGCGTTGATCAATCGGGTGGTGGCGGCGCGGGAGGATTTGTGGAAAGTACAGTTGTTATGTCTGGTACCGATACACTTACTGTATCTATTGGTGCCGGTGGTGTTAGTGCAAATACACCGGGTTGTGGTATAGGTGGACAGGGTGGTAATACTACCGTAAATTTTACATCAAGTAGTAGTAATAATATTACTGCATATGGTGGCGGTTACGGTGCATCGTATACGAATTTATCTAGTAATGGTGGTTCTGGAGGTGGCGCGAGCCCTCAATATACTACTGTTGGTACTGGTATATCCGGACAGGGAAATAATGGTGGTCCTGCTAATTATGGTGGAGGTGGTGGTGCAGGTGCTGCCGCTACAGATACTAATGGCGGTGCCGGGAAACAAACTACCTTGGTTGGAATTGCGGGCAGTACTTATGCTTCTTATTATTGGGCGGGCGGTGGCGGAGGTGGTTGCGGAGCTTATGGTAACGGCGGTATTGGTGGTGGGGGTGGTGGTACAGGTAATGGTGGAAATGGTACGGGAGGTGGTTCAGCATTGAATACCGGTGGAAATGGTGGTACTAATCCGGGAGGCGGTGCTTGGGGTGCCAATGCCGGTGCAAATACGGGCGGCGGTGGCGGTGGTTCAAGACAAGGATGTCAAACCCCGGGTGGTAATGGTGGAAGTGGTATTGTTATTATTGCTGTGAAATCGGGCGGCGGTACTAGTAATCCGCTAATCAAAGGCGTAACCTACAATGCATCGGGTTTTACCGCAGCAACCGTAGCTACTACGAGCACCACACTATCCGGTGCGGGCGGTAGTGGTATTGTTATTGTTGCATTTAAACCTACGACAGCGATTACGTCAACGTATGCGTCGATTTCAGTAAGTTCTTCTAATTTTTATATTTCGGCATATACTACTACTACATTGACGTTGACTTGGGCAACAAATGCTACATTTTCATATATTTCTGTTGCACCTGTGACCGGCGTCACAAGTGGTACGAGCGGTGGGACAATCGGTACTTATGTCACACAAGGCACCTTGGCAACAACCTATGTTGCTACCGGATTAATCAGTAACAATTATTATTACTTTTCTATTGTTCCTTATAATGTTGTTAATACAGGTTCTCTGCCAGTATCATCTTATAATGGTTCATATACTTTAGGTATTGTTACAAGTACAACCATCGGAACAATTACTACGACATCGATTGTTTATAATGCGAGTGGTACTTATACATCGTTTAATTGGCTTAATAATGTGAACAGCGCTACTGGTTCAGTAACTGGTTCAATTAACGGTGGATCTTTCACAAATACACTATTAGTTGCTAACACTGCGTATACATATAACATTACCCCAGTAAATGGTGGCGGCACTTTAGGTGCGGTAGTAACTACTAGTTCTTCTAGAACTTTGGCGTCTATTTCAGTAAGTTCTTCTAATTTTTATATTTCGGCATATACTACTACTACATTGACGTTGACTTGGGCAACAAATGCTACATTTTCGTATGTTTCTGTTGCACCCGTGACCGGTGTCACTTCTGGAACAAGTGGTGGTACTATCGGAAGTTATGTTGCACAAACTACTACGGCGACTACTTATACTTTGACAGGACTCACTTCCAATACCTATTATTATTTATCGATTATTCCTTACAATACTGCAGGTACAGCTGCATCAGCAGTATCTAGTTATAATGGTCTCTATACATATGCTACCTATTCTTCAGCATCATTTACGGCGACAGTATCATCTCTCACCGTTACAGTTACGGGTGTTTATTCTTCCTTTACTTGGAAAAATAATACGACGAATACAACTGCCACAGTCACAGCTGTTAACAGTGGATCATTTACTGATTCTTCATTGAGTTTGAATACTGGTTACACGTATAATATTACACCAATAAATGCTGCAAGTGTTTCGGGAACGTTAACAACTACTAGTTCTTTTAGTACTTTGGCAGCATCGATTTCGGTTAGTGCTTCGAATTTCTACATTTCTAGCAGCACCGCAACGTCGGTAACTTTGACCTGGGCAACGAATTCTACCTTTTCGTATGTTTCTATTGCACCTGTGACAGGTGTTACATCTGGAACAAGTGGCGGTACGATCGGTACTTATGTGAATCAGACTACTACCGCGACTTCTTATACATTGACTGGACTCACTTCTAATACCTATTATTATTTGTCGATCGTTCCTTATAATACTGGAGGTACAGCTGCGCCGGCGTCATCGAGTTATAATGGAATATATACTTTGGGTGTTGTTACCAGTGCAACTGGTGTCGGCTCAGCAACATCGGTTGTTGGTACTGTAGCCGGTTTGTTTACTTCTTTTATTTGGAAAAACAATGTAAATGCGACGTCAGCAACAGTTACTGCAACAAACAATGGATCGTTCACAGATACGAGTGTAACAGCAGGTACACCTTATACGTATAATATTACACCCTATAATTCTGCATCAGTAGCAGGTGCAATATTTACTACAAGTTCAATTAGTACATCGAATGATGTTACCGGAACAGCTACGTATAATGGAGTAACCTATAAAATAACATCATTCACAACTGCATCAATCAATAACTCATTTAATTATTACAATACTGATAATAATACAATTTATGTATTAGCGGTTGGTGGTGGTGGTGGTGGTGGTACAGTTGGTGGTGGTGGTGGTGGTGGTGTAGTAATGCAATCATTTTCATTGCCTCTAGGTAATAATGTTATTAATATTAATGTGGGTGCTGGTGGAACTGGCGGAGATGGTGGTAGAACAAAATCACAAACAAATGGACAAAATACAACTGTTAATTTTAATGGACAACCTAGTTCGAATATTATCGCGTATGGTGGTGGTAGTGGTGGTGGTGGTAGTGCAACAACTGGTAGTACTGTTAGTACTCCATCTACTGGTGGTAGTGGTGGTGGTGGTAGTGCAACTAGTGGTACTGGTGGTGGCGGTATGACTTGTCCAGGTAATTATACACCAAGTGGTGTAACAACTAATGGTGCATCTGGTAATACTGCGTACAACAATTACGCAAATGCAGGAGGTAATGGTATTTGTTCGTGGGCAGGTAATTGGCCAGTTATTGGTGGTGGTGGTGGTGGTGCAGGAGATAGTGGTCAAACTGCTACAACAATTCAAAGAACTACTTGTGCAGGTGTAACGTATACTGTAAATAGTGATAACCGTTCTGGGCGCGGTGGTAATGGTATTCAAGCGAATTCAACTATACAACATATTGCTAATTTCAATCCATCCGGAACATTATATGGAACTTATTATTGGGGATCTGGCGGTAATGGTGGTGGTGCTGCAGCTCCACCGTTGGTTGATGTTTTGGGAGGCAGTGGTGCGACTGGTGGTCTAAATTCTATTTGGGGTATTAATGCAGGTGCAAATACTGGAGGTGGTGGAGCAGGTGTTCCTGGATCATACGGTGATGTAGGAGGAAATGGTGGTTCAGGTATTGTAATTATTGCATATGTTGAAACGCCATTATCTGGACCCGTAACTACATTGACAACCGGTAATTATAGTACAACCTGGGGTACTACAACGACGGATACTAGTGCGCAATATATTTGGTATGATCCTTATGGCACAAACGGTACATCAAATTATTATGCTCATTACTATAAATCATTTGTTGCTACTTCGGTATATACAGGAAATTTTTACGGAGCATTCGATAACACAGGTACATTATATTTCAATGGAACAAGTGTCGGAAATTTTGGTGGAAATTGGGGGGGTACCGGTGGAAATTTGAAATTTACAACCGTTGTTGGTACAAATCTAATTGATATTTATGGTGCAAATCAAGGAGGACCCGGTATGTTGATTTGTACATTCTTCGACAATAATAACAATGTCGTTGCTCGATCGGATTCTTCTTGGACTTTCAGCTTTTCGATGGCAACTGCCAGTAAATCGGCGAATTCTACGGCAACAATAACTACAAAGAGTTCATTTACAATGTTCGTATATACTACGAATGGAACTTTTACTCCCAGCGTCAGTGGTAATATTGGTGTATTAATTGTAGGTGGCGGTGGTGGCGGCGGATTTAATGCGGCTGGCGGTGGTGGTGGTGGTGGAGTAGTCTATTTCGATCCATTAAATAATCCTATGTCAGTGACTGCAGGAACAGCCTATACTGTTACCATTGGAAAAGGTGGTTATGGTGGTTATAATGGAGGTAATGGACAATATGGTACCAATGGTGATAATTCGTCGTTTAATGGTTACAATGCGATTGGTGGTGGTGGTGGCGGTGGTCCTGGTGGTCTTAGTGGTGGTAATGGTGGTGGTTGTAATGCGACTAGTGGACAAGGGTCGTCGAATCAAACCCCGTATTCTGCAGCTACATATTCTAGTGGTTATGGTGGTGGTGTAGGATCAGGCGGTTCTCATCAAGATGCTGGTGGAGGTGGCGGAGCTGGTGGAACGGGCTTAAATGCTCCAAGTGGAGGAAATACCAGTGGTGCCGGTGGATCCGGATATTTATGTAGTATGACAGGTAATTATTATGGTGGTGGAGGTGGTGCCGGCTATTATCCACAACAGTCAGCATTGGCATTAGGTGGTGTAGGTGGTGGCGGTATAGGTGGAGGAAGTGCGGCTGGTTCTTCAGGAACACCTAATACCGGTGGTGGTGGTGGTGGTGGACCGAATACAAATGTTATAGGTGGTAATGGTACTGGTTCTTATACAGGTGGTGGTGGAGGATATCCTGGAGGCAGTGGTATAGTTATTATTGTTTGCCAGAGTGCACCATAAATATTATATTTTTACGTATTTATTAAAAATATAAATGAAATTTAATATAATCCATTTACAATCATATGTGACGCTATCCAGTGCGCAACATTAGCAACAACCGCGCCTTCAACTGCACCCGCGGCCAATTGTTCCGCTGAATGACGTTTGTTTTTAAATCGTTGAAACAAGGTAATCGCTACAATCAATATTCCCGCCATTGAATATGGCGTAAAACCAGGTACGCACAAAAACAAAAATATCAACGAATAAAATACGGAAGATGCGTGCCCAGAAGGCATTCCGTAATTGTGGCCTTCTTTAAACGTTTCATATTTCGCCGTTTCACTGTTATTTGAATTGTAACCTATTGGACGCGATTCTTTGAAATACATTTTTAATTGTTTGTTCAGCCAATTCCAATCCAACAACCAAAATACAAAATAAAAGAGCAAATATTTGGTACGTCCCCATAGTGAAAATATTATTAAAAAAACCATTATTTCCGGTCCACAAAATCCCACATAATCAAAAACAGTCGTTAAATCCATTTTTGATGTAGGTTCTCCTCCTTCCATTATATATATTAATAACTAAAAAAAATATTAAAAAAAGAAAACATCTATTGTATTGTACAACTTATGTGCGGTATTGTTGCATTTTTAGGTTCAAACAACGGTATGGATTTAATATTGTCTGGACTAAATTTACTACAAAATCGTGGATATGATTCTGCCGGTATTTCGTGTATAATTACCAATAATGAAACCGAGAGCAACGAACTATATACAAAAAAATATGCATCGACACATAATCACGATTCACTACAAATATTACGCGATGATGTTAGCAATATATCTTCGAATCTTATTATCGGACATACGCGCTGGGCTACACACGGTAGAAAAACGGATATTAATGCCCATCCTCACCACGATAATAAGAATCGGGTTTCATTGGTTCATAATGGAATTATTGAGAACTATTATGAATTAAAATCTGAATTATTACGATCCGGGTATCATTTTCTGTCACAAACCGATACCGAAGTAATCGCAGTATTGCTCGGTAAATTCCTAGATGATGGTCTGTCAATTGAATTAGCCATTGAAAATACCGTACTAAAAATCAAAGGAACGTGGGCGCTCGTTATTATGCACCAAGATTTTCCCAACAAATTATGGATTACACGTAACGGTTCACCGCTCTTATTAGGAATGGACGACGACTATATTATGGTGGCATCGGAACAAATCGCTTTTGGTAATCATATTACCAAATATATATTGTTGGAAAATGACGATATTATTGAAATTTCTCACGAAAGTGGATGTATTACTTATAGTAAAGATATTCACCGTTATGCTCTAAAACATAAAAAGGTTACTGAAATTGAATATCAACCGATGGGATACAATCACTGGATGCTGAAAGAAATTTGTGAACAACCTGATAGTATTTTACGTGCAATGAATAACGGAGGACGTATTAAGAGTAATGTGTCGGTTAAATTAGGTGGTCTTGATAGCAAACGAGAACCTCTAATGCAATTAAATCATCTGATTTTATTAGGTTGCGGAACGTCATATTATGCAGGTTTATGGTCGCTCGATTTGTTTAAGAGTTTGGGCGGGTTTGATACCGTGACAATTTACGACGGTGCAGATTTTCAATGCAAAGATATTCCTCGGCGCGGCACCACTGGAGTCGTACTTTTATCACAATCCGGTGAAACAAAAGATTTACATCGATGCATACAAATCGCCAAAGATTATGATTTGTTTACGATTGGTGTCATCAATGTGGTCGATTCTTTTATTGCTAGGGAAACCGACTGTGGTGTGTATTTGAATGCAGGAAGAGAAATTGCAGTAGCTTCTACAAAATCATTTACCAATCAATGTATTGTCTTGGCAATGATGGCAGTGTGGTTCTCTCAAATGCGAAAGACAAATGTTAAAAAACGGCGAAAGATTATTGATGATTTACGTAACTTACCTGTGCAAATTACCGATTTAATTCGTGATTGTCAACCTGTCATTGACGGGTTATTGTCACAATTGTCTAATGCTAAATCTATTTTTGTATTAGGTAAAGGAAGTGCTAGTGCAATTGCATTGGAAGGTTCTCTCAAAATCAAAGAAGTCTGTTATATTCACGCCGAGGGATATTCAACTTCGGCACTAAAACACGGTCCGTTTGCACTAATTGAAAAACAGACACCAATCTTGTTGATCGATATGGACGAAGAACATCGCGATAAAACACAAAATGCTTATCAGGAAATTGCCTCTCGTGAAGCTTTTGTCGTAACGCTCACCGATCAGCCCGTGCCTATGTACGAAGAAAATAACAACAAAATAATTTGTTTAAAAAGTAATGCAACTTTTGGTGGATTGTTAAGCAATGTTGTTTTACAATTGATAAGTTATCATTGTGCGGTGCAAATCGGTAACAATCCGGATTTTCCGCGCAATTTGGCCAAGGTAGTTACCGTGGAATAAATAATTTTATAACAAAATAAAATAAATATATGTAATGAAATATATTTATTAGAAATATTATGTCACTTTTTACCAGTAAACCTTATTTTTTAAGTGTCGGTTGTCTATTTAAAAACGAATCAGATTCTATTGTTGAATGGATAGAACATTATATTCATAACGGTGTGGAACATTTTTTTCTTATTAACGACAATAGTACAGACAATTCAGTCGAGTTATTACAACCATATATTGATAGTGGACTTGTCACATTATTCAATGCAGTCTGGGCAAATTATCTGGGACGACAAAAAGATATGTATAACTGTTATATTTTTCCCGAAATACAACGTACACAGTGGATTATTATTGTAGATATGGATGAATATTTATGGTCAAGAGAACAATCCGATCTGCGATTTATGTTCAAACAATGTGAAAATTACGGACAAGTTCAGTTTAATCACACAATATATGGATCCAACGGACATATTCAACAGCCCAAGGGTATTATTAAACATTTTACCAAACGTACTGCAGAAGCACCAACTCTCAGTGTGAAAAATTTGAAATATGCAATCAATACGAATTTTTCTTTCAATGGACTCAATGTGCATCACGCCGACTTTTCTGATCCACATAATCAAATGTATGATTTCAAAATTATCGATGATCCGTATTTTATATTGAATCATTATTGTTGCCAGTCAAAAGAATTTTGGGATAACGTAAAATGTTGTCGCGGTGACAGTGATCATTATCGTGTACGTTTACCTGAACAATTTGATGAATTCGATTTTAATGATGTTGAAGATACTGAACTCGCTGAAAGAAGTATTTCAACATAAAAACATAAAATAACGATTATTAATATATAAAATGAGATTCATTTGGATTTTGTATATTCCCTCTTGTATTTTTGGATTCAAAATACAGTCTCCCAAACTTCCACAATTACCCAATAAAATTCAAGAAATTATTAAATTATCTCGCTTTGATAGTAATGCTGTACCTATTACCATATTGTCGGGTT
>Ga0136642_1001352_pt1 | contig 10661 bp, 13 predicted proteins | sample LowCatLa1302831Y_FD_115313 | JGI IMG/M metagenome (GOLD analysis project Ga0136642, IMG submission 115313) | Freshwater microbial communities from Lower Cathedral Lake, Yosemite National Park, California, USA - 13028-31Y | ecosystem: Environmental > Aquatic > Freshwater > Lake ... | reverse complement strand
GGCGTGCTCTGGGAAGACAGGCAAGTCATTCCTTGGTAACCAACCTTGGAAACAAACCTTGGAAACAAACCTTGGAAACAAACCTTGGAAACAAACCTTGGAAACAAACTAACGATTGGTTAACGCCTTAACATCTAGTGATGATGTCACCAACATATGAGGCACTGTCAGCGCCCACACGACCACCAATAGTGACCAGAGCAATGTTGAATTAAAGCTATCTCTATTCACGAGAGCTAGCGCAACTGCAACGATGCCCGTTCCTACCAACGCTGGCAAACCGGGGATGACCGCGCTTGCAAAAGATTTCTTGATATTACCTGCTGCCGCCGCGGCAACGGCCGTGGGCAATAAGAGCGTTAACCTGGCAGTGTGTCGAACCGCATGCCAGCAACCAAAGTAGAACGCAAAAGCGACAAGTGGCGGTGCACAAAAAGCCAATGCCGCAAGCAAGAAGAGATCGAGCACCTCTTGGTATCTCTTAAAGAGCGCCAAAATTATTATTGATATGAGCGCAATCGACGCAACTGCGATCTTTAAAGAACCAGCATATGTCCCCGCCCAATCAACCAATGAAGGGTTAACACGCATAAGGGCATCTGTACTTTGGTTTTGCACAAGTGGAATGACAACCGGCAGTGTTCCTGCCGGGATTGCATAAACTATTTTCAGGGCAAGGCGTGAACGATCACGATCTATCAGGTCATCATGCTGAGATATGAAAGAGGCATCCCCGAATCCAAAGTGCAGCGCACTCATCCATACGACAACTTGGAAACCAAAAACGCTCCATCGTAGAAGTGCCAACACGGCGAGCATTGCAATTCCAACATATAGCAGAATAAACCCGAAAAAAACAGAAGGACTTTTGCGGGGAATCGCTATTAAATGATCAACCGCACCATGCGGAATTCCGATCAAAAGCGCCACAATAGAGAGTCCAAGTTGCCAGCTCAGATTATTGTGGCTGATCAATTGCCGGAAAAAGAGGCTGACGATGACCGCAAAGATGATTGCGCCTCTAGAAAAGCTTCTGGCTACTGTGAAAAGTCGACCGGACACAGGCTTCATGCGTTCATTCTAGACAACTCTAGAAATTTGGAGAGAATATCCCCATGGAAAGAATGAGTTATCTAGCGATGCTAGTCGCCACGGTGCTGGGTTCATTTTGGTTAGAAATCGTCTTTAAAATTGGGGTACTACGACGGTTCAAGCGATTGTGGCTTTCTCTCATCCCCGTCGCCATCGTCTTTTTGGCATGGGACGCTTACGCTATCGCTCATAAACAGTGGAGCTTTGATAACAAGCAAATGCTTGGCGTGGTTGGTCCTCTACATATTCCGCTAGAGGAATATGTCTTTTTCTTGGTGATTCCGATCGCAGCAATCATGACACTAGAAGGAGTTCGTAGCGTGAAGAAACATTGGCCAGTAGGAGATAACGATGACCTATAGCGATATTTCTGTAGCCTCACTTTTGTTGGCAGTAGTTTTTGACCTTTTCATCGTGCGCACCCAATTGCTCACTAAGGCTATATTTTGGACTTCTTATGCAATTATTTTTCCGATGCAATTGATAACTAATTGGTGGCTAACATCCAGATACATAGTTATTTACAATCCCCACGCCATCGTGGGACGACGATTAGCCGGTGCACCACTAGAGGATTTACTCTTTGGTTTTTCCCTAATTTTAGCCATCATGTCTATGTGGGTATTTGTTGGTAAAAAATTAATTAATAAAAGAATAGCCGACCAATAAAACCCCAATAATTGCGACGATCACCTGAATATTCTTCTTTGCCAGTACTTCCTGAGTTGGCTTAAGAAAAGTTGCCAGAAGCAGCAAGAGACCAGGGATTACTATGGCCAGGCTATGAAGCAGAGCGCCCTGATGCCCAGTTTGATAACGCAAATTAATGAAACCCATGGCGAGGAGCAGGTAGCCACCATATCGAAGGTTGGTCATTCTCGAATCCTAGCGCGTGATTTTAGGCAAATGTACTCAGCGGTTCTCTAGAAGCGAAGTAGTTGAGAAAGAAAAAGAGGCGCCAGTTGGCTGGCGCCTCTTTTTCGAGAGATCGTATTAGTGATCTGCGTCTGCCATACCTTCTGCAGCCGACTTCATGCGAGCGATCTTTAGGATTGTTAGACCGAATACGCACTTTGCAAGAACGTCTGCGATTGTGTATCCGATTTGGCGATCAGTAAAGAGGCTTGCCATCTGGCCAGCAGATGGGTTCTTGACCAGAATTGGGATCAAGTAAGAAATTGGGTAAACGCCCCATGTTGCGATCAAAAGCAAGCGCAAGCGGCTTACAGTTGCAGCAACACCTTCTGGTTGACGATCCAAGGACTTCGTTAGCTCTACAAAGAGTACATAGAGGATGTAAAGGAATGGAAGCGTAGAAAGGACACCGAAGAGAACCTTTGTGCTGTTGTTGGTTGAAATTTCTCCTGGGTAACCCAAGATAATCATCGCAGCAGAAGCTGGTACCAGACGTGAAATCAATGAAGATGATGCAGCCTTAGCAAGTCCTAATACTGCAATAACTTCTACGAGCAGAAGTGGAACTGTGAGGATCCAGTCAACGTAGCGATAAGCTTCGTTGAAAGCACCTTTAGCAACACCCGTGGTGAGCTTTCCCGCCATATCTGTCGACTCATTGAACGAGTTGAAAATACGGAAGTAGTGATAGCCAGCGATAAATGTCACCATTGATGACATGACAAGCGCACTACGGTATTTAGGTAGAACTCGTGATTGAGAGACCAAAGTGTAAACCGTGCATGCAAGCATTGAGATTAGACCAAAGGAGAAAATGTTATACAGAGAACTCCATTGATTGCCTGATAATAATAATTGATCCATATATTCGTTCCTCCGTGAGAATAGGTCCAGCCACCTTGTTGCGACTGGGCTCATTTTCGACGGCTGACGCGAAGCGACAATCACGCCGATGTGAACAGCTATAGTCTGAAGGATTGCTTAGAAAATATCTAGTCAAAACGCATAAAAAATTGCAGAAAATTTCCGAATAGACTGTCCGAATGCTCAGTCGGTTCTTATCAGTCTTGCGTCCGTCCCGAACAGTTCCGATCACTTCATGGACGGCAACGAGTCGATGGTCTTTGAATCCCATTCGTGTAACTATTTTGATTGTGGGTTTGGGATTATTTGGGTTCGGGGACGCACTACTAGTCCAATCTACGCTAGGCAATTCTCCTTGGACCGTGTTGGCGCAGGGAATCACTATAAGAACTCATCTTCCTATTGGCTGGGTAACTTTCGGTATTAGCATTCTGGTTCTCGCTGGATGGATTCCACTTAAATCTCGACCTGGATTTGGAACACTTGCAAACATTGTCGTGATCGCCCTATTTTTGCAGATCGGCACAGAAATTTTTCCAGTTGAACGCCATACGCTTTGGATTCGATTGCTCTATGTCCTAGGTGGGATCGCAATAATTGGCATTGGCTCCGCTCTTTATATTACCTGCGGTTTAGGTCCTGGTCCCAGGGATGGATTGATGACAGGCATTCATCGGGTGACTGGAGTTCGAGTCGGACGGGTTCGACTCATGATAGAAATTCTTGCGATGGGAATTGGCTGGCTACTCGGCGGTCGAATCGGAGTTGGAACCTTACTTTTTGCGTTGTTGATAGGAAATTCTGTCGCTATTTCGCTGGGGTTAGTTCAAAAGTTACCTCTAGCAGAATCAGCACGGTCAGAAAGTTCTAATCCCGAAATTGCTGAGCCAGAGTAAATATATTATCGAGCATGGCCGGTGTTAATTTTTTAGTAAAAGTATTCTGTTGGCTGGGGTGGTAGCTTCCAATTACTAACATCTTTTTTTCACTCTTTGAAGTCACACTGAACGATGCACCGTGACCAAATTTTGGTGCAGGTGTAGGTAGCTGGAACTCCATATTTTTCAATTGAGCCATCAGACCTGTCCACGCAAAGTTACCTAAAGCAATGAAGACTCTAGCTGTGGGCAACAAGAGTTGGATTTCGTTTGCCATGAATGGAGCACACCGGGCCTTTTCTTCTGTCGTTGGCTTGTTATCAGGCGGTGCGCACCGGACCGCACAAAGAATTCTGGCACCTATCAATTCCTGACCATCTGAACGTGAGTCGCTGGTTGGCAATTTTGCTAACCCGGCGCGATGCAATGATGCGAAGAGAAAGTCGCCAGAACTATCCCCGGTAAAAATTCTGCCTGTTCGATTTGCTCCATGGGCGCCCGGAGCCAAGCCAACAATCACAATCTGTGCCTTGGGATCACCAAACCCTGTTACTGGCTTACCCCAATAATCTTGTTCAACATATGCCTTGCGCTTAATCAGCGCGACTTCTTGGCGCCAATCAACCAACCGTGGACAGAACGTGCAGTTGACGATGGAATTATCGAGCGCAGCAATCGTTCGGCACGGTTTACCGTCATGCACGGGGTTGTTCACTCGCAAGTTCCCAGGCGATCCCATCTAATATGTCAGCTTCAGATGCCACAAATTCCGTTGCCTTAGTTAATTCCATGATTCTTGACAAAACCAAAGATCCAGCCGTGATTACATCGACGCGTCCTGGGTGCATGTACCCCAGCGCAGCAATTTCTGCGCGAGTCATTGCTGCAAACATTGTTGCCACCTGGTGCACTTTGGTCACGGGGATTCTGGAAAGGTGAATGGAATACCGATCATAATCAGCAAGACCCAATGCGGCGGCGGCAACCGTTGTGGCGGTTCCTGCAACAGCTATCAGGGTCTGAGCACTTTCAAAGGAGATCACATTAGCTGCCTGACTAACCGCAAGATCAATATCGGCAATTGCGGCCTTAAGCTGTTGCGCTGTGGGTGGTTGATCGATTAAATGTCGTTCAGCCATTCGCACACATCCAATATTGACCGAAATAGCGCGATCAACATCGTCGGTACCCAAGACAAATTCTGTGGAACCGCCTCCGATATCTACCACCAAAAAAGGAGCACTCTCTACGTTGAACTCTTTAGTTGCTCCCAAAAATGAGAGAGCAGCTTCTTGCGTCCCGGGAATAACTTCTGGTTCGACACCTAAAATTTGGCGCACACCATCAATAAAAATATCACGGTTGGTAGCATCACGGGTAGCACTGGTGGCACAGAATCGAATCCGTTCGACGCCTTTATTTCTGATCACATCTGCAAATATTTGAGTTGCCGAAAGTGTTCGCTCGATCGCATCCAGCGCAAAAGCTTTATTGAGATCCACTCCTTGACCAAGCCGGACGATCTGCATATCGCGATGGACTTCACGGAAAGAATTTCCTGAGATATCCGCGACCAATAATCTGATCGAATTAGTCCCGCAATCGATCGCCGCTACTCGCACGGGCTGATCCCCCACCAATCTGGAAGCGCTTCGAGCGCTTCGTCACCCAGTGGATTCACACCGGGACCTGCACCAAGGGAATGAGCCACGAGCGCATGCAAGCATTTCACGCGATCTGGCATCCCGCCAGCACTGATTCCTTCTACTTCAGGAACGTCGATCTGTAGCGCCGCCCGAGCTGCTAAATAATCATCGTGTGCGGCATGGTAACTACCCGCTAACTCGTGATCAGTGGCTAGCCGTTCTTGCATCTGGGCCATCATTCCAGAACTTTCTAAGGTAGATATTGCTCCCGTCAACCGGGGGCAGGTTGCATAGTAAAAAGTGGGAAAGGGGGTGCCATCACTTAATCGCGGTGGGGTTTCTACAACATCTGGCTTTCCACATGGACATCGATGTGCGATAGCGTGAACATCTCTGGGTGTTCGACCCAGCTGATTGCCGATCGCCAAAAGATCGTCAGCACTGACCCGCTCCGTCATGGCGCAACATTGGTGCTAGTGATGGATGCGATTACTTCCGAATACCATGGCAATCCGACCGGAATTTGATTCGCTACTGGAGCTGCGCTCTCCATTACAGGTACTGACTTGGTGGCAACTCCCGTTACAACATATTGGCGTTCTCCCGGAAAAATATAGTGCAATCGGACTCGGGCCTCTGCTGCAATATATTTGGGGTCGTTCCAATTCGCCAGTTCAGCTCTAGCGGACGCAAGCGTTGCATCGACAACTGCAATTTGACTCCGATAGAAATTGATCTGAGCCCGTTGCGCAAAATATCGTTGAGCTGGCGGAGCCAAAGTCACCGCCAGAACTAAAAGTAGCGTGGCAAATGCCAAGCTACGCCCCGAAATACTCTTCACTATGCTCTTCATAACTAAGTGGATCTTACTAGAACGTCTTATTCTTCCAGGAGAACTACTATCCGTTGAAGCGTGGGAAAGCACCCCTACCGGCATAAAGCGCTGAATCTGCCAGCTCTTCTTCAATTCGCAGGAGTTGATTATATTTGGCGACTCGCTCTGATCGAGCTGGTGCACCGGTCTTGATCTGGCCACATTCAAGTGCAACTGCCAAATCCGCAATCGTCGTATCTTCGGTTTCACCCGAACGATGTGACATCATGCTTTTATAGCTGTTTCGATGAGCGAGCGAAACGGCGTCAATAGTTTCAGTGAGCGTGCCAATTTGATTGACCTTTACCAACAAAGCATTGGCGGCACCTTCTTTAATTCCCCGTCCCAGGCGATGCGGATTAGTGACAAATAAGTCATCTCCGACAATTTGGATACGGGATCCAAGCTTTTCGGTCATCGCTGACCAACCAGCCCAATCATCTTCATCCAGCGGATCTTCGATAGAAACGATCGGATAGGAATTAACTAGCTCTGTGTAATAGTCGATCATCTCTTGGCTCGTCTTCTTCTCACCTTCGAAGGTATACGAACCATCATGGAAGAATTCGGTGGCTGCTACATCCATTGCGAGCGCAATGTCGGTTCCAACCCTAAAACCAGCCGCTTCAATTGATTCGATGATTAAATCAAGGGCCGCTCTATTGCTTTCTAGGTTGGGAGCAAATCCACCTTCGTCGCCAACACTGGTTACTAACCCGCGCTTCTTCAAGACACTTTTAAGCGTGTGATACACCTCTGCCCCCCAGCGCAGTGATTCTTTAAATGTCTCTGCGCCTATTGGCGCAATCATGAATTCTTGAACGTCCACGTTGGTATCAGCATGTGCGCCACCATTGAGTATGTTCATCATGGGAACGGGCAACGTATGCGCCGTTGGACCACCGATGTATCGGAAGAAAGATAAGTCGGCGCTATCGGCAGCCGCCCGGGCAGTTGCAAGAGAGACACCTAGGATCGCATTTGCACCTAAGCGGGATTTATTCTCTGTGCCATCAAGGGCCAACATCTCTGCATCAATGAGCCGTTGATCTTGGGCGTCAAAACCAATAACTGCCTCTGCCAGCTCATCGTTCACAAAAGCGACGGCGTTCTCTACTCCCTTGCCAAGATATCGCTTTGCTCCATCACGGAGCTCTGCTGCCTCAAACGCTCCGGTCGAGGCACCGCTGGGAACCGCTGCCCGCGCGTTGGTACCATCATCAAGCACTACTTCTACTTCTACGGTCGGATTTCCGCGGGAATCAAGAATTTCGCGGGCGTGGACATCTTCAATGAGTGCCAAGGGAAATCTCCTTTATATGTGATCATGCTTTCAAATGATGATGATAAGTCTAGCTATTATTGACGGTCAGTTTTCCTCACTACTTTTCGTGCTCTCTTCGTAGTCATGAATTCGAGCGATATACGTTTTGACCGCAGCACGAAGCGCGCTCTCTGGATCAATCCCGCTCTGCTGAGCTTGATCAATTATCCCGAACAAAGCTGCCCCTACATTGGCCTCAGATATATCTGATGAAAATGTCATGGGATGGTCAAGGGGGATCAAATATCCATAATTTTTAGCACGATACATGACCTTTGCTGCTAACGCCATGGCCGGCTGGGCCATTGGTACGCCATCTGTCGCAGATGTTCGTCCCTTCTCTTCCCGCTTCTGTTTTTCCCAATTTTCAAGTACATCGTCATATGTCACGGTCGAATCAGTAAAGACATGAGGATGACGATGAATCAACTTATCTGCGATCGCCTTAGCAACATCTTCGATCGAAAATGGGTCTGTGTCTGCTTCTTGGGCAATTGCAGAATGGAAATAGACCTGGAGCAGGACATCCCCCAGCTCTTCCCGCATGGCGCCGCGATCTTTATCATCAACGGCTTCGATAAATTCGTAGGATTCTTCTAGTAGATATTTGAGTAGGGATTCGTGGGTCTGTTCCGCATCCCAGGGGCAACCACCAGGTCCGCGGAGCCGATCCATCACTTCTTTCAAACGAATAAGCTCAGAGGTCATTTATTCTTCCAGTTTAAACTTTCAGGTTAATCTTCCAGGTTAGGAGAGGCTACTTCGTAGCGGCTGGCGCTGCGGTAGCGGTATTCGAAACAACCGCCGCCTGGGTGGCATCCCACTTTCCGTATTTGGCGTTAACCTTGACGCCAATTTTATTGGCCTGGGCGGTGACCATCGCTTGTAGCGCAGCCCCGACTGTTGCTTGACTCGTCCCCGTCTTTTCGAGCTGGGCAGCCAGACCTTCATCATAAAGTAGTGTTTTTAGGTAAAGTGGAAAATCTTTCTTAGCAATATTTGCCGAAGCTAGCGCTTGTGGCATCTTTGCTTCAGTTCCTACTTGCTTCACAATTTCTGCGCGACGAGCGGTCACCTGGGCATCGGTCACGGTGACGTGATTAGCTGCTGCAATATCGGCCAATAAATACGAAATAACATGAAAATTAACTTCCGCCAGCTCCAACTCTTTCCCTGATGCCAATTGCATGCCAGTCGTGCTAACAACTTTGCGCTCAGCCAGAATCGCGTTAACACTACCGGTTACATCGGAAGCAGAAACCTTATGGTTACCTACGGTTGCTACCGCGGCGGTTGAATCAAGTACGAGCCATAAGCCGTAGCCAGCGCCAGACAACACCACAATCCCAGCGATGGCTGCAATAATCTTCTTCACATTAACCCCTTTTTAGTCGTAGTCACCGGCATAAGTATAGGTATCTGCGTCCGTCAAACACGGTACAGGACTTCCTTAACCCACGACAGCACTGAAGTATCTCCTACTGGGCCATTTTCGAGCCAATTTGGCGCTTGCAGTCTAGCAATCAATACGCTTTGAGTGGCCGGCTTGATCAATGTTCCTGGATACATACGCGTAATTCGCAACTGCGCCGATTCTGCCAACGTGATAGGCGCAATTTTCAGAAATTTTCCTTGGATAACAATCTCGGTCAGATTCTTGGATTTGGCCAGGACTCGCAATCTAGCAATGTCAATCAAACTCTGAGCGGGCTCGGGTAGTTCACCAAATCTATCCACCAACTCTTCCACTATGCCATCCAAGGAAGCGTCATCCGCACAGTCAGCCATTCTCCGGTAGAGATCTAACCGAAGTCGTTCGGATGGTACATATTCGACCGGTAGATGCGCAGTTATTGGCAACTCTACTTTGCACTCTTTGATTCTGGGATTTGCGTCAACGTATCCAACTTTAAAATCTTCAACGGCTTCCCCAACCATGCGCATATATAAATCAAAACCCACCTCTGCGATATGGCCAGATTGCTCTCCACCCAATAAATTTCCTGCCCCTCTTATTTCTAAATCTTTCAAGGCGACCTGCATTCCAGAACCCAGATCTGTATTTGTTGCAATGGTAGTTAATCGATCGTGTGCAATTTCTGTCAATGGCTTATCAGGCGAATACAAAAAATAGGAATATGCCCGCTCTCGACCCCGACCAACCCTGCCTCGTAATTGGTGTAATTGCGAAAGTCCAAAAGTATCTGCGCGATCTACGATCAGCGTATTTGCATTGGGAATATCGATACCACTTTCGATGATTGTGGTGCAGACCAAAATATCGAAGGCTCTCTCCCAAAAACCTAAAATTACTTCTTCTAGGTCTCTTTCTCCCATTTGGCCGTGCGCTACCCGGATCCGGGCTTCAGGAACTAACTCCTTGAGGCGCATCACGACCCCGTCGATACTTTCTACGCGATTATGAATAAAGAAGATTTGACCATCGCGCAACAATTCTCTATGAATTGCGGCAGTAACTTGTTTTTCATCGTAAGGCCCTACATATGTCAGAACTGGGTGACGTTCTTCTGGTGGAGTTGTTATATTCGACATTTCCCTGATCCCAGTTATTGCCATCTCTAGGGTTCGTGGAATCGGAGTTGCAGACATCGATAAAACATCAATATTTGTCCGTGTTTTCTTTAACTCTTCTTTATGCTCCACTCCAAAGCGTTGCTCTTCGTCAACAATGACCAAGCCCAAATCCCTAAAGTTTACATCTTTTGACAGCAATCGATGGGTTCCGATAACTACGTCTACCGAACCAGAAGCGATTCCATCCAGGATTTCCTGCGATTCCTTCGCAGAGTTAAAGCGGGATAAACCGGCTAACCTAATCGGAAAGCCCGCGTAGCGTTCGTTAAAAGTTTTAACATGTTGTTGCACCAGTAATGTGGTTGGAACCAAAACTGCTACTTGCTTAGCATCTTGCACTGCCTTAAACGCTGCTCGAATCGCAATTTCCGTTTTTCCGTATCCCACATCACCACAAACAATGCGATCCATCGGGTGAGAGCGTTCCATATCCCGTTTTACTTCTTCAATTGTTGATTGTTGGTCAATAGTTT
>Ga0136642_1001351_pt1 | contig 10663 bp, 8 predicted proteins | sample LowCatLa1302831Y_FD_115313 | JGI IMG/M metagenome (GOLD analysis project Ga0136642, IMG submission 115313) | Freshwater microbial communities from Lower Cathedral Lake, Yosemite National Park, California, USA - 13028-31Y | ecosystem: Environmental > Aquatic > Freshwater > Lake ... | reverse complement strand
TATTGGCGAAGAGATCATCTAAGTAATAAAGCGCATTGGTTGCTTCATCGAGTGGCTCGGGGCGACCAAGGCGAAGTTCATCGGTCTGCCAGAGAAGATCGACTGTTTCAGCGAGGCGACGCTCACGAGTGGGAGTTGCAGGATGATCGAGCAGTTCTGCGATCGTGCCGAGTTTACTCAGGACCGAGCGACGTGATGCTTCAGTTGGGTGTGCTGTGAATACTGGGCGTACAGAGAAATCGTTGATCCAGTTCTGAACATCTGCGAAGGTAAATTCTTGGGTGGCGCTTTGAACATCGATAATGCGATCGACTGCGCGAGATAACCAGGATCCGCCTTCGGCACGCTCTGCTGCGAGTTGGCGGGCGCGGTGAACTTGCTCTGCGACATTTGCGAGATGGAAATATGTGCTGAAAGCTCGTACAAGTTGGATCTCTTCTTCATTGGTGAGATCTTCAAGGGCCTTTGCGCCGCTTCCTTCGCGGACTGATTTGCGCACGCGCTCAACGAGCTCAAGGAGTTCTGGACTCTCTTGGCGGACGAGGCTCTGGCCTAAGAGGTCGCCAAGGCGGCGTACGTCACTACGGAGTTCGAGATCATCAGTTGCCACTGGCTAATCATTACAGGTTTAATGGGGTGCTCCACCCCCCATTCTTTCGAATGCGGGGGTATCAGTGCGTTCTAGTGCGGGAGTTTGCAGAGAGGCGGGAAAGATTTAATGTCACTGTTACATGCCTTCTCGCATATTGAACTTCCTGCGAGTGATTCGCCAGATTCACTCGTCTCAATATCTGCAACGCAAGGGCTCTTCACCGCGATCGCAGCCAAGGAACGCCCTGTTCTTCTTGTGACTGCATCATCTCGCAGAGCTGAAGAGCTCATGGAAGAGATCAAGACATATATCGGGGCCGGCAGTGTTGAAGTCTTTCCACCGTGGGAGACGCTGCCACATGAACGTTTGAGTCCAAAGAGCGACACTGTTGCCGCGCGCTTTAAAGCCTTGCATAAATTGGCATCGAAGAATCCACCGCGAGTATTGGTGACATCGATTCGCGGATTGATCCAGCCGATCATCGCGAATTTATTAGATGTGAAGTTACCGGTTCTTGAACTCAATAAGAATATTTCGATGTCGGCTTTGATTGAGTCACTGGCATTTCTTGGATATGTAAGAACAGACCTGGTTGAGCGCCGCGGAGATTTTGCTGTGCGCGGTGGAATTATCGATCTCTTCCCACCAGATCTAGAACATCCGATCCGGGTTGATTTCTTTGGTGATGATATTGAAGAGCTTGCGTATTTTACAGTTGCAGATCAGAGAACGTACGAGCCGGTTGTTGGTGAGCTGACGATCTATCCGTGTAGAGAGTTGCTTTTGACTAATGAAGTGCAGGATCGTGCACGGTATTTAGCTGCAGAGTTTCCTCTCTTATCAGAGATGTGTAGCAAGATCGCTGAGGGAATATCTGTCGATGGCATGGAATCCTTAATTGGAATTCTCAATACAGAGCTTGAATCTTTAATTGCATTCATGCCGAAAGAGTATGAAGTGATTTTGATAGATCAGCCGCGTATCGCATCGCGTGCGCTCGATCTGATTGAGACAAATAAAGAGTTCTTAGATGCATCGTGGTCCAATGCTGCGATGGGTGGAAGGGCACCGATCGATGTGACGGGCGGCCTTGAATCTGGAGGTTATTTCACCCTCGATACCTTGCGCTCTGCAGCGTCTTTGAAGGGCATCGGATGGCGATCCTTTAACCTCTATGCATCAGATATCGATGAAGGGCAAACCCCTTTTAGAGCGCTGCCGATCTATCGCAATAGCCTGGATGCAGTAGAGGCTGATCTGCGTAGGTGGATCAATGATGATTACCTCATCATCTTTAGCGCAGCAGGGCCTGGAATAGTCGAGCGATTTAATAACCTCTTTATTGAGGCAGATCTTCCTACCCGAATGAGCAGATCGATCGATTCTTCTCTTACTCGCGATGTTATTCATTTAACTGCGACTCCAATCGAGCATGGATTTATCGCTGACTTTGCAAAGACGGTGCTGATTACTGAGAAAGATATCTCGGGCCAGCGCAGCTCAAATAAGGATCAAGCCAGGATGCCATCGCGGCGCAAGAAGGCGGTCGATCCAATTGAGCTCAAAGCCGGTGATTATGTTGTGCACGAGCAACATGGTGTTGGACGATATGTAGAACTTGTCCAACGAACCGTGGGTAAGAGCTCACGCGAATATCTCGTTATTGAATATGCATCATCAAAGCGTGGGCAACCAGGTGATCGGCTTTATGTGCCGACTGATTCGCTAGAACAAGTAACGCGTTATGTCGGGGGAGAAGCACCTGCTGTGCACCGAATTGGTGGCGCGGATTGGCAGAACGCTAAGAAGCGTGCCCGCAAAGCAGTGAAACAGATCGCGGCAGAACTTATTCAACTCTATGCCGCTCGAATGGCTGCGCCAGGTTTTGCATTCTCGGCGGATACTCCGTGGCAGCGAGAATTAGAAGATGCATTCCCGTATGTAGAGACTACGGATCAACTCTCAACAATTGAAGAAGTAAAGCGCGATATGGAAGCGTCACACCCAATGGATCGCATTGTCTGTGGCGATGTGGGATACGGAAAGACCGAGATTGCGATTCGTGCGGCATTTAAAGCGGTGCAAGATGGCAAACAAGTTGCAGTGCTTGTCCCAACAACTCTGCTTGTGCAACAACATCTTTCAACATTCTTGAATCGCTACACCGGATTCCCACTCAAGGTTGCTGGTCTATCGCGGTTTAATACCGCGAAAGAGGGTAAGGAGATCATCTCAGGCCTTGCAGATGGCTCGATCGATATCGTTATCGGAACCCATCGGTTGCTCTCCAAAGATGTTCAATTTAGGGACCTTGGGCTGGTTGTCGTCGATGAAGAGCAGCGCTTTGGCGTTGAACATAAAGAAGAGCTGAAGAAGGCTCGAACCAATGTGGATGTGCTCTCTATGTCGGCCACCCCGATTCCGCGCACACTTGAGATGGCCATTACTGGTATCCGCGAGATGTCGAACATCACGACTCCACCTGAAGAGCGCCATCCGGTGCTGACCTATGTGGGTTTCTATGATGATAAGCAAGTGACGGCCGCTATTCACCGCGAACTCTTGCGCGATGGTCAGATCTTCTTTGTTCATAACCGGGTTGAAGATATCGATCAGGTTGCAGAACGTTTAAAGAAATTAGTTCCAGAAGCACGTATTCGAGTCGCACATGGTCAGATGAGTGAGCGAGAGCTTGAAGATGTGATCCTTGGATTCTGGGAGAAAGATTTCGATCTTCTCGTCTCAACAACAATTATTGAGAGCGGCATTGATATTGCGAATGCAAATACTTTAATTGTGGATCGGGCCGATGTCTTTGGCCTTTCACAGTTGCACCAACTTCGTGGACGTGTTGGCCGTGGGCGCGAACGCGCTTATGCATATTTCTTATATTCAGCCGATAAGCCGTTGACTGAGATTGCACATGATCGCCTCACAACGATTGCAACAAATACAGATCTGGGATCTGGCATGCAAGTTGCACTCAAAGACTTGGAAATTCGTGGCGCTGGTAATTTGCTTGGGGGAGAGCAGTCAGGTCATATCGCAGAAGTTGGCTTTGATTTATATATGCGCATGGTCGGTGAAGCTGTTGAAGAGTTTAAGACTGGCTATGTCGATGCAAATCCACGGATCCGTGAGTGCAAAGTCGAACTTCCAATTACTGCGCATCTGCCGATCGACTATCTGCCGTCAGAGCGCCTTCGCTTAGATCTCTATCGAAGAATGGCCGATGCGACCGACGGTAAGGATCTGGATGCGATCGTTGAGGAGTTAGTGGACCGCTTTGGTGAGCTACCAGAGGCGGCAAGCACGCTGATTGATGTGGCAAGGCTTCGCGTTCGGGCAAAGCAGCTCGGGCTGACTGAAGTGGTTCTGCAGGGCAAGTACCTGAAACTCGCCCCTGTAACGCTGCCAGAGTCCCTACAACTTCGCTTGAATCGAATGTATCCAGGGTCTTTGATCAAGAGCGCTACAGAATCGATCTTGGTTGCGCGTGAAAGTGGGCCGAATTGGCAGTCGACAGGGGATCTAGGAGATACTTCGATCCTTGCCTGGACAGTTGAAGTCCTCAATTCGATTCTGAAGTAATGGAGAACACGTGAAGCTAGAGATTTCTCAGACCGCTAAAAAGATCACCGCATTCGTATCAATCGCGGCGGTATTACTTCTTGCAGGTTGCTCTAGCCCAACTGCTGCATTTACAGTCGGCAAGAAGTCGACAACTATCAACGATATCCAGAAGAGCATCGATAATATTTTGGCTTCTCGCAGAAGCGTGGACATCACAGGCATGAATCTTCAGAACGGTTCTGCGCTCATCCAGAATCAAGTTCAGTTCTTCTTGATCTCTCAACTCCTCGCAGATACAAGCAACTCTCTCGGTATCAAGGTCACGGCTGCAGAGGTTGCAACAGCTAAGGCTGCAGCGACTAAACAAGTTGGCGGAGATAAGGCGCTTCCTAAGGCACTCGTCGGCGCAGGAATTGATCCAACAACTCTCGATCTTTATTTCACTAGCGTTCTCTACTCACAGAAGCTCGCTGCATATGCACAGCAAGCTGGAGCAACAGCAGCAAATCAAGGTGCAGCGATTACATCTCTTGTATCCGCAATGGCTACAAAAGAGGGCGTCACTGTAAATCCACGTTATGGTAAGTGGGATCCTAAGACTGCAAATATCGTTCCTGCTGATACAACAGCTGGCGCAGTAAAAACTAAGTAATGTCAGAACTGGGGCGCCTGCGCGAGGTGATGGATAAACTCCGATCACCGGGTGGTTGTCCCTGGGATGCAGAGCAGACCCACGAGAGCTTGTTGAAATATCTTCTCGAAGAGTCATACGAATTTGTCGAGGCTGTTGAGACCAATGACCGCGCAGCGATGCGCGAAGAGCTTGGCGATCTCTTACTTCAGGTCTATTTCCACGCTCGCGTAGCCGAAGAAGATAAGGCCGATCCTTTCGATGTTGAAGGTATTGCTGGGGATGTCGCCGATAAGTTGATTCGCCGGCACCCACACGTCTTTAGCGATGTGGTTGCTGAAACGAGCGAAGATGTCATGAAGACCTGGGAAGCGCAGAAAGTCGCCGAAAAGGGTCGAACTTCTGCCTTAGATGGCGTTCCAATTGGTCAACCTGCGCTCATGTTGGCGAATAAACTTGCCTACAGAGTTGATAAATTTGGCTATGGGTTCAGAGTTGAACATCCGGTAAAGATCGAAGAATCGACTACCCAAGAAGGCCTCGGTGAAATCCTCCTCGGGATAATTGAGCAGGCCCAAAAAAAAGGTTTAGATGCCGAAGCAGCGTTGCGCGGTGCCGTTACGAAATATATTCGAATGATTGAAGAACACGAACGCAAGGAAAAGGAGAACGCTCATGGCGCTCATTGAAGCAGTACATGCCCGCGAAATTTTAGACTCACGTGGAAATCCAACGGTTGAAGTCGAAGTTGTACTAGAAGATGGCACAACTGCTCGCGCAGGCGTACCTAGTGGTGCATCAACTGGTGCATTCGAAGCGGTAGAGCTTCGCGATGGCGGAAAGCGTTACCTCGGTAAGGGCGTTGAGAAGGCTGTTCATTTTGTGAACGATGAACTTGCTCCAGCGGTTATTGGTTACGATGCTCAAGATCAACGCATGATTGATGCAGAGATGCTTGAACTTGATGGCACAAAGAACAAGGCTCGCCTTGGTGCAAACTCAATCTTGGGTGTCTCACTCGCAGTTGCTCGTGCAGCTGCTGATTCAGCAGATCTCTCACTTTTCCGCTATCTCGGCGGGCCAACAGCGTGCACATTGCCAGTACCAATGATGAATATTCTCAATGGTGGCGCACACGCTGATACCAACGTTGATATTCAAGAGTTCATGGTCGCTCCAATCGGCGCAGAATCATTTAAGGAATCACTTCGTTGGGGCGCTGAGATCTATCACAGCCTCAAATCTGTTTTGAAGAAGCGCGGCCTTGCAACATCAATCGGTGATGAAGGTGGCTTCGCCCCAAACCTTGAGAGCAATCGCGCTGCGCTTGATCTCATTCTTGAGGCCGTAACAGCAGCAGGATTTAAGCCTGGTAAAGATATTGCGCTCGCAATGGACGTTGCTGCGACTGAGTTCCACGAAAAGGGTAAGTACAAGTTCGAGGGTTCTGATCGCACATCAGATCAGATGATTGCTTATTACGCAGAGCTTGTTGCTTCATACCCAATCGTCTCGATCGAAGATCCGCTTGATGAAGATGACTGGGATGGTTGGGCGAAGATGACTGCCGAACTCGGCAAGAAGATTCAGATCGTCGGAGATGACCTCTTTGTCACCAACCCTGAGCGTCTGGCAAAGGGAATTTCACTCAATACTGCGAATGCTCTCCTAGTGAAGGTCAACCAGATTGGTACCTTGACCGAGACAATCGACGCCGTATCGATGGCTCACCGCGCTGGTTATCGTTCAATGATGTCACACCGTTCTGGTGAGACTGAAGATACGACAATCGCAGATCTCGCTGTTGCACTTGGCTGTGGCCAGATCAAGACTGGAGCACCAGCTCGCTCAGAGCGCGTAGCGAAGTACAACCAATTGCTTCGCATCGAGGAAGAACTCGCTGATACTGCTTTCTATGCAGGTCGCGCCGCCTTCCCTCGTTTTAATGGATAATTGATTCTATGAAGTGGCTACGAGGAGTCTCTGCTCGCAACTTAGCTGTTGCGACAGTGCTCGTCGTAGTCGCTTTTACTTTAGCCCCACCGATGCAGCGCTACTTTGCACAAAAGGCGCAGATTAATGCCCTACGAACTCAACTCCATGATTCCCAAGCAACTCTTGATGCAGCAACAAATGAACTCGCTAAGTGGAATGACTCATCCTACGTGGCATCTCAAGCGCGTTCTCGCTTGCATTATGTATTTCCAGGAGAACATCAATACATTGTTATTGGGGCAACGACCACCGGAGCAACGGATGGTAAGCCAGCCGGGACTGTTTCAACTGATATTCCAGCAGGACTTCCTTGGTATGCCAAGGTGATCTCATCGATTACAAGTACAAATGTGAATCCATAAACTGTGGCGAAAGATAGAGCGACGCAAGTAGATCTAGCTGCCATCGAGCGTCAATTAGGTCGTACCCCACGAGATGTTCACGCGATTGCATATCGTTGCCCGTGCGGAAAACCCGCTGTCGTTGAGACGCCACCACGTTTATCTGATGGAACGCCATTCCCAACTTTCTATTACGCAACATGCCCAAAACTGACTGGTGCAATTTCAACTCTTGAGACAACGGGAATGATGGCTGCGATGGAGGCCAGACTCTCAACTGATCCCGATCTTGCAGAGAAATACCAAGCGGCTCATCAAGAATACTTAGCTGCCCGCGCAGCACTTGGAATGGATGTCCCTGAAGTAGAGGGAATTACAGCAGGAGGTATGCCTCACCGTGTGAAGTGCCTACATTCATTGGTCGCACACTCACTTGGCGCGGGCCCTGGCATCAATCCCTTTGGGGATGAAGCACTGGCTGCTCTACCAAAGTGGTGGGAGGGTGAACCGTGCGCGTAGCCGCTATTGATTGCGGAACGAACTCCATACGTCTTCTAATCGTAGATATTCACGATGGAAGCTTTAAAGAGGTTATCCGCCGGATGGAAGTTGTACGGCTTGGGCAAGGCGTAGATAAAAATAAGGCCTTCGATCCAGAAGCTATCGAACGCACCCTGAAAGTAACTGCAGATTATGCGCGAGTGATTGCATCGAAAGGCGTTGAGAAGATTCGATTCTGTGCCACAAGTGCAACCCGAGATGCAAGCAATCGCGATCTCTTTATCGATGGAGTGCGCGAGATTCTGGGCATTGAAGTCGAAGTTATTCCTGGGGCCGAAGAGGCAGCGCTTTCATTTATGGGTGGAACAAAAGAGTTATCTGCGACAGATGGCCCATTCTTAGTCGTCGATATTGGTGGGGGATCGACAGAGTTTGTTCTTGGTTCATCACAGGTCGAATCTGCAAAGTCAGTCAATATCGGTTGTGTTCGAATGGCAGAACGTCACTTGAGTGAACAACCACCATCTGCTGATTCTGTGGCATCGGCGATCATTGATATCGATGCAGCAATTGCCTCGGCAGCTGAAGAAGTTTCGATACGCACCGCCAAAACACTGATCTGTGTCGCTGGGACCGCAACGACTGTTGCAGCAGCAGCTCTTGGGCTTACAGAATATGATCGCTATTCAATCCATCTCGCGCGAATCCCTGCAGCAAAAGTCCATGAAGTAGCAGCGATGTTCCAATCTATGACGCGTGATCAGATTGCAGCACTTGGATATATGCATCCAGGTCGAGTCGATGTCATCACTGCTGGCTCACTCGTTCTTTCACGTGTATTGCGCGCGACTGGTGCTACAGGATTTGTTGCTTCAGAGTCAGATATTCTCGACGGCATCGCTTGGGGATTAGCCGAAAGTGCTCATTAAAAGCCTTCCTTTGCTCGATAAGACCATCGTTAAATGCACGCTCTGCCCTCGCCTTGTTGAGTGGCGTGAAGAAGTGGCCGTAACAAAACGTAAGGCTTACCAGAATGAAAAATATTGGGGCAAGCCTGTTCCGGGCTTTGGACCGGCAGATGCACGGTTCATCATCCTTGGATTAGCACCAGGTGCTCATGGAGCTAACCGAACTGGTCGCGTATTTACCGGAGATCAATCGGGGGATTGGTTATATAGAGCCCTTCACAAAGAGGGGCTGGCAAAGATCGCGACGAGTGAATCTCGTGATGATGGGCAGGCACTGATTGATACCCGAATTCTCTGCGCAGTGCGATGTGCTCCCCCCGATAACAAGCCAACGACAGAAGAGAAAGCGGCGTGTGCGCCATATTTCCAGAATGAGATCGAACTTCTGATGCCAACGGCCAAAACCTTCCTGGCTCTTGGCAATCTTGCATGGACTCAGATCTACACAACGCTTATCCAGATGGGCGAAGTTCTCCCGAAGCCAAGGCCAAAGTTCGGCCATGGTGCCTGCTTCACATTTGTCGGCCGCGATGGAGTGAAGCGCTTAGTGATTGGGAGCTACCACCCAAGCCAGCAGAATACTTTTACTGGAAAGCTGACAGAGAAGATGTTGGATCAGGTCATCAAAGAAGGAAATACCTTCTAAAGGCTAGATTCCCATGGCGTGCAGAGGTACTGTCCTAGCATGACGAGTGAGAAGGTCTTCCTTCCGCGGGGTATCCGCTTCCTTCCTCTTGTTGCAATCATCTTCTTCAGTTCTTCGGGTGGTCCATACGGAATTGAAACAGTTCTCTCCTCATCTGGAGTTGGAATGTCACTCATTCTCTTGGTGAGTATTCCTCTACTTCTTTCATTACCGATGTCGCTGATGAATGCTGAGTTGGGTTCTGCTCTTCCACTTGAAGGTGGCTTTTATTCGTGGGTGAAAGTTGCCTGCGGTCCGTTCTGGGGATTTATGGAGGCGGCATTAAGCTGGATGGCATCTTGGCTAGATACCGCGCTCTATCCGATTATCTTCGTTGATTACTTAGCTATCTGGGTACCCGGAGTTGCTCGTGGCAAACATGTCTTCTTCTCACTCTTTGGTGGGAATTTCAGTGTCGATACGCATTGGTTGATGGCGATTGGAATGATGATTCCGATTGCGATTATGAATATTCGTGGAGTTCAGATTGTCGGTCGCGCAATGATCGCATCGATGGTCATCCTCTTTGCCCCACTCTTCATCTTTCTCGCCCTTGCTATTAGCCACTTTGCATCTAATTCAGGATTGCATGTATTTACTCCCATGACACTTCCTGGTCAATCACTCTTTGGTTCGGCCGGCGCAGGTCTTGGAATCATGCTCTGGAGTTATATTGGATATGACTCTGCAACGACTACTGGTGGAGAGATTGATAATCCCTCGTACGCATATCCAAAAGCTTTGATGTGGAATCTCCCGTTGATCGCTTTAAGTTACACACTTCCGGTACTTGCTGCTCTCGCATCAGGATTGCATCTCAATGATATTTCGAAGTGGGATAACGGAGACCTTGCTAATGCTGCAAGTCTTGTCGGGGGATCTTGGCTGAAAGATGCCTTAATTATTGGTGCACTCGTTGCACAGGCTGGGCTCTTCTCATCATTCTTACTTTGTATGTCGCGTCTTCCATTTATGTTAGCTGCGGACCGTTATTTGCCTAGATCGATGGCTCAGATCTCACCGAAATCAAATACTCCCGTGCGGGCCATTGTGGTGAGCGTCTTTATTTACGCATTCTTTGCTTCGCTGAACTTCACCACGCTGATCGACTCGGATGTGGTGCTCACACTCTTTGCACTTCTTCTCGAGTTCCTCTCTCTTCTCGTACTTCGTTACAAGTACCCCAATATGAAACGTCCATTTAAGATCAAAGGTGGCTGGTGGGGCGCTATCGGAGTCTGTATTACTCCAACTCTCCTCACGCTCTGGATGCTGCAGAGCACCTTTAAATCTGAACCGATGGCATTTTGGCTTGGAATCGGGCTTGCATCATTTGGTGCAACCTCATACTTCTTGCTGAAGACATTTGTGAAGAAG
>Ga0136642_1001350_pt1 | contig 10666 bp, 10 predicted proteins | sample LowCatLa1302831Y_FD_115313 | JGI IMG/M metagenome (GOLD analysis project Ga0136642, IMG submission 115313) | Freshwater microbial communities from Lower Cathedral Lake, Yosemite National Park, California, USA - 13028-31Y | ecosystem: Environmental > Aquatic > Freshwater > Lake ... | reverse complement strand
CAGCAGCCTCCATCAGGCGGTGTTGGGCTGGTGACTTGCTTGGCATATTAAGCCTGCGCCTCTTTCCAACTTAAACGAGCAAATACGTCAATTGCGGTGGCCGTTAGAGGCGTCACGCAAACATACAAGATGTCTGGGCCATCAGGGTAAAAATTAGCCTGAGAAGTTGGAATAGCAGTGCTTGTCCCGCCACCCAAAATTGAATTGCCCAAATCACGAACCTGAGCCAAGTCCAAAGTGGTTTGGCCGTTGGTGTTAGTAAACGCCGCAGCAACCGCCTCACCGCCAGTTATGGAAATGGTGTTGGTGGTGTTTGTTGCTACTTGAGCCAATGACGACGTAAGAGCGCCAGTTCCACCAGTTACGGGGGCTTGGAAAGTGCTGCTGAATGCGCCGCTTGCATAGCCGTTAAGCACCAAGTTCACAAGCAGCGGGCCAGTAGCGTAAATGCCAAGCTCCACGAACTGCAACTGCATCCGGTTGATGGTTTCCTTGATGCCCAACAGACCCGTAGTTCCGTTGTCCACAGAAGGCGCGATACGAAGAGCCAATACCGGAGTTAGCTGACTTGTGCTGGTCGTGGTAGTCAGTTTGGCAGGGCTGCCGTAGTTAAAAATCAACGACTTGTCGTCATCAAATCGCCCGTCCATAATTGTTGAAGAACCCCAGTGCGAAAGCGAAGGAGCTGAATCTGGAGCTGAGTATTCAACAGCAACAGGGGCCGATGCAGAGTATGTGAACGTAGTAGCCGCCGCGCCACCAGTAGTTCCGCGAGTCAATCCAGACAAACTGGTTGATGTCTTGCTGGTGTACGAAATGTACTCAATTGCGCCCGTTGAAGACGCCGCCGTTACCTTCACCTTACCCGCAGGAGCAAAACCGGTTGTGTCCCCAACTGTTATCGACGAGGTTGTGCCAGATGCCAAAGTCTCAGCCAGATAGGTGACAGCATTTTGCTGGTTTGACTCGTAATGCGCGGCCATGTTTCCAGAGCGCATATAGGCTTCTGTCTGAACGTTGTTGTTTTGCTGGGCGTACACATAAACAATCGCGCCGCCAGTGGTGCGAAAGCCCCAGCGGATGACACCAGCACCGTACCAAGAGTAGTCGATGTAGAACATCTGCATCTTGGTCAAGTCAAGGGTGTATCCAGATGGCCCGGTGCCATTACAAGGGTCAGACCATGCGGACTGAGGCACGCGCACGTCAATTGTTTTGGACACGATGTAGCCCGCGTTGGGCGTGTTGGTCGTGTTCAGCGTAGCGCCACGGTATTCTGGAGAAATGTACAGAGCCGTGTTGCTTTCAATGTTGACAACTTTGTACGATTGGCCGCGAATGACAATGTAGTCACCGGGGTTCAACTGTGTCGCAAACTGGGTTCCAGTACCGCTTACCAGACCAGAGCCATTGATGACAGAAACCGTGCCGTTTAACTGGTTGGTGCTATTGCGCCACACCGCGTACAAGGTTTGACCATCAAACTCAAAAAACATGCCGTTCTGCTGGTCAAAAAATCCAATGCGGTTGGTCGAACCGTACCAGTTAAGTGGAGAAACCCGAGGTTGAGTGCCGGTAGCCGTGGTGGCTGAAGGCGCTGTAGTTGCCGTGTAGGTGAGCGTGTTAATCGTGGTAGAGGCAATTGTGTAATTGCCGTTGTAACCCGCCTCGTTAACCCCAGCAACTTGAATGACCGTACCCGTTGCCAGATTGTGGGCATAACGAGTTGTCACGGTAATGGTTGCACCAATTGAGGTTCCGCTTGCAACAATGGATGTTGTAAAAATTGCGGGTTTTAGGCATGTTCCTGTTGAGAATTGGATGCCCTTACCTGATTGGTAGCGGAAATAGCGACGGGTCTGCCGAATCAATTGCTGATTGGGAATGATGGAACCAGCGCTAAAAGCTACGCCACCATCAAATGGGCGGGACTCAACATAACCCGCAGGGCGGGCATACAAGTTGGTGTTGCCAGCAGAGTTTGTAGGCGTTCCAGAGGCGCTGGAGGTGGTGTAGGTAAAGGTGTTGGACGTTGGGGTCGTAGTGACCGTAAAAGCGCCCATAACGCCCACAGGAGAGCCTCCAAGGCCCGTCACATAGATGTAGCTGCCCGCGTTCAATCCGTGCGGTGTAGCGGTCGTTACTGTGATTGTGGTGGCACTGGTTACCGCAAATGCGTTGGAACCAAGATTGATGCCGCAGTTGGAGTAGAAGTAGCCCAAGTACACATAGGTGTAGCCGGGATTGAATTGATTCCCACTTGCAACTACGTTGGTGCATGTGACCGTAACGCTGGTGCTTGCGGTGACCGTGTTGACATACCACCAGCCATTGGCATTGGGGTCAACAGCGTTTTGAACGTAGATAGGCGTTCCAACAGAAAAACCTGTGGTGTTTGCCATAAAAATAACAAGCGTCGTAGTCCCCGCACCTTGAATGCCCCTGCTGCTTGCAGAGTTGTCAATCACCAGCGGTGACTGGGGGATGTAGTACATGCTCTGACGATTTTGTTGCAGCGCAATACTTTCCCATTTGGTGGGCTGTGTGCCGTACTCAAAATCGGTGTCAATCAAAGCCTGCGGAGTTGACACTCGCAGTTTGTCAACTGGGTCATACGCACCAGAAAATTGCGCAGTTTGTGTGCGCAATTGACTTTCGGTTTTTGGCGAAGAGTTGGTATATACGACTTGAATGCCCATGATATTTCCTTAAAAAATGGGGGCCGAAGCCCCCACTTGTTTTTAGCAAGCGCGCCCGCCTGCTTTACGGGTCATTGTGGGGTTTACAAAACCCCGTCCTGCCCCGGCATTTGGCCGGATGCCAAGCAGCCGTTTAACAGAGTCCATCACCGGCGTAGCTTCATTCTCACGACGCATTGTGGTTTCTTCCGCAGCCCGACGATCAGCTTCCCGCTTGACGATTGGATCATAGCCATCATCCGCTGTTGGATAGTTTGCGTTTTGCCCCAAATTTCCACCAGCAAATTTTTTGACTTTTCCGCCTTTGGCAAAAGTACCGGACTGCATGGTGTTGGCCACCGGTTTTGACACCGGTTTACGGGGCATTGCTACGGCGTGGCCAGCGTTATTAACACTGCCCCCCGTAGCGAAATGCTTTTTTGCAGCACCGCCTTTTTTGTAGCCGCCAGCATTGGATTCCTTGACCTCACCGGTTTTGGTGTTGGTCTTGCCGGGGTGCGCCGTATCAGCCGGTCGGTTTTCCCAATTGGTGCTACCGCCCATGGCTTTGTGCATGATCTTTCCACCGTGCTTGAAACCGCCAGCATTGGCCATGCGCACACCGCCAGTACCGCTTGCACTGTCGTTTTTATCGCCGTCAACAACCTTGGTATTTTTAAATTTACCTTCGTTGCCCTCAATGGTTCCGCCGGTGGCTTTATGGTGAACTTTACCGCCATGCTTGAAGCCGCCGGGTTTACCTTCCTTGACCATGCCAGTTCCATGATGTTTGTCATGGTGTTGGCCATCAACCATTTTGGTTTTATCAAATTTCTTTGCATTGCCTTCAATGGTGGTCTTGGTTTCAAACTTGTCAATTGCGCCACCTTCAGCATACTTGCCGCCAGAGCACATAGCTTTATGGTGCTCGGCCATCTTTTTGTGATGGTGAGACCCACCTTCTTTGTGCATCTCGGCGTGGTGCTTGGCCATGTGCTTGTGGTGCTCCAAAGAACCTTCCGCGCAGCCGCTAATCGGATGAACTTTGCCACCATGCTTCAATTTCAAGTGCGTGCCCTTGCTGCCTTTGTGTTCCTGAGCATCATGCTGCATAAACGCTTTCTTGATCATGGCCTTGTCTTGCGCCATGTCACCACCTTTGGCCATTCCGCCCTTTTTCATGGCCGGGGCCATAGGTGCAGCCATAGGAGCTGCAGGAGCGGCCATTCCGGGGCGCATAGCGCCGCGTTGAGCCATCATGCGCATCATGAGCGCCTTTTTCATGGCGGGGTTCATCATTGCGCCAGCACCTGCTGGAGCGCCCATAGGTGCCCCCATCGGAGCGCCCATCATGCCGCCGTCAGCCTTCTTGGCCATGCCGCCCTTTTTGGACATCAGCATGGGTGCCTTCATGGACTTGCGACGTTCCATAATGGATGGCTTTTTGGGAGACTTGCCGGGAGCGGCAAATTTACCGTCAGCCGTTTCCATCGGCATGGTGCTCTTCATAGGAAAGTGACCAGCTACGTGACCACCTTTTTTTAGTTTCAGAATAACCGAAGGTTCGGTGGTCTCCATCTTGACCATTGGTTTAAATTCAGCCATGTTGCTCTCCTTTTAGGAAACAAGGTTTTGGTTGACACCAAAAGCACCAGTGCGGGTCGCATTGGGGCCAACTGCAATAGCGGGTAGCACAACGGCCACAATAAGGCGTTTAACGCCGTCCGGAGCGGTGGATGGGCTGAACGTGCCGCGAACATCGCCAGTAGTGGTAGTTGCGGCAACCTGCGAAGCCACAGCCAAAGTGCCGCTGTCAATTGCAAAGCTGTTGTTGTAGCCAACGTGGGCAATGTAGCCACCATCAAACACACGTATCGGAAATCCCAGCAACTGAGTTGTTCCAACCACGATGGTGGAAGTAGTTCCGCCAGTACCAGTGACACTGGTGATTTGGTAGAAAGCCTTCTTGCCATTCGTGGTGGTGGACGCCACAGCGCCAGAGGCAATAGCTTCGCTCATTTGCTGGCCGTAGATGTCGTAGCCAACGATGGTGAACGTAGAACTGACGGTAGTGCCCGTTCCAGTGGTCACGCTCAATGCGCGAGGGCAATCAAGCTGCAATACGGCAACACCGTCTGCGCGTGTGATTGATTTCACGCCAGTGCCAGCGGTCAGCGTCAATGCGCCAGCGCCTACGGGTGTTTGCGATGCCGCAATGTTGTTGGTCACTGAGGCCAACGGAACAACATCCCACACATAAATACGACCCAGAGGGCCAATGCCCAAGCTCATGGGAGAAGGGTCGCCCAGCAAGGCATTGCCAGAACCCACAATCGTGGCGCTGGCGGCAGTTTGCGATGTACTGACGGTGTAGGTGCCAGTTCCGCCTGTACCCGTGCCAAAAGCCGTGATATAGGTATTTGCTGTTGCCACATTTGCACCAGACACATACATGCCTACAACAATCGGGTCACCCGATAGCATGGCTGTGACGGTCAACGTTGTAGTGGCAATGGAACCGGTAAAAGTTGTAGAGGATGGATAAATACCCGTGCCCTGATAGCCCGCGACTGGGCCCAGAAACAAGTCATCTGAAAATTGAGGCATGGTCTGCTCCTTGAAAAGTTTGACCGATGTTAAAAATGGTGGGAGGGGTTAAGGCCCCCTCCCGAGCCCTTCGGCGATTAAACGCCAGCAGTACCGTACATTGCACGTGGGTCGGTGAACCCGGGGATGTAACGCTCGGTTGCCTTGTAGCGCATGGAGTCGGTCTCAAAGTCACCTTCCATGGTCTTCTCCAGACGACGACGCATCAAGAGCTTCATGCCCTCGGGTGCATCGGTCTGGACCCAGAACGCGCTGGCGTTGGTCAGACGCGACAGAACAGCAGCGCCTTCGTCCAGCAAGCCGATGGATTTCACCGGGTTGATGTCGTTATTGGCGTTGCCGGTGCGCAGGACCGACTTCAGCAAAACTTCGGCTTGGAAGATATTGCCGGGGGCGACCACCAATTGGCGGGGCACCAGACGGATCTTTTTGCCGTTGTTGTCCACAGCTTGGCGAATCTGAATCAGCATCTGCTCAAGCGATGTCTGGCTCAGGTTTGCTGCGGTGGCAAGCTGGTTGCTGAAGGTGCCGTTCACGATGGGGTGAGCGGTACTGATCAGCGGCACGCCATCGCCACCGGGGTAGCTGGAGTTGAACGCGGTGTTCAAGATGTTCGCGCAAAGCAGCTCTTTGGTTTCCACCAGCGACTGTGCCAAGTGACGTGCGTACACCTGACCCAAGCGGATGTGGTCGCCGTCTTCCACGAGGACCTTGGTCAGGGCAAAAGCCAGACCGTAGACCTTGTAGACATAGCGCTGCAAGAAGAGCACGCCGCCCTGTTGGTACGTGACGGGAGTACCGTCAGGCAACTGGGGAGCCGCGCCGAAACCGTACAGGACGGGCTCTTCGTGGTAGTTACGGGGGATGCCGTCTTCCTCGCGGAAAACACGTGACCATTCATCTGCGCGCTGGTCATATACGCCGTCGAAACATTCATTCAAGATCGGTTCAACAATCGAACGAAAGTCCGTACTTCTCATTGGTGCGGCCATTTTTTATGCCTCCTTAGATTGCGTTAATGGTGGCAACGTACTGGCTGCGGCTCACTTGAACCTGCACAGTCGTATAGGCATCACCCCAAGCGTTATCCACGCCGTTGTACAAGCCAACGATGCGCATATCGCCGACAGCGCCCACACCAACCAAACTCGAAGAGATGGTAGCGGCAGACAGGCCGGTGGTGGTTGAACCAGCAGTAATGTTGCTGAAGTTGGCTTGGTCTCCAATGGAGGTTTGTGCCAACGAGCCATCGCACTGGATGTCGTACACGATGTTGGGGTCGCTGTAGTAATAAGCTACGCACGAACCAGTTACATACGCGGTGGATGCGGGCCAGTAATTGGACACGCGACGACGGCCGGTGGTATCAGTCCACTCAACACCAGCAAACGCGCCTTGGTAGGCGTTGCCAGCGGTGGCGGCAATGATCTGGCCGGAGCTGTTCAGAGCTACCGGTTGGCCTTTCAAAAGCGCCGAGCTATAGCCCGATGCAATACCGTCAGTCAGCGCCACAGCCCGATCCAGACCCGAAGGGTGGAAAGAAGGACGCAAACCAAACGGAGTAGAGGTTGCACTCATAAAATACTCCTTGGGTTAGCCGGAAAAAACCGGCATTCGGTTGGGTTGCTGCGCAAAGTTCCCCAAACCGTCACCCTCAACACCCACCAGCGACTTCCCGCGACTGTCCCGTGCGCCCTGTAGATTTTCCACTTGAACGCGGATTTTTTCTTCCTCGTCTTGTGGCATATCGTGGTGCATGTGCGTCATGATGTCTTGGAAGACATCCATCGGCAATTTGAACAGCAACATCTCGTTGCATGAAATGAATCCAACATGCTGACCTGACTTCACGCGATATTCTTCGTAACCGGGTATCTCTTCAGATTTAACTGGAACGTACCCGAGTCGCATCCGTTTATCGATGGAATCGTAACTGTTGGTTGTTGAGAGCCAGCAAAGATGCCAACCGTCAAGGTCGGGCAATTTGGGCAATGCGGATTGTGTCCATTCCTCGCTCCACATACGCTTACGTTCCTGCGTGGAAATGAACTTTTCTTCAGGGGCTGCCCGGCTGCCGTCCTCGTTTGCACGAGTTTCGCGCTGACCGGTTCCTAGAGATTTCTTGAGACGTGATTCCATGATTAGTTACTCCGTTGGGTTGTTCGTGCTTGCTCTGCGTATCGCTTGATCATCTTTGCGCGCTTTTCGGGGTTTTCCCACATACCTGCGTCTTTCATCGCACGCACTTGTTCAGCGGTGAGAGTGAAAGTACGGTTTGTGCCCCCGTATGCGGCTGATGCTTCGCGTCCTGAGCTTCCCACGGTGTTCCTTGGAGTCCTGTTAGGTGATTCACGTCGGTCTGACGATTCATTATATCTATGAGGAAGCCGTTTCTGCAAGCGATTGTCTAATTCGTCCCAATAATCCGACGTTCCGGGGTTCCAGCCCTCTTTTACAAGGTCTTCGTCGATCAATTTGGCAATCCGGCTGTCGGTATCGGACAAATCTGGTTTGTACCAGTCGTTTCGGTCAATCCATTGGGCGGCTTGACGTTGAACACCGGGGTCAATCCGGGGTCCTTCGCTTGTTGGGCGGTCTGCCTGCTGCTTCAGTTGGTTTAGCTGGTCCACCTTCTTCCGAGCGTCGTACAAAGCCTCCTGCGCGGCCACTGCGGCCTCTCCATCGCCCGAGCTGGTGGCCTCGGACAGCTTCATCCGGTGGTATTCCACCCGAACTTGCTCGTCATCGATGGCTTTTTCCAGTCTGGCCATGTCCGCACCCTGCGTACGGCGCTCAACTTGGGACAGCCGGTTGGCCATTTCTTCGTTTTGGCGCTGCAGCATCTGCAAGCGGACGTCTTTTTCCTCATTGGTTTTGCGGATCAGGTCTTTTTTGGACCGACGGCGGGCCCGGCGGGCGGCCCGAACGGCGTCCGAATCGTCCGGGTGGTCCTCATCCCCAGCATCATCGCCGCGTGGGGTAGGCTCATCGTTGTTGTCGGTGGGTAGCAGGTTCTCCGGCAGCTCAACTGTGGCTGTGCCGTCACCGCTTTCCTGTACGTACAACGGTTCTTCTTTAACTTCTGTGGCCATGGTATCTCCTTAAACGTAGGCTTTGAACGACAACGGGTTGTCGGTGACCTTGGCAATCAGCTCGTGATCGTTGATGGTCATGAAAAGAACAGGGTTTAGGTCGCCGTTTTCTTCGCCGGTGACTGGCCGCTCCCAGCGGTCTCCGCCCCAGCGCGGCACGCGGACATAGTCCCCGATTTCCGCCCAGCTTCCTTCAGGCCACGATGCCATCGTGTCTTTGTTTTTAAACGCCAACGGCCCAATGGACACGACTTTGCCAATCATGTTGTTCCATTTTTCGTTTTCCTTGGTTTCTTCCACCAAGATAATTTTGCCTGCGTTCTTTTTGATGCGACGTAGCTGGACGATTACTCGGCCACCGTAAGGCGCTTGGCCCGGTTGCACATCAGGAAATGCCCATGCCAGCTCTGCCGGGTCGGCTTCCGTCTGATCCCCGCTCACCATGAAAATTTTTTCTTTCTCGCTCATACTCACTCCTAGTTACACAAACCATATTTCAGGTTCAGAATGCGCATATTTCAGCGCGGCTTGGGGCCTTTCGGCCTTAATCTCTCTCGGCGAGTTTCGCGTTCAAGTTATCCATTACCCACTGCAGGCCCTGATACTCACCGACCAGTCTGGTGTAAGCGTCATAGTTGCCCACAGGGGTTTCCACGAGCGACTTCCGAATCTCGGACTGACGCTCTAAAAGCATATGAAGTAGTTCTTTTATCACTTATTCTTCTTAGCGACATGGCTCAGGCCACCGGCTGGTTTGGCCGAAGACTTGCTGTCGCCCTTGGCTTGCATGGACTGGCCGGTAATCGGCACTCCCATGGCCATGCGTTTGTGCTGAGGTACAAGCACGCTCTTTTGTTCTGCATCACTGTTGGCCATTTGGTACTCCTTGGGGTGCAGCCGGGGCTGCGGGTTGCGCGACGGGTGCCGCAGGTTGAGCCATCTGCTGGATGGTCTCGTGGGTTAATTTGGCGTTTTCGATGGCGACCTTGGTGTCGTTGTCCATCTTGTGCTTGGTGATGTCCGCTTGCATCTGCTGGACGTCGATTTGCACGTCCTGCTGGTCGCGGGCGGCCTTGCGCTGGGTCTCGGCCATGGCGGTGTCCTTGACAACCTGCGCATCGGGCGGAAGCTGCGGCGGGGGCATGCTCTGCTGCAGCATCTGCTGGAGCTGCTGGATCTGCGGCAGGATCTGCGCAAACACCTGCTGGCTGTCCATGGCCACGTGTTGGCCAACGGTGGCATAAAGCTGGTCGATGATGCCGGTCAGGTGCGGATTGTCGTAGTCGGTTACCGGCCTGCCACCACGCAGGTTGGACACGTAGCCGTTCATGCGGTTCAAGTACCACAGGGTCATGTGCTGCTTGATGTGCTCAATGCAGTTGGGCAGGAATTGCGGGGCAATAAACGGGTTTGCACCAAATGCGGGGTCCATGCCAAACATCAGGTGGCCTTGGATGTGCGCCAGATGGTCCTGCTGCATGTAAGCATAGGACGGCTTGCCGATGGACATGGCAGCGTTCTCGTCGGCCAGCGTGCGCTGCTCGGGGGCTGGAACGTCCTTCATCAGCTCGGATATGTTTGGGATTTTGATTTGCTTGAGGAAGCGCTCTTCCACGGCCTTGGCGTCGTACAACTCGGGGTGGGCGTCCGCCCGTTGCAGCACGGCCTGCATCTGGGCCATGCGCTGGGTCTCGCTGAAGATGTGCGGGTCCGACACCGGGATTACGTCGGTGTTGCGCTCGAAGTCCTCGCGCTCAATTTCCAGATCTTGAACGATCTCACCCTTGCGCATCTCATCGAAGTGCCAGCGGTTCAGGCGGCACAGGACCTTGATCAGGCGTGCCTGCGACTGATGTAGCCGGGCGTGGATGGCCGAGTAGACAGCAGCGCCCTGCTCGATTAACGCTTGCGTGGTGCCCACAGGGGCGTTGCTGGTCACGTCGGCGATCTTTTCTTCGCTGGTGGTCACTACCCCTTTGGCGGCGTTGTCCAGCCAGCCCAGAAGCTCAAAAAGCACCGCCGACGGTGGATTGAACGGCATGGGCATGGCGATCTTGCGGATGTCGTCTACGCCGGGCGCGCCTTCGATCTCGGCGACCTGCGTCACTTCAATCTGCTGGGTCTGGCCGCTAATCTTTGCGCCCTTGAGCTTCAGCATGGTCGCGGCATTGTTGATGTGCGCCGAGTCCAACAGCGCGCGCAGAGCACCGGTCAGGGCTGCAGACAGCCCGCCAATTAAGTGCGGCAGGCCGATGGCGTACGCGCCGCGCCATGGGATGAACTTGAACT
>Ga0136642_1001349_pt1 | contig 10672 bp, 9 predicted proteins | sample LowCatLa1302831Y_FD_115313 | JGI IMG/M metagenome (GOLD analysis project Ga0136642, IMG submission 115313) | Freshwater microbial communities from Lower Cathedral Lake, Yosemite National Park, California, USA - 13028-31Y | ecosystem: Environmental > Aquatic > Freshwater > Lake ... | reverse complement strand
GGGTTGTGTCTAGACCGTGAGGTCGCAGAACTACATCTCCAAGGGGGCGATGACCGCTTCGTCATTGGACGGGCGCATGCCGGTCCGCAACGCGACTTCTGGCAAGGTCAGCGAGAGGGCGAGCGCCAGGAGCCCCACCGGTATCGCCCAGAGGTAGACGTCTGAAATGCTCTTTGAAAGGGCGTGAAGTATCACGAACAGTACCGTCGGCGACAGGAGGTGAAGTGCGCTCGGGGTCAATTTGCTAAGCGATGGCACCGTCCCGGTGTAGTGAATTGCGGCGAGTCCGCGCGCCACTTTTACGGGAAATTCGTTACTAAAGAAAGCCCCAAAGATGGCGGTGCCGAATGACCCACCAATGGACCGGAAGAAAGTAGCGCCGGCCGTAGCGGCACCAACATCAGCCATGGGCACGGCATTTTGCACCGCGGTGATTAAGACCTGCATCACCATGCCGATTCCTACACCAAGAATAAACATGAACAACGCGGTGGTCAGGGCTGAGGTGGTGACACCAATGGTGCCCAGCAGGCCAATGCCGACCGTCATAATTGCCGTACCGGCGATTGGGTACGGGCGATAGCGATGGCCCTTGGAGACAATGTTGCCCACCGTGATGGAGGCACCGAAGAGACCAATCATCATGGGGAGCAAACGAAGACCCGAATTGGTCGGCGACACCCCGTGTACGTCTTGGAAATAGAGCGGGAGAAACGTGAGCGCGCCAAACATTGCGAAGCCCACGACGAAGCCAATCGCGGAAGCGGAGGCGAAGACCCGATTACGAAACAGCGCGGGGGCGAGGACGGGTTCTGGCGAACGCTGTTCGACCATCCAAAAAGCAACCAACAGGATGAGGCCGACGACGAGGAGTCCAATCGACTTCGTCGAGACCCACGACCACTGCGAGCCACCGAGGGACAGAAAAAGAATCAAGATGGTCGACGAGACGGTAAGCAAAACAATCCCGGCGTAGTCAATCACGTGCTTAACGCGGGTCGCCGCATTCGGGAGCGCCGATGCGGTAACAATGAGGGCTATCGCACCAAAGGGGACGTTGACGAAGAAAATCCATCGCCAACTCCAGTACTCCACTATGAAGCCACCCAGCAGGGGCCCGAGTACTGTCGCGGCGCCGAACACTGCACCAAAGAGGCCGGAGTAGCGGCCTCGCTCGCGCGGTGGGACAACGTCGGCGATGACGGCCTGCGCTCCAATCATGAGCCCCCCACCTCCCAATCCCTGAATGGCCCGGAAAATGATCAGTGTGACGATGGAGTTCGCGAAACCGCACAGAATTGAACCGGCGAGAAACATCACGATCGCGGCTTGAAAGTACACCTTTCGACCGTGCAAGTCACCGAGTTTGCCCCACAGCGGTGTCGAGACGGTGGAGGCGAGAAGGTAGGCCACGACCACCCAGCTCAGGTGATTCGAGCCGTGAAGATCACCGACAATCGTGGGTAGGGCCGTTGAGACAATGGTGCTGTCAAGCGCCGCCAGCAACATCCCCAGCATCAATGCACTGAGGATCCAATACAGTTCACGCTTGGCGGGAGGATTGAGTGGCGTCGACATTGACTCACGGCTTCCTTGAGGAGTTTCTGAGGTGCCCAGTCTAGAGACGACCACGGACCGCTTCTCGCTCAAAGGGACCTCGGCGTAGTCTGGTGGAGTGGGGAGTAGCAAGCACGAACTTCGAACCGTACCCGACGCCCTGCCCGCCGTCACGCTCGGAGCCGGTGGTCTCGTCGCCGCTATCTGGTCATCGTCGTCGTGGTCGTCGTACCACCACGCCTTTGCAGGCCACCTTTTTGGGTCTGACGCCTCGACCATCATCGCCAACGGACTGCTAACAGTCTTGTTCCTCGCGATTGGTATGGAGTTGGCGGCCGAGCGACGAGACGGTGCGCTCCGCGACCTCCGTCACGCCATGGCACCACTCGCCGGAGCGATCGGTGGCATGCTGGCAACCGCCCTCGCCTGTGTCCTTAGCGGTCTCCTCTTGTCGTCGCCAACCCTGGTACGCGGCTGGGGCGTGCCGATGGCTACTGACGTCGCGTTCGTCATCGGGGTCCTTGCCCTCGTTGGACCGGGTCTTCCGAGAGAGCTACGGACCTTTCTTTTATCCTTGGCCATCGCTGATGATGTCGGCTCCCTCGGTGTTCTCGGGGCCACTGGCTCGATTCACGCCAACCTGGGCTATCTCGTTGCCGCACTGGCCATCTCGGTACTCGCCTGGTTCGGACGGACGAAAGGACCCAGCTACCCCGTCCTCGCCCTCGTGCCGCTCTGGTTTTGTCTCGCTCGTTCGGGGACTGAACCAGCCCTCGCGGGGGTCATTATTGGAGGGTGTATGCCGTCGCACGCCACCACCACTCGGCTAGAACGGCTGGCCTCATGGGTATCGGGACTGGTGGTATTGCCCCTGTTCGCCCTCAGTGCCTGCGGCCTCAACTGGCAAGCAGTGCACTGGAATGGACCGACGTTCTCGATTATTGGTGGCATGGTGATTATCCGATTGCTGGGTAAGTCGCTCGGCATCGTCGGACTCACGTTCCTCGCTCATCGCCTGGGCGCCCCGTTAACTTCGGCGCTGAGCCCGCGCCGCCTCTTCGGAGCAGGACTTCTCTGCGCCATGGGATTCACGGTGCCGCTGCTCTTCGCTCGGGTCGTCTTTGGCGAGGGGTCGTCATCGTTACCACCCCTCACGATTGCGCTGCTGGGGGCTACCGTGCTCGGAGGTGCCAGTGGGGCGTTGCTGCTCCGAAGTACCGAGCCAGAAGCGAGTCCGCCGCTCAGTGACGACGTAACCTAAACGTCATGGCCAGTCGCACCCCCACCGAAGACGAAGTCATCGCACTCCTACGCGCCGAGGGCAAGCGCATTACGCAAGCCAAGCGGGCCGTCATTCGCTCGCTCCTGGACGCTGCGGATCACCGAACCGTCGAAGAAATCACGGTCTCCGCGCAGGCGGTGGCTCCCGACGTCTCCCTTTCTACGGTGTACCGCATCCTGGAAGAACTAGAGGATTTCGCCGTAGTTGATCACACGCACAACGGCCATCAAGCGGCGACGTACCACCTCGCGGGACGGGACCACGGCCACGTGACGTGCCAGCGATGCGGCACAACCTTTGAGGTGTCGACCGAAGTCTTTGATCTCTTCAGTCGAGAACTGCGTCGCACCACGGGATTCCAGATTGACCCTCACCACGTCGCACTGTCCGGTCTCTGTGAAGAGTGCCGGTCCGGCGACTAGCCTCCAAATAACGCCATGCTAAAACTTGACCACCTCTCGAAACAGTACAAGGACACGCTCGCGGTAAATGATCTTGATTTCGAGGTCAAGGCTGGTGTCGTGACTGGTTTCTTGGGGCCTAACGGCTCGGGCAAGTCCACCACCATGCGCATCATCATGGGCCTAGACCGACCCACGAAGGGTCGTGCGACGATCAATGGCAAGTCCTATCACGACCTCGCCTCACCGCTGCGCGAGGTCGGTGCGCTTCTCGACGCCAAGGCCGTTAACCCCAGCCGATCGGCTCGCAATCACCTTCGGGCTCTCGCGGCCTCGAACAAAATCTCCTTCTCGCGCGTCGACGAAGTCTTAGAGTTCGTCGGGCTCACCTCCGTCGCCGGCAAGAAGGTCGGTGGATTCTCGCTCGGCATGAGCCAACGACTGGGCATCGCCGGAGCGCTCCTCGGCGACCCCGGAGTCCTGCTCTTTGATGAACCCGTCAACGGCCTCGACCCTGAAGGCATTCGATGGATTCGTGATTTCTTCCGAACCCTCGCTAATGAAGGTCGGACCGTCTTTGTCTCCTCGCACTTGATGAGCGAAATGGCGGTGAGCGCCGACGAAATTATCGTGATTGGTCGAGGCCACTTCATCACGTCGGGCACCGTGGACCAGCTCACCGCCACGGCGTCCGGCAGCGTCCTCGTTCGAGCGGCCGATTCCACCGCACTCATCCAGGCGTTGCCGATGACTGCTCACAGCGAGGCGCTGAATGACGGTGGCGTGCGTGTTTCCGGTCTGAGCGCCGAAGAGGTCGGCACGATTGCCTTCGCCGCCGGTATCGCGGTCTACGAACTAACCCCCCAGCGGGCCTCACTCGAAGAGGTCTTCATGGACCTGACCGCAAGTTCGCTCCAGTACAGCCACCAAGCCCCAGGAGTTCCGTCGTGACGCCCACCCTCTGGTCCGCCATCCGCAGTGAGTGGATTAAGTTTCGCAGCGTCCGCTCCACTCTGACTGGGCTGGTCGCCTTCATCATTTTGACTATCGGTATTTCGGCAATTGTCTGTATTGCGGTCAAGAGCCACTGGAACGATCCTGGTAGTCGCTTCGACCACCTCGTCTTCGACCCGACCTCCGTCTCTCTCACTGGTATTTTCCTCGCCCAATTCGCGGTCGGCACCATTGGCATTCTGGCGATCACTTCCGAGTACGGCACCGGCTCCATGCGCACCACCCTTTCGGCCGTGCCCCGACGACTGCGGGTCGTCTTTGCGAAGATGGCGATCCTCACGGCCGCCATCATCGTCCTCGGTGAACTCGTTGTCTTCACCGCGTTCACTATTGGACAGAGCATCTTTAAGGGTGTCGTTCCAACGGCGTCACTTTCGGCCACGGACGTACTCCGAGCGGTGCTCATGGCTGGTGTGTATCTCACGTTGATCACCCTCTTCGCCTTCGGTATCGGCCTCATCGTGCGTACGACTGCCGCCAGCATCATTGTGTTCACTGCGCTGCTACTTATTGTGCCGATCATTGTAAATTTCCTCCCCCGTGCACTCCAGAACAACATCACGAAGTTCCTGCCGTCGCAGCTGGGAAGCGCCATGTGGGCCGCGACACAACCAGCTCAGACCTTTGCGTGGGGCACCTCAACGGCCGTCCTCGCGCTGTACGTCGTAATCCTGGCGGGCGTTGGCTCGGTCCTGCTCCAACGGCGCGACGCCTAGTACGCGAGCGTTCGCGAAGTAGTCACCCGCCAGTTACCCTCGAGTTACCTTGGAGAACTGGGGTTCGAGATACAACGACCACCCAGTGAGCCGGAAAATTTGGCCTTCTGTGGCATAATTGACCTTCATGATTGAATCTCCGGAGAGCAGCCACGCTATGAACGACGATCTCGATGCCCAGTTCTATGGCGAAGGCCTACCGGTCGGCCTGCCGACCTTCCAGCCAAAAGTTGGCGCCCACCTCACCAACCGCCGCAAGGTCAACAGTCCACAAGAACTATTGGACTTCCAAGAGCTCGTCCAGTTCAAACCCTCGAAGGGCGGCTGGTCAATCGGTAAGGACCTCATTGGCTTAATTCGCCGTGGCTCGGCCGGCGAAAAAGACGAGTCCTATCTGGACAAACTTCGTCGTGAGTCCAAGCGCGGAAAGTCCGAATCCTCGACGTTCGGGATGGCGACGATTGGTGGTCGCTCCGTTGTCCTCTACGCGATGAACTGGGACTTCTTCGCCGGATCACTCGGTGTCGTGTCGGGTGAAGCATTCCAAGCGGCCGCCGACTTAGCGATCGCGAAAAAGGTGCCGTTCGTCAGCGTCTACGTCTCATCAGGTGTTCGTCAGCACGAGAACTTCGCTGGTCTGACCCAGATGACCCGCATGGTCGAAGCAATTCGTCACTACAAGGAACAGGTAAACCTCCCCCAGGTCGCGGTGCTGCTCGGCAACGTCTGGGGCGGTGTCTCCGCATCGGCAGTGCCCAACGCGGACCTCATCGTGGCCACGTCCGGCACCGACTACGGCTTCGCTGGTCCGAACGTCATTGAGGCCTTCGAGGGCATGAGCGTGCCCGCGGGATCCCAGAGTGCCGAAGCGAACTTGCTCGACCGAAACATTGACGTTGTGCTTCGCGACGTACCCGAGTTGGTCTCCTACCTCGGTGATCTCTTCACAGTGAGCGCACTACCCGACCGTCAGTCGGCCCTCAGCGCCTCCTCGCGCCCCTCGATTCGCAACGTAACGGGTCCCGATGCGCGGCGCACCTTCGACTTCGGTCCGGTCGGTATCCACGGACCGAGCTTCACGCTGGATCCATCGACGCCACTCGTGCAGCCCGCTCCTTCACGGGCCAGTTCCGACGATCCCGCCGACGCGCTGGTCGAGCGCTACCAGGATTTAATGACTGACGCGAACCGCATTGACTTGGAGTTCATTGCCCGCTACGCCTTCAGTGACACGTTGGCCATTTACAACTTCGTCGCCGAAGACAACTTCAAGCGCTACCCCGCTGTGGTGGGCGCCATTGCCAAAATCGGTACCCAGCCCTTCATCATCGTTGGCACGCAGCCCTCGTACCAACGCATTGGCGACACCGTAGTTAAGCGGCCATCCAACCCCGCGCCCGAGGACTTCGACTACATGCAGCGCATGCTCGAACTCGGCGAGCGCCTGCAACTCCCGGCCCTCTTTGTCACCGACACGCTGGGTGCCAAACCCACCCTCGAGAGTGAGCGACGAGGTCAGTCCCGCGCTATCGCTAAGGCCATCTTGAAGGGCATCGACTACTCACAGCCCGTTATCACCGTGGTCGCCGGCGCACTCGGTTCCGGTGGTGGTTTAGCGACCACCCCGATGGCTGACCACGTCATCATGCTCGAAAAGGCCATGGCTTTCGTCGCCGAACCTCGCAGCGCCGCCTCGATCCTCTACAAGACCGCCACGCCGTCGCACGAGCAGGTCAAGGTCACCGTTTCGACCATGCGCTCGACGGCACAGGACCAGCTGGACCTTGGACTCGTGGACGAAGTGGTACCCGAGGGCTCAAACCCGTACCGCACCGTTGAACTCCTGCACGCCAGCATCTTGCGCTCCTACGTTGAGCTGTCCGCCCTGTCGACGAAGAAACTTCGTCAACGTCGCGCCGACCGTATTCGCGGCCTGCGCGCCTTTGAACTAATCAAACAGTAGGGTCGCCGAACAGGGCGTCTGTCGACTGACCGAGTGCCTCCGGTCCGAAGCGAACATCGGGGCGCACGCCATCAATACGCAGTGGCGAACGCATCACCGCGGTCGGACCACCCGGCGTGGTCATGGTGGTGACAAAGTCTCCCGATCGGATGGTTTCTTGCTCGAACGCGTCACGGATGGTCGCGATTGGCGCGAAGGGGATTCCCTGCCCCTCGAGGCGCGACTCCCACTCCGCCGTCGTCGCACGGGAAAATGCCGCATTGAGCGTTGAGCGCAGACTCTCTCGGTCGGCCACCCGTTGGGCGTTGGTCCGCCACCCCGCCGAACCGGCCGTCAGCGAGTCGTCGTCTACGACCGCGACGAGACGAGCGAACTGACCGTCAGTCCCGACCGCGAGCAGTAACTGACCATCGGCGGTAGTGACCGGTCCGTAGGGGTGAATACTCGGGTGCTCGTTTCCAAGCAGCGGCGCCGACGCGGAGGTGGAGAGATAGCCCTGTGCCTGGTTGATGAGCGCCGACATCGTTGACTCCAACAGCGGGGCTTCGAAGTGTCGGCCGGGTCGTTGATGGGCCTTGGCGAGTAGTCCCGTTAGGAGGCCGATGGTGCCGTAGAGTCCGGTGACCACGTCGGCCAGCGGTGCGCCAACCTTGGTCGGCCCGCTCGCCGAGCTCCCCGTCACTCCCATCAACCCGGATCGGGCCTGGGCGAGAAGGTCAAACGACGGCTCCGCGGCCAGGGCCGTGCCGCTCGAGGCCGGTGTCACGCTCACCCAGACGCAGTCGGGGTTGAGTGCGCGAAGGTCGCCAATATTCAGGGCTTCGTACTGACTCGGCAGGAAGTTTTCAATCACGGCGTCAGCTTCGGTGATCAATGCGGCAATGGCGCGACGATCGCGGTCATTCGTGAGATCGGCCACCACGTTGCGCCGATGACGATTGACGGCGATGTAATAGGTAGCCAGACCGTGCAGTGTGGGTGGTGCCATTGATCGCACCGGGTCCCCCGAAGGGCCCTCGACCTTGATGACATCAGCCCCCAAGTCCCCAGCAATCATGCCAATCAGAGGGCCCGCCAGCACCCGCGAAAAATCCAGCACGCGGAGTCCCTCGAGGGGCAGATGCGTCCCCACGTTGCGCGGGTCCAGTGGCCAGGTCACGAACGTTAACTGGCCTTCGTAGACGAGACATACTCGCGTAGATGATGCGCGACATCATCCACCGTCGTCAGCGCGTCAGCGACGAACGACCCGTGGCGCAAGAAGCCGTGCAACATCCCCTCCGCCTCGAGTGTTTCCACTCGTACTCCGAAGTGCTCAAGGAGGCCCGCGTAGGCGAGGCCCTCATCGCGTAGGGGGTCACACTCGGCCACGACCACGATGGCGGCTGGGGCCCCCGTGGCGTCATTCGTGAGCAGTGGGCTAATGCGGGGGTCGGTGTGATCGTGGGTGCCAACGTAGCCGCGGTAGTCGGCCCGTAGGTGCTCCATTTCGAGGAGATACCCTGACGCGTACTGGTGCGACGAGTTGGTGACAACCTCGGGCCCAAAGGTGGGATAGACCAAGACTTGCGCCACGATGGGCAGTTCGTCGTGACGAAGCTGTACCGCCGCCACCGCCGCCAGGCACGCGCCCGCCGAGTCCCCCATGAGCACTAGCGGCGCACCAGGAACGTCAAAGAGCTCGCCGTTGGCGGCCACGTAACGCGTCACGTCGATGGCGTCGTTAAGGCCAGCCGGAAACGGGTACTCGGGCGCCAGGGCGTACGCAACGGCCAGGAATCGCATCCCGGTGGCCCGGCTCAGTCGTCGACAAAGAGCGTCGTGCGTATCGAGGTCACCGAGAACGAACGAACCACCGTGGAAATACAGCACGATGGCTTCGTGCGTCTCCTCGAGTGGCACAAAGAGTCGGGTCGCGACCGTTCGACCGTTGAGCGGAATGCTGATGTCACGCACCTCGGCCATGTCGGGGCGATCACCTTCGATTACGTGCGCTTGCGCCCGGTACGCGCGACGACGGATCTCGTAGGTCGTCTCATTCGGATGCACGGCGTTCGCCTGTGCGGCGAGATAAGGGATGTAATCAGGGTGCATGCCCCTCCTTCGTACGCGCCTTCGACGGCGCTCGTGAACGTGATGCTAGAGCACCTTGGACAAGAAGTCCCGTAAGCGTTGGGTGGCTGGGCGGACCAGGACCTCTCGGGGGTCCCCCGATTCCTCAATGACGCCCGCGTCAAGGAAGTAGACCGAGTCGGCCACTTCGCGGGCGAATCCCATTTCGTGGGTGACCACGACCATCGTCATGCCGCTTCGTGCGAGATCCTTCATAACATCAAGGACTTCACCCACGAGTTCGGGGTCGAGGGCCGAGGTCGGCTCATCAAAGAGCATTAACTTTGGCTCCATCGCGAGGGCGCGGGCAATGGCGACACGCTGCTGCTGGCCGCCACTGAGCTGCGCTGGGTAGTGGGACTCCTTGTTGTCGAGGCCCACACGAGCGAGGAGTTCACGCGCTTTGGCTTGAGCCAGGGCACCGTTAGCTCCCTTGACCCGAACTTGCCCGATGGTGACATTTTCGAGCACTGTGAGATGAGGGAAGAGGTTGAACCGTTGAAAGACCATGCCAATGGCCGCGCGATCCTCGCAGAGTTCACGCTCGGAACGTTCGTACAACTTGCCGTTGCGCAGCCGGTAGCCAATCAATTCGCCATCGACGCGCAAGATGCCGGCATCGTGCTTTTCCAGCTGATTGATACAGCGCAAGAGCGTTGACTTCCCCGAGCCCGAGGGTCCAATCAAGCACGTCACCTCTCCCCTGGCCACCTGCAAATTCACGCTCTTCAGCACCTCGTTGGCGCCGTAGGACTTGCGCAAGGCCGAAATCTCCACCATCAACGAGGTCATCGCATCCTCCAACGTCGGCCGACGAATGAGCCGGTGAGATCCGCGCGAAGGCGCTGCACCGGCGTAGGCGGGAGCGTGCGTAGGGCGCCCTTGGCGAAGTGGCGTTCAACGTAGAACTGACCGATTGAAAGCACCGTAGTGACCGCGAGGTACCACAGTGACGCCACAATCAACATCGGCACAATCTGGTACGTGCGGGTGGCAATATTTTCCGTTTGGTAGAGCAACTCGGGCAGACCAATCGCCACGGCGATAGAGGTGGTCTTCAGCATGGAAATCACTTCATTGCCCGAGGGCGGGATGATTACGCGCATCGCCTGCGGCACGATTATGAAGCGCAGGGACTGCAGGCGAGTCATGCCAATCGCCTTGGCTGCCTCGAGTTGCCCCTCGTCAACGGAGAGGAGACCGCCACGAGCAATCTCGGCGAAATAGGCGGCCTCGTTGAGACCAAAGGCAATAATCGCCGCTCGAAGAACGGTGAAAATCGAGTTCGAGCTAATAGTGGCCAAGGTGAAGGCGTGGGTGAAGGGAATACCCAGGGTGAACGACTGGTAGAGAACGGCGATGTTGAACCAGAACAGCAACTGCACGTAAACCGGTGTGCCCCGAAAAAACCAGGTGTATAGCCAAGCGATACTCGACAGCAAGCGATTCGAAGACATACGCATGATGGCAATGATGAGGCCCAAAACGAAGCCGATAATCATTGCCATGGCGGTCACAAAAAGCGTCATTTCAACGCCCTGCACGACCAGGGGATCGGTCAAATAATGGAACACCTCAGTCCAGCCAAAGCGCCACACCTGCTGCGGTCCGCAGACGCGCTGGCCAT
>Ga0136642_1001348_pt1 | contig 10672 bp, 8 predicted proteins | sample LowCatLa1302831Y_FD_115313 | JGI IMG/M metagenome (GOLD analysis project Ga0136642, IMG submission 115313) | Freshwater microbial communities from Lower Cathedral Lake, Yosemite National Park, California, USA - 13028-31Y | ecosystem: Environmental > Aquatic > Freshwater > Lake ... | reverse complement strand
GTCACCCTTGAAGATGGCGCCGTCACCGGCGGTTTCGGCACGGGCGCCCTCGAGGTGCTCGCTGAGCACGGCGTGCGTACGCCGATCGTCCGTCTTGGCTGGCCCGATCGTTTCGTCGGTCATGCCACCGACGTGAAGACCCTGCGCGCCGCCAACGGGCTTTCCCCGGATCAGATGCTGGCGACGGTGAAGGCGGCGTTGAAGTAAGGCTTAGGTAGGGGCGCCATTGCGTGGCGTCCGTTCGCCACACAAGGTGTCAACCTTACCTGTTCGGCTCTGCTCGCTGATTCTGGTCGACGGACGCGACGCAGTCGCGCCCCTACCTTTAAAACTCCCAGGCCGCCACGAGGCGCACTTCCAGCGGGCTGTACTCGGAGACGTTGAGGCGGCCGCGGTTAGCGGGCGCGCCCGTGAACTGGGCCATGACGGTGAGCGAGGCGGAGAAGTTATCCTTGCGGTAATTCATCATCGGCCCGGCAAGCACACCCGATTGCTCGAAGTGATTAAATTTAGACCATTCAGAGATTGCGACGCATTCGAGGCCGACGGCCCAGCTCTTACTGAGCTGGTAAGCAAGGCCTTGGCTGAGTTGAAGCTCGAACGTCGATTCCGAGACATTCGGCGTGAAGGTGACCTCGCTGCTGACGTTGGCGATATACATCCAAGGGCTATTGTCGCCGAAGTTGTGTTGGAAAATATATTTGGCTTCGAGCGAGTAGCGGGTGCGCAGGTCGCCGCTGCCGGAGTCCGCCTGGCTATAGCCGAGTTCTAAAGTGAACGCCCGGCCCCAGTCAGCCTTTTCGGGATTGGCGAGCATGCGCCGATATTCCAGATTCACGCCATCAAAGCGGAGTCCCTTGCGGCCGGCGGAGTGCAGGTAGAGCTGATTAATTTCCACTTCGATTTGCTCGTTAGCAGAAATACCAAATTCGAATTCCGACTTGAGGGTGTAACCGCGGTAGCCGCCGTCATAACCGGCCCCGAGGTCGCGTCCAAATGAGGACGTAATGTACTGTTCGAATTCATAGTGCCCAGGTTTCACCGTATCGGCGGAGTACGAATAGCCGAAGGGGTTATCGCAGCCGAAGGCGGCAGCGGAGAGAAGGAGGGGCGTGAGGAAGCGCATGGCACAAGTGATGCCCGTGCTCCGATCGCAGTCAAAGGCGGAAATCACTCAGCGCCCGTGGCCACCCTTGCGACGCTCGGGGCTGCGGGGTTTGACGGTCTGACGGTCGTCGTAGAGGCGGAAATCCACCTGGCGCTTGAACCGATCCACGCGGTCGACTGTTACTTGGATGACGCCGCCGGCCATAAACTTTCGTCCGGTGCGACTCCCGACGAGCATGTTGCCGCGGTCGTTGAGGCGATAGTGATCATCGGTGAGCGTCGACATGTGCACAAGGCCATAGGCCTGCGAGGCGTTGAGCTCTATCATGAGGCCATGTGGCTTAACTTCGGTGATCGTGGCCTCGAAGGGGCGCTTATCGGCGCGATCGACTTCGCGTTCGAAGAGTTCGAGGATCTTGATCTTCACCGAGTCGCGTTCGGCTTCGGAGCTGTTGCGTTCGGTGATGGAGATGTGCTCGCAGGAGCGCGTCAGCTCGCCGATGCCGGGTGAGCGCACCGGTTCTTTCGGCGCGGAGCGGACACCGTGTTTCTGGATATAAGCGTCGAAGATGCGGTGCTCGAGTAAGTCCGCGTAGCGGCGGATCGGGGACGTGAAGTGCGAGTAGTGCTGCTTCGCGAGGCCGAAATGCCCGTCGGGAGAGGCCCGATAACAGGCTTGCTTGAGGGAGCGCAGGAGCTGGATGCGGATGGTGTACCCGTCTTCGCGGTCTTTGAGGCTGGCGAGCAGCTTCACCATTTCGGAGCGGTGGGTCAGGTCGCCAACTTGGAAGCCATTACCGGCAAGTTCTTCCCGCAGCGCACCGAGTTTCTCGGGGTCCGGATCGTCATGGACGCGGCACACATGTGGGATCGAGCCTTTGTCGAGGGCGGTGGCGACACTCTCATTGGCGAGGAGCATGAACTCTTCGATGAGCTGGTGCGATTCATCGTGTTTCACGACCTCGGTGCGATCGGCCCAGCCGTCTTTGTCGCAATAGATTTTGATCTCCTTCATGTCCAAGTCGAGCGACCCGGCGCGGAAACGTTCAGCCCGCAGGGGCTTCCCGATACTCCAGAGGTCGTCGATCATGCCTTGGATGAGGTCCAATTCGGCATCAGTCAGTTCAGAGAGCGGCCGGCCAGGCGAGCCAGTCTGGTGGGGCGGAGGCGCAGGGAGGGCGCGAATCTCATCCTTGGTGAGATGCTGGAGGAAGCCGTAGGCTTGCTTGTAGGTGAGGCGCTTGATGCTGCGGATGACAGAGTTGGCGAACTCGGTCTTCACGAGCCGTGCCTCGCGCGTGAATTCGCAGATGACCGTCTTCACGAGTCGGTCTTCGGCTTCGACGAGCGAGCACAGGCCGCTGGAGAGCGCGTGCGGGAGCATCGGAATCACCGTACCCACAAGGTAAGTCGAGTTGCCGCGTTGGCGGGCTTCAACGTCGAGCGGCGAGCCGGTCTTCACGTAGGAAGAGACGTCGGCGATATGGATGCCTACGCGGATATTGCCGTTCGGCATGCGCTGGACGGAGAGCGCGTCGTCGAAGTCCTTGGCGTCATCCGGGTCGATGGTGATGGTCGGGATTGCGCGGAAATCCTCGCGGCCAATGCAATCGGCCTTCTGCACGCTCTTGGCGAAGGAGTTGGCTTCGGCGGAGACCGCGGGTGGGAACTCGGGGTTGAGGCCGTAGCGACGGAGAATCGCGAGGTATTCGGCCATCGGCGTATGCGTGACGCCGAGGACTTCGGTGATGGTGCCAGTCGGGCTGAGGTTGCGGCGTTCCCAGGCGTCGAGGCGGACGACGACTTTGTCGCCTGGCTTGGGCGCGGGGAGGAGTCCGGCACGCGACGGGTCGCGCACGATGATTTCGCGCGAGATGCGCGGATCGTCTGGGACGACGAACCACTGGAGGCGGTTGTTGCCGAGCGTACCCGTGAGTTGGGTGAGGGCGCGCTTGATGATGCGAACGACAGCGCCCGTCCCCCAGTCGTCGCCGTTGCGATCGCGGCGCGTGGCGTTGAGCTTGATGAGGACCCGGTCGCCGTGAAGGGCGACATGGGTGTCATCCGCATCGATGTGCAGCTGCTCTCGGGGAGGTGAGCCCGGGATGGCGTCGAAGACGACACGGGCCGAGCCGCTGGGGCGGAAAAGAATCGTGCCTTCGAGCAGGTTGGCTTCGGACTTGCGGGCGGGGTTGGTGCCAGGGGCGACGCTGGCGCCAGCCAGCGGCAGGGCGAGCAGGTGACCTTTGACGGTGATGACTGCTCCGGCCTTGAGCAGGCGGGGCATGGTCTTGCGGAGGCGCATCAAGTCCTCGCGGCCGCCCCCAAGGGCCGTGACAATGGCTTCGAGACGCATCGGCTTGTAGCCGGGACGCCCCATGAAGTTGAGTAGGACTTCTTCGGCGCTCATTCGCTTTCGTTCGCGCTACCGAGCAGGCTGGCCAGGTAGGGCATAAGCTGCTTCTTGCGGCTCACAATGCCAGGGAGGTCGAAGATGTCTGGCGGACGCTTCTGCGGGTAAGTAATCGCCTGCACGATTTCGGCGTCTCCGCGTATCAAGAACAGCGAGCTCTGGGTGTCGATGTCGGTCACGAGGAGGCAGGAGAAGTTCAAGCCGTTCTCCATCCGGTATTTCTCGAGGGCCTCGAGGAGGGCGTCTTCACACTTCCAGAAGTTCGTGAAGCCGAGTTCCTCGACCTGCGAGACGGAGAAGCGCCGATCGCCTTCTTTGTAAAGTTTGCAGTCCGCGCGCACCGCGGCGGCAGGCGAGAGAGAAGATAGCACTGAGCCAGCGTTGAAGATCATGTCGGCCAGTGCGCGAACATCGGCATCCGCCACCCGGGAGAGCCACTGAAGCAGGTCGGCGTCGAGCGGCGTGGTAGTGGGGCTCTGGAGGAGTAGCGTGTCGGAGATGATGCCGCACATCATCAGGCCGGCGATTTGGGGTGTGGGCTTTAGATCGGCCGTGCGGAACATGTCCGCCACGATGGAGCAGGTCGAACCGAGCGGGCGATTAATGAAGAGGATAGGCTGATGCGTCGGTGCGTTGCCGAGGCGGTGGTGGTCGACGACTTCGGTGATTTCGACTTCCGCAGCGCCATCGACGGCTTGGGAGAGTTCGTTGTGGTCAACGAGTACGAGCTTGGCGCGCGGCGGATTGATGATGTCGGTCTTGGTGAACACGCCGAGCAAGTGGCCATCTTCGTCGACGACATGACAAATCAGGGCGGGGTTCTGGACGATGCGGCGGCGGGCTACGGAGAGCTTCTCCTGCGGCTTGAAGGTGAAGGCGTCGCGCTGGACGAGGCCGCCGACGAGGGTGGCCGCGCGCACGGCCCACGCAGTCGTGGCGCTGTCGGTGTCGGCGTAGGCGACGGAGACCTTGGCCGCCTTCGCGCGCTCCAGGACTTCGGCTTTCATCCGATGCCCACCCGTGACGATGATGATGCGTACGCCCATCTCGATGGCGCGCAGGTGGACGTCGGTACGGTCGCCGACGACGATGACACTTTTGTTATTCGGGATGCCTTCGACCGTGGCGGACTTGCCGAAAGACTCGAGTTCCATGGCGGCGACGCGCACGTAGAGTTCATCGACCGTCTCGGCGTCGTAAGCAATGACCTCGGTGCCGCCGATGGAGCGGATAATCGCGTTGATCGAACTGGTGACCTTGCGCATCGAGGTGGCGCGCTTGGGTTTCGGGATGAAGTAATCGCCGAGGCTGAAGATGGAGACGTAGCCTTCGAGGCGGCCGTCGTGGCCGACGACCGGCAACGCGCGCACGTCATGCAGGTCCAGCAACTCGAGGGCGCGGGCGCAGGTGTCGTCGACGCTCACCTTGTACGGATCGCGGTGCATGATATCCTCGATGCGCGGAATGACGTCGCCGACGAATTGCGGGAGGCTGGCGCCGAAGCGATTCAGGATGGCGTCGATGCGCGCGTTGGAGTTGCCGCAGCGTGCGGGGATAAAACCTTTCTGCCCAGAGGCTTCCTTGAACGCAGCGTAGGAGAGTGCTGAGCAGATTGCATCGGCATCAGGGTTTTTGTGCCCGATGATGTAGGTGGGCTGGGTGGAAGGCTGGGCTGACATGTTTGGTCGCGCGGAAAGGTGCCCCGCACTTTTAGGGGCGGGGCAGGGGGGAGGGAAGATTAATGGGGCGAAGCCGGGGATGACAGAGGTGATGGCGGTGAGCGGGTAGCGGTTGGGCAATGAACCTAATTGAACCTTTGTGAAACCAATCGTCATGCATGTCTCGGGTGGTTTCAAGGCAGTGGCAGCACCGCGTGTTGCCCTAGCTGTCTCGAGGTAGGGCTGACCACCCTTGGTCAGCCGCGGTAGAGCGAGGGCGCTCAACCCTACCCTTTACAAGGTTAGGCTCCAGGTTCGGGTATTCTGCCCTCTGTCCTCCGTCATTGATTCAGCCCTCAACTCAGCCTTCTATCGCCTCTTCCTAACCGCCATCACCTCCCCTTCCTTGCCTTTCCCGCCCCTAACCCTACCCCTCTCTTCACTCAAATGTCCTCCCTCTTCTCCCCTCTCAAAGTCGGTGCGCTCACGCTGCCGAATCGCGTCCTGATGGCTCCGCTGACCCGTTGCCGCGCCGAAGGTGCCAACGTACCGACGGACCTGATGGCCGAATACTACGCCCAGCGCGCGAGCGCCGGTCTGATCATCGCCGAGGCTACCACGGTTTCGCCTCGCGGCCACGGCTACCCGAATACCCCGGGCATCTACACCGACGAGCAGGTCGCCGGCTGGAAGAAGGTGACCTCCGCCGTCCATGCCAAGGGTGGCCGCATCTTCCTGCAGCTCTGGCACGTCGGCCGCATCTCACACCCGGCCTTCCAGCCCAACGGCGAACTCCCCGTGGCCCCTTCCGCGATCAAGCCCGCCGGTCAGCTCTGGACTGGCAAGGAGATGGCCGACTACGTGACGCCGCACGCCCTCGCGCTCGAGGAGATCCCCGGCATCGTCGCCGAATATGTCAAGGGTGCCCGCCTCGCCAAGGAAGCCGGTTTCGATGGCGTCGAGATCCATAATGCCAACGGTTACTTGCTCGACCAGTTCCTCCGCAGCGGAACCAACACGCGCACCGATGGCTACGGCAACTCCCTCGCCGCCCGCGCCCGCCTGACCTTGGAAGTCGTCAACGCTTGCATCTCGGTCTGGGGTTCGGATCGCGTGGGCATCCGCCTCTCACCCGGTGGCGTCTTCAATGACATGTCCGATGCCAATCCGCTGGAGACTTTTGGTTATCTCCTCCGCGAACTTTCCAAACTCGAAATCGCCTACGCTCACGTCACGCGCGTCACCGCCCAGGACATCGCGCACGGCGCGGCGAGCGGCGTCGGGCCGAAGGAGCTCCGCAAGGATTTCAAGGGTGTGCTCATCACCGCCGGCGGCTTTGATCGCGCGCAGGCCGAGCAGGCTATCGCCGAAGGTTGGGCGGATGCCATCGCCTACGGCGTACCGTTCCTCACGAACCCCGATCTCCCTCATCGCTTGCAGGAAAACCTCGCGCTCAACACGCCCGACGAAGCCACCTTCTACGCCTCCGGCGCAAAGGGGTATACGGATTATCCCGCGGCGAAGTAAGGGGTAGGGATGCGATGACATCGCATCCGCCCTAGGGACTTCATGGTCTGGAGCGAGGTACCCCTTTGGGTACCATCTAGCCATGCCTCTGCCCGAACGGGAATGGTTAGGTCATGCTCGCCCCGCATGGGTCGATGGAGACGACCCGATATTTCTGACGATTTGCGGCCGGCCCCGTGGTCTAAGCCAATTCGCACGGCTAGGAGTGTGGGAAGTCATGCTACGGGCTTCAGCTCGCCTGCAGGCAAGGGCTCTCTGGACGCCCCTCCTGTTCGTGGCGATGCCGGACCACCTTCACCTCATCGCACGAATCCCTTCCCGGGCGGGGATCTCTTCCGTGGTCCGTAGTTTCAAGCATGACATCAGCTACAAGCGTACCTTGGAGTGGCAGGCTGGTTTCTTCGATTATCGCATCCGAGACGACGATAGCTACCGCGCCAAGTGGTTATACGTCATGCTCAACCCTGTTCGGGCAGGTCTGGTTTCGAGGCCTGAGGATTGGCCTTACGTTAGGACTTTTCAGTCCCCTGGTAGGGATGCGATGTCATCGCATCCCTACCCTCAGTGATGGCCGCCGGCCTGCTTCTCGGCCTCTTCCTTCTTCTTGTCCCACTTGTGGTGGCCGTCGGGAAGGGTGCCGCCGAGTTCGTAGAGCTTCACCTTGTTGTTGACCATGGCTTCGCGCGAGAGGCCGGTCATCGAATACTGGCTCTGGAGCCAGATGGCTTCCTCGGGACAGACTTCCTGGCACAGGCCGCAGTAGATGCAGCGCAGCATGTTGATCTCGAATTCTTTCGGCGCCTTCTCGACGTGGGCGTTCGCGGAATCCTCGGAGATCTCGCCGGGGGTGATGCGGATGGCCTTGGGCGGGCAGACGAATTCGCAGAGCTGGCAGGAGACGCACTTCTCGCGGCCGTTCGGGTCCATCACCAGCGTGGGCACGCCGCGATAGTTCTTCGGGATGGCGGGGCGTTCTTCCGGATACTGGAGCGTCACGGAGGGACGCATCATGTTGTCCCAGGTGACCTTGAGACCCGCGAGGATCTGCGGGAGATAGGTGCGCTCGAGGAGGGTGAGCGGACGACGTTCGACGACTTTGATGGCCATGGGGTGGGTTATCCGCGGAAGGCGTACCATGCGAAGTACGCGAGAAGGTTGAGGACGGCGACAGGCAGGAGCACGCGCCAGCCGATGCGCATCACCTGGTCATACCGGAAGCGCGGGATGGTCCAGCGCACCCAGACGAAGAAGAACAGGAAGAAGCACAGCTTGAGGAAGAAAGCGGCGACGCCGAGGAGCGGGGCGACCCAGCCCGCGCCGGCGGTCGGGACGAACGGCAGGTGCCAGCCGCCGAGGAACATCAGGATGAAGAGCGACGAGCCGATGACCATGTGGCTGTATTCGGCCACGAAGAAGATGCCGAACTTGAACGCCCCGTATTCGGTGTGGAACCCTCCGACGAGGTCGGTCTCGGACTCCGGCATGTCGAACGGGTGGCGGTTGGTCTCGGCGAACACGCAGATCAGGAAGACCAGCGCGGCGACGGGATGACCGAAGATGTTCCAGCCGAGGAAGCCCTGCTGGTGGTCGACCATCGCGACGAGGCTGAGGCCGTGGTCTTCGCCGGCGGCGGAGGTCGCGAGGAAGACGGAGAGCACCGTGAGGCCCATCGCGAGTTCGTACGAGACGAGCTGCGCCGCGCCGCGGACGGCGCCGAGGAAGGGGAACTTCGAGTTGGCGGACCAGCCGGCGAGGGCGATGCCGTAGACGCCGAGGGAGCTGATCGCGAACATGAACAGCACGCCGACGTCGGCGCCCTGCGTGAGGGAGATGGCGTAGCGCTTGCCTTCGTAGGTGAACTCGCCGAACGGCAGCATCACGAGCACCGCGAGCGCGGGCGCGAGGGCGACGATCGGGGCCAGGATGTAATAAGGCTTACGGACGTGGCCGGGGAGGGCGTCTTCCTTGAAGAGGAACTTGCCCCCGTCGGCCGCGGGCTGGATGAAGCCGCCCTTGGCCAGGAAGGTCCCGACGAACGGAATCCAGCCGATGAGCGGGTGGATGGTGCGGTTCGGGCCGATGCGGCCCTGGATCCAAGCGGAAGCCTTGCGCTCGAGGAGCACGCTGTAGCCGGCGATCGTCATCACGATGAGGATCAGCGTCACGCCGCGGGCGGCGGTGAAATACCAGGCCGGCGAGAGGACGAGGTCGTGGAGGAGTTTTTCCATGGTCGTCTGGGCTTAGGCGAGGGCGACTGGGGCGAACTTCAGCAGCTTGCCTTCGGGGAACTTGTGGGCGGCGAAGGCGGCGCCGTCGAGCTGCACGCCGTCGGCGGGGAGCAGGCGGCCGTCGAGACCGGCGAGCGCCGGGACGTCGGCGGAGAGTTCGGACCAGACCACGCCGGCGTCGGCGCGGGCGAGGCGGGCGAGCACGAGCGCGTCGGGCAGCACGCCGGTCGGGCCGGGGACGGCCTGGGCGAAGGACTGCAGGCGGAACTGGCAGTTGATGAACGTGCCGCTGCGCTCGAACACCGTGAGCGCGGGCAGTACGACTTCGGCGGCGGCGGTGGTCACGTTGTGATGCGTGGCGAGGACGACGCTGCGCACCTTGGCGAGCGCCGAGGCGGGCAGGCCGAGCATCGCGGCGTCTTCGCGCACGATGAGGACGGACTTCACCTTGCCGGCGTCGATGTCGGCCGCGAGGGCCTTCAGGTCGGCGACCGGAGCGCGGTCGGTGAGACCGGTGACGAGGGCGCCGCGGAAATTCGGGGTGCGGTCTTCGGAGACCAGGAGGCCGTCGCCTTTGCCGACGTGGGCCGGGACGTAGACGGTGGCGTGCTTCGCCTGGGCGAGACGCGCGAGGAGGCGCTGCTCTTCGACGGACATGTGGGACGAACCCACGATCGCGAGCGCGTCGGCGGACAGGGCTTCGTCGGCGGCGGCGAGGGCGGCTTCGAGCGTCGCCTTCTCGTTCTTCACCGTCGCGTTCGTCACGCGGTTCGGCGCGTCGACGGACTTGAAGAGTTCGCGGCCGGAGTCGGCCATCCACGTGTCGTTCACGGCGTCGTTCTGGCGCGGCGTGATGCGGTAGATCTTGCCTTCGCGGGACCAGACGGTCGTGTTCGCGCCGGCGGAGGATTCGGTGTCGATGCTCGGCGTCTGCTTCAGGAACCAGACGCGCATCTTGAAGCGGAAGTCGGTGCTCGTGAGCGCGCCGACGGGGCAGATGTCGACGGTGTTGAGCGAGTAGTTGTTATCCAGTTCGCGGCCCGGGAAGCAGGTCAGCGTGTTGAACGAACCGCGGTTGACGAAGCCCAGGACGGGGTCCTTGGCGATCTCGGCGGAGAAGCGCACGCAGCGCGAGCAGAGGATGCAGCGTTCGTCGTCGAGCGTGACGCGGGGCCCGAGGCGGGTCTTCTTCGGCTTGGCGTTCTTCTCGTCGACGTAGCGCGAGTAGCCGCGGCCGTACTCGGCGGAGAACTCCTGCAGCTTGCACTCGCCGGCCTGGTCGCAGATCGGGCAGTCGAGCGGGTGGTTGAGGAGGAGCATCTCCGTCACGCCTTCGCGGGAGGCCTTGACGCCGGGCGATTCGAGACGGACGTGCAGGCCGGGAGAGACGTTGGTGGCGCAGGCGATGGCCGGCTTGGGCTGCCAGCCGATCTTCGGCTTGCCGTTTTCCATCACCGGTTCGTTCGTGGCGCGGTCGCGCATCGGGGAGCCGAGCTCGACCAGGCACATGCGGCAGTTGCCGGCGACCGGGAGCTTCGGGTGGTAGCAATAATGGGGGACTTCCTTCCCGATTTTGCCCAGCGCATCGACCAGATTGGCCCCGGCAGGGACCTGGTGCTCGACGCCGTCGACGTTGATGGTGACCAAAGAAGGTTTGTTGTCCGTGACCATGGGTCTGGAAAGTTAACCGCAAGTTAGGTGACCCCCACCTTGCCGCAAGGGGAAAGGCGGGAAAAGGG
>Ga0136642_1001347_pt1 | contig 10703 bp, 9 predicted proteins | sample LowCatLa1302831Y_FD_115313 | JGI IMG/M metagenome (GOLD analysis project Ga0136642, IMG submission 115313) | Freshwater microbial communities from Lower Cathedral Lake, Yosemite National Park, California, USA - 13028-31Y | ecosystem: Environmental > Aquatic > Freshwater > Lake ... | reverse complement strand
TATGGGTGATTGGCATCATAATCGCAATAGCCTTAACATCACTACGATGGATTATAGTTTACGGGCCTTGGAAAAACTGGGTAAGGCATTTGATAATTTTTACTTTTTTCCTGGCAATCATGATTTGTACTACAAGGATAAACGGGACATTCATTCAGTTGAATTTGGCAAGTATATTCCCGGTATTACTGTTGTACATGAGCCTGTTACTATCGGCGATGTCACACTATGCCCTTGGCTTGTGGGAGACGAGTGGCGATCAATAGGCAAGAAAGGCGGCAAGTATATATTTGGTCATTTTGAACTTCCTAGCTTTTTTATGAACGCCATGGTACAAATGCCGGATCATGGTGAGATTGCATTGGATAGTTTTAAAGGATATGAGTTAGGCTTTAGCGGACACTTCCACAAACGTCAGCAACAAAAAAACATGATTTATATCGGCAACGCATTTCCGCACAACTATGCAGATGCGTGGGATGACGACAGGGGTATGATGATACTGGAGTGGGACAAGGAACCTGTATACCACAGTTGGCCCAATCAACCCACATTCCGTACTGTCACATTAAGCCGATTGATCGACGAAGCTGATACTATTATTAAACCCAAACAACATTTGCGTGTTGCACTTGACATCGATATCAGCTACGAAGAAGCAAGTTTTATTAAAGAAAAGTTTATTACAGATTATGCCATTCGTGAACTTACTTTGATTACAGAACGCAAAGAAGTTGAGATGAATACTAATATTGATATTCAGTCGTTTGAAAGTGTGGATCAAATTGTTTCCAATCAGATTGTAAACATCGACTCAGACACGTATAATAAGAATACCTTGCTGGAAATTTACAATAGCCTATGATAAAGATTAAAGAATTAACCGTTAAAAACTTCATGAGTGTGGGTAACCAAACTCAAGGAGTAGCGTTTGACAAAGCTAACCTAACACTTGTATTAGGTGAAAATTTAGATCAGGGCGGTGATGACAGTGGTAGCCGTAATGGTACTGGAAAAACAACTATCGTAAATGCATTGAGTTTTGCATTGTTTGGTACTGCTCTTACCAACATCAAAAAAGACAATCTTATCAACAAGATCAATAATAAAAATATGTTGGTCACACTGAGCTTTGAAAAGAATGGTATTAACTATCGTATTGAACGTGGACGTAAACCTACCCTCATGCGATTCTTTGTAGATGATCAAGAACAAGAAGCAGAAGAAACAGATGACGCACAAGGCGACATGCGTGAAACGCAAAAAGACTTAGACGATTTGTTGGGTATGAGTCATGACATGTTCAAACATATTGTGGCTTTGAACACTTATACAGAACCCTTTTTAAGCATGCGGGCCAACGACCAACGTGCTATCATTGAACAGTTATTAGGCATAACTATCCTAAGTGAAAAAGCAGAAACACTAAAAGAATTGATCAGAACAACTAAAGATCAAGTGCTACAAGAAAGTGCAGATATTGAGGCCGCTAAGAAGTCTAACGAAAAAATTCAACTAAGTGTTGATAGTTTGATCACAAGACAAAATGCTTGGAATAATCAACACGAAGCAGATATTGAAAGAACTGCTCGAGCTATCATTGAACTTGAAAGCGTGGATATTGAAGCTGAGCTTGCGAAGCACAGCGAGCTAAAACTTTTCGAAGAAAAGACAGCCAAGCTAAAGAGCTTGGCCAAAGAGCGGGCAACGCTAGACAGCGCGACAGCGCAAGCGGAGCGAAGCGTAAAAAAGTACGCTGACGAGCTTGCTAAGTTGAAAGACAAAAAGTGTCACGCTTGTGAGCAAGAACTGCATGATCACAAGCATGAAGAAATGAGTGCAACTGCTATCAAGCATCTTGAAGAAGCACAAAAATACATGGACAAAGTGACCGCGGATCTTGCTAAAATCATGAAAGAAATTGCCAGCATTGGTGAAGTTGCTGGACGTCCCAACACTTACTATGATACTGTAGAGGCCGCACTTAAACATCAGAACAATTTGAAAACTCTTGAAACACAGCTAACAGTTAAAGCAGGTGAGGCAGATCCTTACCAAGAACAGATCGACGAACTGCGTCACACTGCCATACAGACTATTTCATGGGATCGAGTCAATGAACTTAACACACTTAAAGACCATCAGGAATTTTTGTTAAAACTGTTGACCAGTAAAGATTCGTTTATACGCAAAAAGATTATAGATCAAAACCTAGCTTATCTCAACAATCGTTTAACTTATTATCTTGATAAAATGGGCTTACCGCATACTGTAGTATTTCAAAACGACTTAACAGTTGAAATAACACAACTGGGGCAAGACTTGGATTTTGATAATCTAAGTCGAGGAGAGCGTAATAGACTTATCTTGGGCTTGAGCTGGAGCTTCCGTGACGTGTGGGAGTCGTTGTATCAGCAGATTAACCTGTTGTTTGTTGACGAACTGATTGACAACGGTTTAGATGCATCCGGTGTTGAAGGTGCGCTGGCTGTGCTTAAAAAGATGAGCCGTGAGCGCAAAAAGAACATCTTCTTGATCAGTCACAAGGACGAATTGATTGGGCGGGTAAACAACGTACTTAAAGTTATTAAAGAAAATGGCTTTACCAGTTACGCAAATGATTTGGAGGTAACAGAATAATGGATATGGATCAAGCGGCCGTGTTTTTGGGCGGCAGTATTTTAACAATGTTGGGTTTTGTAATTGTAGTGGCGGGTATTGTTGTTATCAATAATATTATTCACAAGTATTGGAAACCTGTACGTATTTTTACAGCAGACAGTTGGCACATAAATCCTCCTGCGGGCTATCCTAATCAAGAAGAACCGGTGTTGACCAAGGAATCAGTTAACAAATGATTCCACAGGATGAAGAACTACACACGCAGATCATGCGGGCGTTTAACGAGTACTTCAAAGCAAATCAACGTTGGATCAATCGAGGCACACGCAGGGCTGGGGAACAAACACGATACTGGCTTGCACAGATTCGTATACTTTCACGCGAACGGCGAAAACTCATACAAGACTGGCGTCACAGTGTGGACGCAGACAAGGCTCAAAAGAAGCAGGCATCGGGAGACACAGACACTAACTAGTGTATGTCTTGGACTTATGAAAATACAATTATAGAAACCTTACCCGAAGAATGTGTGGGTTTCGTATATCTCATAACCAATACAATCTCTGGACGCATGTATATAGGCAAAAAATTAGCCAAGTTCGCTAAGACCAGCTACAAAGTAGTTAAACTTAAGAACGGAACTAAGAAACGAAAGAAAATACGATCAAAAACTGATTCGGATTGGCGAGATTACTATGGCTCCAATCTAGAATTAAACGTGGACGTATTGAAATTAGGCAAAGAAAACTTCACTCGAGAAATCCTATATTACTGCACAAGCAAGGCGCAATGCTCTTACATCGAGGCCAGAGAACAATTTTCCCGCAAAGTTCTAGAATCAAAAGACTATTATAACGGCCAGATATCTGTCCGTGTACATGGCTCGCATATACTCAAGGCTCAATAATTCAGGCCGTTTAACTGCCAAATAAGCCCGCACAGGCGATTATATTGTGCCCTTAAAGCTGGATCACGGATCGCAGTCAATGGAATTCCTTACCTTGGCGGAAGGGTTTAAAATCACTATCGTAACAGACGAGGATGGGACATGCCTACATACAACCCATTTGATTTTAAAGAAAACGTATTTTAAAAGGCTAAAAGAGGGAGAAATACCCACGGCTTTGCGTATGTTAACGTATGCGTAGAGACCCGCCGTTGTAATTAAGACTCAGCTCGTGGTACCGGACAACCGCCACTGTAATGCTGTAACGTTAAGTGAACTGCTCAACTCAGATAATGTTCATTTTTAGCCCGCAAGGGCTAAGTGTGACTACACAATCTAGATAATATTTACAGTGCTTCGCACTTGAACATGCGTTAAGACTTAAAAAAGCTCGAGCGAAAGCGAAGAGCAGAAGAACGCAAGTTCTTCTTGATACACTCGATAAATACAGCATATGAAAATCCTTGACATTATCGAAGCAACTCCTGCTCCAGCACCCAAGCTAGATCCTAAAACAATAGCAGAAGCTTGGATCAAAGCAAATCCCGATGCCGCTCAGCAACATATAGATTCTCTAAACAGGACTTGGGGCAATGGAATCATGAAGTATTTTAAAAGTGCCAATGTCTGGGGCCCTACTATACAAGCTGGGGTAGAAGTATGGGCATTGGAACAAATTGCCGCAGAACCTCTTGAGCAATTCAAAAGCACTAGTTCTACATTTGCCAACTATACAGAACAAAATAGAAAAGAATGGATAGTACAGGCGAGAAATGAAATATTTGGCGTATGGTTTGATCAGTATGCTGTACAGATCATTGTTAGATCAATTTTTGGATCCACTAAACTGCTGGCAAGTTTTTTAAATTCTGTCGGTGGTGGGCTTGCAGTTGGTGTCAGTAAAGGCAAAATCTCTTTTGCCTCTGGGGGTAGAATTTTTGAAGAAGCCGCAATCGCAGGATTGCAAATCTGGATAGCAAGCCCTTCTGGTAAAGCGTGGCTTAGAGCAACACTAAGTCCTGCATTTTTTAATTATCCTGGTATGGGTGTTACTTGGCTATGGGACAAGTTTGTGGATCTATTGAAAGATTGGACCAACGGCAAGATTGATCTTGGAAAAATAACACCGGGCATTGATCAAGCTAGAAAAGATGTTGCGGCCGCTGATACCAGTGGAGCTGTGCAAATGAGTCCGGATGAATATGCAAAGAAAACTGCTGATTTTGAAAAAGCCACTCGCTCCACTAATCTAACGGGCCAAGCCGCACCAAATTAAATTAGTGCAATACCGCTTTTTTGTGTAAGCTCGATATTCTCTTCGATAATCTTACTCATTATTAAAATATCTTCCTTGGTAAGAGTAAACATCAAGTCGTTTATAGTGACTCCGCCTCGCATGTACCAACAGATGCGGAACAGGTTGGTTTTAAATCTTTTTACTTCTTCATCTAGCCTAACTAGATATCCTTCAATTTCTTCGTTAGAAAGTCTAATTAGGCGTTGCCGAAAAAACTTGATTGATCCATGTTCACAAACAGTGAATTATCAGCTTTGCAAGATTCGCATACTACTTGCACTGCGGGTAATTCCCAACGTTTTCTATTGCTGTCGATCACTTCTTTGATAGCATCAAATACTGACTTGTCACAGTTGTTGAGCCATTCCTGAATAAATTGTCTTTGATTGACCACTCCGCTGTCGGTTTCCACACTGTCAACTTGAATCATTAGTAAGTTATTCTGAATAATTGTAACTTTTTCAAATAATTCTGATAACAATTTCTTTTGTTCCACTTCGTCTTCCATGTTTACCACTTGTGCCAACTGTCGCTGTAGTTGAAAGTTTTTATTTTGAAATTCAGTCCATTGTTTATAGTTGAGCGGATGCAAAGTGATTGTTAAATCTTTTAATAACACTTTGGTATTATATTCGCAACCAGCAAAGTGCTGTACAAATAATCCTAGATCTATATCATAATCATTAACTTCTTTACAACTGGTACAAGTATGCGAAACAGCCATGGTATTACCTTCTGTAGCAATACGTATTGCGACCAACAATAAATCCAAATCTAACAAAGACAAATCCCACGAATCTTTAATACTTGGACAACAACTTTCGATAATTTTGGCAGTACTTTCACCGCTTAGTAATGCATCTGGTGTTTTAGATAGAATTTCGTCCATGCCAGTCATGCCAAAAATAGGCATGTTTTCAGGATCACCATTTAAAGAGCCTGCCTGATTGTAAATTCCTTTACTGGGCAACTTGACATAAACTTTAGGTTGCCTAAAATACTTTTGCAATGGATTTGTAGCCATTATTCTCTCCAGATAAATATACTATAACGTATTTATGTACGTATATTTCTAGGAAAATAATAATGGCTGGAACTAAAGTAGGGGACATGTCGGGTGAAGAGTTTGCCGCTCTGATTGGAAAAGCTATCAACGGCAGTGATGGCGGCTTCTCTGGTCGTAGATCGCGTAGTGCAGAATCCTCTAATAGCGAGATGGATGCTTTCTTTAAAGATTTTAAAATTGCATTTACCGGCATATTAGGTCACATGAGCGATTTTGCCGGTAAGGCCATGGATCAAACTGCCGATACCGGTGATGCTGTCAGCATGGTGGCTAATAGTTTGGCGGAAATCAACCCCGCGCTTGGAAAAATGTTTAAGAGTTTAGGCGGACTTATTTCGGATTCCGTATCTAACTGGCAGTCATTCAGTGGCCAAGGTTTGCAAATGGGCGGTGATGCCATGGCCTTCCGCAAAGCAGTAGCAATGACAGGCATGAGTATTCGTGACTACGGTGCGGCATTAGACAACAACAAAGCCGCATTTACCCTGTTAAGCGGAAACATGAGCATGGGTGCCACAGCATTTGGCAACTTGTCAAATTATCTAACTGAAAGTGCTAACAATCAAGTATTTCAACGATTGGGAATGAATGCCAAAGATGTTAATGAAGCATTGGAAATTAGCATACGAATGGAAGGTTCCAAACGCTTGGGAGCAGAAACTGAAAAAGAACGCATGGAACGTTTTTTAGAATCAACTGCTAAACTATCAAGAGAGATGGACGAAACTGCTAAACTTACAGGTATGACTCGTCAAGAGCAGGCAAAAACTATACGAGCGGCTCAGGAAGAAGTTGAATATCGTGCGGCCGTACTGTCTTTCAGAAAGAACAATCCAGAAGGCGAAAAAATACTAGGCGGTATAACTCAATCAGCCGCAGGCATGGGGCCAGCGATGGAACGAGCATTGACCATGGCAGTTGCTAGAAATGGCCAGATATCGCAAAAAATGTTTCAAGATCTACAAAATACCTATGGCAATGCAGTGGCTACGCAAGTTGTACAAATTGGTCGAATGGCCAACAGCACAAACAAAGACGTTCAAGCTCAAGCCATAGCATCTACAAAAACTTTACAAGTTAATGCTGTACAAGGTTTAGACCGCATGGCGGCTTACCAACAGCGTGGAATTAATGCTGATAGTGCCATGACACAAGAGGCATACAAATATACATACGCCCTATCTACAGCGTTGCAAAAATACAAAGATAAAGGAATGGGAGTTGAAGAAGCGACCGTGGCGGCCAAAGATGATATCAAACTACAACAGCAAGGCAAATTGATAGAAGCATTAGAATATGAGGGTCAGAAATATAAACGAGGAGATAAAGATCCACGTACAATTGCTACAGATTTAACAACGGAAGCACAACGACAAATTACCCTGTTTGGCACTAACCTTAACAAAATGGTTGACACTATCAACGGTAAACTAACAATGACACCGGGAGTTCAAGATACCGCCAATGCGGCGTTAAATGCTATGCGCACTCCTTTTAAACAAAATATCAATGGTACCAATGTTGAGGTAAGTCCAATAACAGCGTTATCAACTAATATAATTAAAAAGTTTGACGAATCGTTAAAACAAGCCGCAGAAACAGACGCAAAGATTGTTCTAAAGATCGAAGATGTTGTCAAGAAACTAGAAGCTCTATTTGGCAAAATCACCATGAAAGCTGACGGAACAAATCCCAACAAAGGCAAAAACAACAATTGGTTCCAATCAGGTCCTCAGATGTCTATATGGGCTGAAGCAGGCAACGAAGCCATAGTAAACGAAGCTGATGCAAGTCAATTCATAATGGACAACATAGGAATGATAGGAAATTCAGGTGTTAATAGTCCCAGCATGAACTCTTTAATACGCAATATACCTGCACAACTCAGCAGTGTTGCCACTGCGGTCAATGCCAAAGTTGAAGAAGCAGTTAATACTGCATCCAATCAATCTGATGTAGTGGGCTCACTAGAGGAGATAAGTAAAGTGATGCAGATTGCTGTATCGAGCATAAAAGAAGTTGCTCAAAATACCAAAGACACAGCCAAGAATATTAAAGGGTTAGGTTTTAACCTTGCTTAAGGACCACATATAATATGAGTTGGAAGAAATTTTTTACACCAGTACCTGTTGGTTCACAAGGCCGTAGTCCGATTGGAAACAATATGTCTGGCCCAGGTATGGGTCCTGCTAAAACAAACTACTCTAGCTACTTGCCAGATGTTTACAGTGGCAGTCCAAACCGTATAGATCGTTATAACCAGTATGAAACTATGGATGCAGATCCTGAAGTCAATGCGGCATTGGATATTTTAGCAGAATTTTGTACACAAAAAAACAAAGACGGACACAGTGCGGCTTTTAAAATTGAATGGCGTAGCAAGGCTACCAATAGTGAAACAAAAATTCTTAGTGAATACTTGAATCAATGGGTTAAATTACAGCAATTTGATGTACGTATTTTTCGCATCTTACGCAACACATTTAAATTTGGCGACAGTTTCTTTATACGTGATCCAGAAACACAAAAGTGGTTTTATGTGGATCCAAGCAAAGTGGTCAAGATCATTGCTAACGAAAGTGAAGGCAAAAAGCCAGAGCAGTATGTTATCCGTGATATTAATCCCAACTTTCAAAATTTAACAGCAACGCAGATAGCTCCTAATCTACGAGATACCAATCGCGGCGGTTCAAATACAAATGCGGCCACAGGCGGCATGGCCGCACGTGGTATGACCGGTGCATATCCGACTAGCGGTGGTTCGCGCTTTGACAAACAAGAAAACGAAGTAGCAGTCAACGCTGAACACGTTATACATTTGAGCCTAAGCGAAGGCTTAGACAACAATTATCCATTTGGTAACAGCTTGTTGGAAAATATCTTTAAAGTTTACAAGCAAAAAGAATTATTAGAAGATGCTATTCTTATCTATCGTATACAACGTGCTCCTGAAAGACGCATCTTTCATATAGATGTGGGCAACATGCCCAGTCACTTGGCCATGGCGTTTGTGGAAAGAGTCAAAGACCAGATCCATCAACGTAGAATTCCTAGCCAAAACGGTGGCGGTCAAAACGTGATCGACAGTGCATACAATCCTTTAAGCATTAATGAAGACTACTTCTTTCCTAAATCAGCAGATGGCCGCGGTTCTGATGTTACAACATTGCCCGGCGGTACTAATTTAGGCGAGATTGACGACTTAAAGTACTTTACCAACAAGCTATTCCGTGGTTTACGTATACCAAGTAGCTATTTGCCAACAGGTGCAGACGACAGTAATAGCAGTTACAATGATGGTCGTGTTGGTACAGCATATATTCAAGAACTACGTTTCAACAAATATTGTGAACGCTTACAGGCATTAATATCAACTTCGTTTGATATTGAATTTAAACGTTACTTGCACACACGTGGTGTTAATATCGATGCTACATTATTTGATTTACGATTTAATGAACCATTAAACTTTGCAAGTAGCCGTCAGGCCGCACTAGATACCGAACGCATTAACACATTTAATACCATACAAGCTATACCATATGTAAGCCATCGTTTCGCCTTAAAACGTTTCCTGGGCCTAAACGAAGACGAGATTGCAGAAAATGAACGCATGTGGGCTGAAGAACAAGGCGAAGGCAGTGCAAATGCTACCGATAGCGCAGGCGAATTACGTAGTGCAGGCCTAAGTGCTGGCGGTATTGCCGGAGATGTCGAAGGTGCAAGCGATTTAACTGCACCAGAAGGTATGGAAAATCCTGCGGCACCTCCTCCAGGTGCAGAAGCACCAGCCGGCGGAACACCACCTGCCGCATAAATACAAGATGATTCTTAGAGAACTTTTTAATATGTCAGATGCTGGTCGTAATGTCAACGACATGAGATACGACCCCACGAGAGATCAAAGTGTCATGCGTAAATCTGATACACGTAAAACAAGATTGACTCTATCACAAATTAATGAACTTCGCAAAGGTAGCGAAGCACATATACTAGAACAAGAAAACGAATTAGCTTTTATTAACAAAATGTACGCTAAACCTCCGCCGCAACCGGCATAATAAGTTTGGTTTAGTGAAAATGGCCTAATTTTACACTATATCAGCAGGTATTTTGCTGATACGTGTAAATATCTTACAGCCTTGTAATCATATTCACAGGAGACAAACATGACTGACCGTACACAATTCGAGCAAATGCTTGAGGCTTTGATCAGCGAAGATCAACAAACAGCCAAAGATATATTCCACAACATCGTAGTAGCAAAATCTCGCGAAATCTACGAAGAACTTCTTGCAGAAGAATTTGGCAAAGAAGACAAAGATACCCCAGATGCTGACAAAGGTATCACAGATGATGCTGACAAAGATGACAGCGAAGATGACTTCAGCGATAAAGACAGCACAGACGACATGATGTCTGATGTTGATTCTGACAGTGATGACAGCGATGACAGCAGTGATGACAACAGTGATGAAGATGTAGAAGATCGCGTACAAGATTTAGAAGATGCTTTAGAAGATCTAAAAGCAGAGTTCGAACAGTTAATGGCTGGCGAGCAAGGCGAAGAACATGCCGACGACATGGGCGATGACGACATGGGCGGTGACGACATGGGCGGCGAAGAAGAGCCAGCAGGCCATGACTTTGGTGCAGAGCCAGGCATGGAAGATGAAGGCATGGATAACGGCCAAACATTGAATGTTAAGCATACATTTGCAGAAGATGACGAGCGTTTAATCCGTGAGTACATTGAAAAAGTTGGTACAAAT
>Ga0136642_1001346_pt1 | contig 10708 bp, 9 predicted proteins | sample LowCatLa1302831Y_FD_115313 | JGI IMG/M metagenome (GOLD analysis project Ga0136642, IMG submission 115313) | Freshwater microbial communities from Lower Cathedral Lake, Yosemite National Park, California, USA - 13028-31Y | ecosystem: Environmental > Aquatic > Freshwater > Lake ... | reverse complement strand
TGGTTCCTTACATCGCAACAATTATTGCGGTTACTGGTCTGGTCGGACGAGTTCGAGCCCCAGCAGCCGATGGAGTTCCATACACAAGAGGTGAAACACATTGAGTTCAAATATTGATTGGGATCTACTTCATTTGGAAGCAAAGAAAATTATGAGCAAGGCATATGCTCCGTATTCCAAGTTTCCAGTCGGCGTCGCAGCACTTGTGAGTGATGGGCGAATTATTAGTGGCTGCAATGTTGAGAATGCCAGTTATGGCCTCGGGCTTTGCGCGGAATGCGGTTTGGTATCCAATTTGATGGCAACCGGTGGCGGGAAATTGATCGCAGTTGTTTGTGTTGATGGTGCTGGAAATTTCCTCTCGCCGTGTGGCCGTTGTCGCCAACTTTTATTTGAACATGGTGGAAGTGATATGTTGTTGATGACTCCGGATGGACCAACCGCAATGTCAAAGATGTTGCCGTGGGCATTTGGACCTGAAGATTTAAATAAATGACCGAAGCATTTTCTGCAGTTGAAGTTATCTCTGCCAAGCGTGATAAGTACTCACTGACTGATCCACAGATCGATTGGATCGTGGACGCCTATACCCGCGGCGCCGTAGCCGATGAACAAATGTCTGCGCTGCTTATGGCAATTTTATTAAACGGGATGGAACCACGCGAAATTTCTCGTTGGACAGATGCAATGATCAAGAGTGGCAAGCGCATGGAATGGTCCGCACTTGATCGTAAGACTGTCGATAAGCATTCAACTGGTGGAGTCGGCGACAAAATTACTCTTCCACTAGCACCACTTGTTGCGGCATGCGGTGGCGCAGTTCCACAATTATCAGGTCGCGGCCTTGGCCATACTGGTGGAACGTTGGACAAGATGGAATCAATTCCAGGTTGGCGCGCATCACTTTCTAATGAAGAGATGCTAAAAGTGCTTAAAGATTGTGGCGCGGTTATTTGTGCTGCTGGCGCAGATCTGGCACCTGCAGATAAAAAGTTGTATGCACTTCGAGATGTAACAGCAACCGTACAAGCAATTCCACTAATTGCGTCAAGCATTATGAGTAAGAAGATTGCTGAAGGTACTAGTGCACTCGTCCTTGATGTTAAAACTGGCTCTGGTGCATTTATGTCAGATCCAAAGAAGGCCGCCGAACTTGCTCGCGTAATGGTTGAACTAGGTGTGCGCGCTGGAGTTAAAACTCGTGCCTTAGTAACTGCTATGGATGTGCCACTTGGACTCACCGCAGGTAACGCACTTGAAGTACGCGAATCTGTAGAAGTTCTTGCCGGCGGTGGACCAAGTGATGTTATTGAATTAACTTTAATTCTTGCCCGTGAAATGTTAGATACCGCAGGAATCAAAGCGTTAATGGACCCAGCAGATGCCCTAAAGAATGGTGCTGCAATGGACAGCTGGAAAGCAATGGTTCGGGCACAAGGTGGCGACCCAGATGCCAAACTTCCAACCGCAAAGCAATCAACTCAAGTTTTTGCAACAAGTGCTGGAACTATGACTTCAATGGATGCCATGAAGGTTGGCGTCTCTGCCTGGCGATTAGGCGCTGGTCGCTCGCGCCAAGGTGAAACTGTGCAAGCTGGTGCTGGAATTGAAATTCATGCAAAGCCAGGTGATGCTGTAACAGTAGGGCAGGCTATTTATACCTTGCACACCGATGAGAGTCCACGGTTTGCACGCGCACTCGAAGCACTTGAGAATTCATTTGAAGTTGGTGCAACTGGCGCAAAAGTCGATCGCTTGCCACTTATAATTGAGAAAATAGAAGGATGAGATGTCATTAACTAAGCGCCCAACGACCGAACAGATCAAACGGCTACCTAAGGCGTTGCTGCATGATCATTTAGATGGTGGCTTGCGGCCAGACACGATAATTGAATTAGCAAATGAAATTGGCTACCAATCTCTCCCAACCCAAGACCCAGTGAAACTTGCTGATTGGTTTGAAGAGTCATGTAATTCAGGTTCGTTGGTTCGCTACCTAGAAACTTTTGAACACACGATCGCGGTAATGCAGACAAGGCAAGCAATCATCCGGGTGGCTCGGGAATGTGCGCTTGATCTTGCCCGCGATGGCGTTGTTTATGCCGAAGTTCGTGGGGCACCAGAACTGTTCACGCAAAAAGGTTTAACACTTGATGAAGTAATTGAAGCAACATCAGAGGGCTATCGACTCGGTGTAAAGGATGCCGCAGCCGAAGGTTTTAAAATCCGCGTCGAATCTTTGCTCTGCGCGTTGCGTCAAAATGACCAGGCACAAATCGTTGCCGAGAAAGTTGTTAAGTACCGTGACCTAGGTGTTGTTGGTTTTGATATCGCAGGACCAGAAGATGGTTTCCCACCAACAAATCAACTAGAGACTTTTAATTATTTGCGACAAGAAGATGCCCACTTCACAATTCATGCTGGTGAGGCTTATGGCCTTCCTTCTATCTGGCAGGCAATTCAAATGTGTGGCGCCGAACGTCTGGGCCACGGGGTTCGGATTATTGAAGATATTGATTTCTCTGGTGAAAAGCCCAAGCTCGGTCGCCTGGCCGCCTACGTTCGTGACCGCCGGATTCCACTGGAACTCTGTCCAACATCAAACCTTCAGACCGGCGCCGCGAAAGATATTGCTTCGCATCCAATTGGCGCTCTAGCAAAACTTCGCTTCCGGGTTACGTTAAATACTGATAATCGGTTAATGAGTCGGACTTCAATGTCTCATGAAATGAAAGAAGTTGTTCAGGCTTTTGACTGGAATTTCCAAGACCTACAACGCGTCACGATAAACGCACTTAAGAGTTCTTTCATACCATTCGAGGAACGACTCGCAATAATTGATGAAGTTGTAAAGCCGGCTTACGCAGCGATTGCGGGCGAGTAATTAGACCCCAATCGGGTGCCAGACCGTCTTACTCTCCATAAAGCTAGTTATCCGAAGTGGTGAATTTATTTCATTAAAGGAGTGAATTCGCTTAAGGTTTTCGGCACCCGCAACTTTTAGTTCAGTAAGTTGCTTCTTACCGAGTCCGGATGCATCAACACCGTCGATATCCATGTGAGCACCGACCCACGAGACCAATTCACCGGCTTTCCCAGTGAGAATATTTACAACTCCGGCAGGAAGATCGCTGGTTGCCAACGCTTCTGCCAAAGTGATGGCAGATAATGGATATTTTTCACTTGCGATCAATATTGCTGTGTTGCCACTGGCAATAACTGGTGCCAGGCCAGCCACCATATTTAGCAGTGAAGGTTTGCCATCAGCGAATACCGCAACAACGCCAAGTGCTTCTGGAATCGTGAAGTTGTAATAAGGGCCCGCAACTGGATTTGTCGCACCACTTATTGATGAAATCTTGTCGGTCCAACCGGCATACCAAACCCAGGTATCAATTGCTTTTGCAACTTGAAGCTTTGCAGCGCTTGCAGAAATCCCTTCCTGGGCAACGAGTTCAGCAACAAATTGTTCACTGCGCCCCTCCATAATTTCAGCAACCCGATAAAGGATTTGGCCACGATTAAAAGCAGTTGCACCGCTCCAACCTGAAAATGCACCTCTAGCTGCAACAACACATTCCCGAAGATCTTTGCGCGAACCCTGCGCTGGATTTGCCAGAAATTTTCCTTTGGAATCCTTTACCTCATAGACACGACCAGATTCACTGCGTGGGAATTGGCCATTGATAAAGAGTTTGTAAGTCTTTTTAACATCTATTCTCATATTAGTTACCTGCCTTTAAATAGCCAGCAAGACCATGTCGGCCGCCTTCGCGTCCCCAGCCTGATTCTTTATAACCACCAAATGGGCTAGTGGCATCGAATTTATTGAAAGTATTTGTCCAGATAACTCCGGCGCGAAGACGTTGTGCGGTCCAAAGAATTCGGGAGCCCTTATCGCTCCAGACCCCAGCAGATAATCCGTAAGGAGTGTTGTTCGCCTTTTCAATCGCTTCTTGTGGTGTGCGGAAAGTTAGAACCGATAGGACGGGTCCGAAGATTTCATCACGCGCAATTCGATGCGATTGGGAAACACCAGTGAAAATTGTTGGGGGATACCAGAAGCCGGCCTTTGGCAATTCACATTCCGGGCTCCAGCGCTCGGCGCCTTCAAGATCGCCAGAATCTGATATTTCTCTAATTCGCGCCAACTGAGCCGCGCTATTGATTGCACCAAGATCAGTGTTCTTATCAAGCGGATTTCCAATACGAATCAAACTCATGCGACGCTTTAGTTTTTCGATAACTTCATCTTGGACGTTCTCTTGTACGAGTAACCTAGAACCAGCACAGCAAACATGGCCCTGATTAAAGAAAATACCATTAACAATTCCTTCGACAGCTTCATCAATTGCGGCATCCTCAAAGACAATGTTTGCAGCTTTGCCGCCGAGTTCGAGCGTTGCGCTCTTGTTAGTATCTGCAATTGCGCGAGCGATTGCTTTGCCGACCCCAGTGGATCCAGTGAATGCGATCTTGTCGATTCCTGGGTGGTTTACTAAATGCGATCCGGTAACGCCATCGCCAGTAATTATGTTTACAACACCGGCTGGCAAACCTGCTTGTTGGCAGACTTCTGCAAATAGCAGCGCAGTAAGTGGAGTTGTTTCAGCAGGTTTAAGAACGACGGTATTTCCTGTGGCAAGTGCTGGCGCAATTTTCCAAGCGAGCATAAGTAGCGGAAAGTTCCAAGGAATTATCTGACCAACAACACCTATTGGTTTTGGATTTGCACCCATGCCGGCATGTGAAAGTTTGTCGGCCCAACCTGCGTGATAAAAAAAGTGTGCCGCAGCAAGTGGAATATCAGTATCGCGAGATTCACGAATTGGCTTTCCATTGTCGAGAGTTTCAAGAACGGCAAACTCTCGAGCTCGCTCCTGCAAAATCCGGGCAATTCTAAATAGATACTTGCCACGCTCTGCTGGTGGCATCTTCGACCAAGTTTTGGTGAAGGCGCTGCGCGCTGCGTTTACGGCAAGATTTACATCTGCTAAATCAGCATATGCAACCTTTGAAAGGACTTCTTCGGTGGCCGGGTTGATGGTAACAAAGCGCTTTCCAGCTTTAGGTGCGATAAATTTTCCATTTATAAAGAGACCATACTCAGATTTAATGTTAACAATCGAGGTCGACTCTGGAGCCGGGGCGTATTCGAATTTGCTCACTTGTCTCTCATTCATCAATCTAGGGTCACGTAATTAGGACTAGCGTAATACCCATCGCGCATTTTCATTCGCTGCATGAGTAAATCATTCAGTAGTGCACTTGCGCCGATTCGAAAGAGGCTCGGGGTAAGCCATTCTGGACCGGCGGTCTCATTTACTAAAACTAATTGCTTCATGGCATCTTTGGTTGTGCGGATACCGCCAGCTGGCTTAACGCCAATTCGAATACCAGTCTCTTTGTAGTAATCACGTACTGCTTCAAGCATGACCAACACAACTGGAGCTGTCGCTGCGGGGGCAACTTTTCCGGTACTCGTTTTGATGAAGTCAGCGCCGGCAAGCATCGCGAGGTACGAAGCTTTACGCACATTATCAAGGGTGACTAGTTCACCAGTTTCCAAAATAACTTTTAGATGAGCGCGCTCGCCACAAACTTCTTTAATTGCTTTGATCTCATCAAAAACTTCGCCCAGGCGCCCGGATAGAAAAGCGCCACGATCTATCACCATATCAATTTCAGCCGCGCCATTTTCGAGCGCATCTTTCGTATCACGAATTTTGACTTCCATACTTGCTCGACCCGATGGGAACGCGGTCGAAACTGCAGCTACCGGAATGTTTTGGCCACCGTTATTGTCTAATTCGGTTCGTGCAATCTTCACCATATCGTTGTAAACACAGATCGCACCAACGCTTGGAACAGTTGGGTCTGATGGATCTGGGCGAACCGCTTTTGCACAAAGTGCACGAACTTTTCCGGGTGTATCTGCGCCTTCAAGAGTTGTTAGATCTACCATTCTGATAGCAAGATCAATTGCCCAATTTTTACTTGTGGTTTTAATGCTTCGAGTTGCGAGCATTGCTGCTCTGCCTTCCGCACCAACCTGATCAACCGGGGGCAGCGTGCGCAAAAACTGCTTTAGCGAGCCCTCGCTACCATCAACGATCATGCGAGCAACTTTCTAAGTTCATTCTTCAATTTTAGTACTATTTCTTCGGCGGCGGATTTCTCGATTTCTGATCCAGTTGGACGCACGGATTCGATGTAGCACTTGAGTTTAGGCTCAGTTCCACTTGGTCTAATGATTATTCGGATGTTATCGGCCAGCCAAAGGCGTAGACCGTTTGTTGGAAGTAAATCATCAGTAGGGCGCAATAAGTCATCAATTTTTTCGATCTTAAAGCCGGCAATTTCTGCTGGGGGAGTTGATCGAATTTTGCCTAAAATTTCCTCGGTCTGCGCAATATTTGCTACCCGAATTGAAATCGCCTCGGTTCGATGAAACCCAATTTCATTCCAAATCTCATCGAGGTATTCAAAGAAATTGCGGCCAGAGTATTTCAGCGTCCCGGCACATTCTGTGAGCAGAAGCGCTGCAGCTAACCCATCCTTATCGTTCACCGATTTGGAATTGACGGAATATCCGATCGCCTCCTCATAACCAAAGGCAAGATTTGGAATCTTTGCTAGCCACTTGAAGCCAGTCAAGGTATTACTGAATGGAATTCCATATTTAGCAGCAATCTTCTTAAGTGCTGAAGAGGAAACAATTGAATTTCCAAATGCACCGTTGTTGATTAAGTCAGTGCGCACTGTTGCAATGTAATAACCGAGAATTATTCCAACTTCATCGCCACGCAGCATACGCCAGCCGTATATTGGATCTTGGGCAGCGATTGCACAACGGTCGGCATCTGGATCATTTGCAATTACTAAGTCGGCGCCGTGGTTTACCGCAACCTCAAGTGCCAGATCAATTGCACCGGGTTCTTCTGGATTGGGAAATGCAATAGTCGGAAAATCAGGGTCTGGTTCACATTGTGCGCTTACGAGAATTGGCTGTTGGTAGCCACTCTTTAAAAATAACGCTTGAAGCATTTCGCTACCAACACCATGCATCGCAGTGTAAACAACCTTGAGTTCCCGGGCTTGCTTTACAATTGCTGCGGTTTCATTTAAATAACTAGTTATTAGACTTTCTGGAACAGTCACCCAATTTGAATCACGTCGTTGCTCGCTAACTATCTTGGCAATCTCAAGTGAAATACTCGCATCTGTAGGGGAAATTATTTGGGAACCTCGGTAATTAATTCCATCCACCGTTCCGCCAAGGTAGACCTTATAACCATTATCAGCGGCTGGGTTGTGGCTGGCCGTAACCATGACGCCGCAATCCACGCCTAATTTATTTACGGCATATGCAAGCAACGGAGTTGGTAGTTGGCGAGGCAATAAATGTACTTCTAAACCAGCACCAGAAAATATCTCGGCGCTCTCTTGCATAAACTCGACCGATCCATGCCGGGCATCGCGTCCGATAACAACTGATTTAAGGCCGCGTGATTTAAGGTAGTTTGCAATTCCCGCCGCCGTTCTTCCAACAACAGCGCGATTCATTCCTGATGGTCCAGGGCGCACCGGGCCGCGCAAGCCAGCTGTTCCAAATTCGAGAAAACCACTGAAGGATTTTCGGATCTCTAATTCATTTCCAGCATCGAGCCAACTTTGAAGCACTGCTGCAGTTTTTGGATCAGGGTCTAACGCGATCCAAGCCTGCACTTCTGCGATTAGATCGGGATCGATCACAGTTTACGCAAGACTTTTCCTAGCAATTCACCCATACGTCCGGCGGCAGCCTTGCCAGCTTCCATAACTTCGGTGTGACTTAATTTTTCGCCAGTCACTCCAGCAGCAGCATTTGTCACAAGTGAGATGCCAAGAATTTCGGCACCAAGAGCGTGCGCGGCAATTGCTTCGGGAACGGTTGACATGCCAACAAGATCAGCGCCCATTGTTCGCAACATATTTATTTCAGCAGGAGTTTCATAAGCCGGGCCACGCCAATGAACATAGACTCCTTCAGAAAGCGAAGGATCTTCTTTCTTCACAAGTTCACGAATACGCTTGCTATAAAGATCGGTCAGATCAACAAAGTTAGCGCCAATTAGCGGGCTGGTAGCCGTCATCGAGATGTGATCACGAATAATTACGGGTTGACCGACTTTATAGCCACGATTTATGCCACCACAGGCATTGGTTAGAACGACAACTTTGCAACCAGCCTTAACAGCAGTGCGAACACCATGAACAACAGGTTCAATACCTTTACCTTCATATAGGTGCGTGCGTCCAAGAAATACGAGGGCGTTGATGGTGCCATTGGCACCTTGAATTTCATATGAGCGAATTACGCCACCGTGGCCTTCAACGGTTGGCGCCGGAAAGCCAGGCAGATCTGTAACCGGAAATTCATGTGATGGTTTTCCAAAAGCTTCGGTCGCAGAAATCCAACCTGAGCCCATAACAAGTGCAACGTCATGAGACTTTTTGCCAGTCAGCGCGGCGATCTTTTCAGCTGCTTTTTCTGCTGTTGCTATTGGGTCTTGGTAAAGATCTTCCATATCCGACTTGTCGCTCATAGGAGAAACTTACCGCGCAAATAGGCCGGTTGGAATCGGTTCTTAATCCGCTATGAGGCAGAGAGTGGTACCGCTCGCAACACTTTGGCCAACGCTGACGTGGAGTTGCGCAACTGTGCCGGCCTTGTGCGCAATGAGTGGTTGTTCCATCTTCATCGCTTCAAGAACCACGATTAAGTCACCTACTGCGACACGGTCGCCATTTGCCTTTGCAACCTTAACGACAGTTCCTTGCATTGGACTTTCGAGTGCATCACCAGCAACTTTTCCAACCGCATTACTCTTTACACGATGGCGCTTTTGAATAGGTTCTGGTGTGTGTAGCAATACTTCAAAGCGGTGGCCATCTACTTCAGCAATGATCTTTCGTGAAGCGGCTTTTGAATCAGCAACGCCTTGCTTAAAAGAGAAAGGTTCAATTTGATTATCGAATTCGTTCTCAATGTAACTGGTGTAAACCTTAAATTCCTTGGTAAAATTTGGATCATTAACGATTGCGCGGTGGAATGGAAGTGCGGTTGCAAGTCCACCAATTTCAAATTCTCGCAAGGCACGACGTGCTCGAGCCATAGCCTCATCTCGAGTTGCTGCGGTAATAATCAATTTTGCAAGTAGTGAATCAAAGTGGGTGCCGATTGTGTGTCCATGGTCAAAGCCAGCATCAATACGAACACCTGGGCCATCTGGAACTTCCCACTTTGTGATTGTTCCAAGTGATGGCAAGAAGCCCTTTCCAGGATCTTCACCATTGATTCGAAATTCAATGCTGTGGCCACGAATAACTGGATCAATTGGGCTGATCGCTTCGCCATCGGCAATTCGAAATTGTTCGCGAACTAAATCGATGCCAGTTACTTCTTCGCTGACTGGGTGCTCTACTTGCAGGCGGGTATTAACTTCTAAGAATGAGATGGTTCCATCAGAACCAATTAAGAATTCGCAAGTTCCGGCGCCAACATAACCAGCCAATTTCATGATCGCTTTACTTGATTTATACAGTTCATCGATCTGTGCTTGCGATAAGAACGGTGCCGGCGCTTCTTCGACAAGCTTCTGATGGCGGCGTTGTAATGAACAATCGCGCGTACTTACTACTACTGCGTTGCCGTGTGAATCCACCAATACCTGTGTCTCTACATGTCGTGGTTTATCCAAATAGCGCTCGACGAAGCATTCGCCGCGACCAAATCCAGCAATCGCTTCACGGACAGCCGATGCAAATAGTTCCGGAATCTCTTCAATCGTGTGCGCAACTTTCAAGCCACGTCCACCGCCACCATGTGCGGCCTTAATGGCAACTGGTAGACCATGCTCTTTTGCGAAAGCAACAATTTCATCTGCAGTATCGACCGGATCAACTGTTCCGGCCACGAGTGGTGCGCCAACTTCTGCGGCGATCTTTCGTGCGGAGACTTTATCGCCAAGCAATCTAATTGCTGCTGGTGGGGGACCGATCCAGATTAAGCCAGCTGCAATTACTTTATCTGCGAAATCAGCGTTCTCCGAGAGGAAGCCATAACCTGGGTGGATTGCATCCGCGCCAGCTTTCTTGGCAATCGCAATGATCTTGGCTTGATCTAAATAAGTTTGCGCAGCAGATAACCCATTAAGCGCATAGGCCTCATCTGCTGTTGCAACGTGAAGTGAAGTGCGATCCTCATCAGAGTAGATCGCGATTGATTTAATTCCATGATCACGCGCCGCACGTGCAACGCGAACCGCTATCTCGCCTCGGTTGGCGATTAATACTGACTTCATGCCGGCACCGAAGTTCCAGAAAGTTCTTCCCAACGCAGACCAAGTGAATTAACAGCACGTCGCAAAAGCGGAAGTGAGAGTCCAATAATTCCAGAGGGATCGCCTTCAATTCGTGAAATAAATGGGGCGCTTAAACCATCCAAGGTAAAGCCACCGGCAACCTCAAGTGGTTCGCCTGAACTTACATAAGCAGCAATTTCACTATCGGTCATTTCTGCAAAGTAAACCTTTGAGGTTGAAAGATCCGATATTTCAATTCCTTGCTCGGTATCAATAATGCAATGACCAGTGTGCAGAAGTCCAAAGTTTCCTCGAAGCTCTTTACAGCGAGCAATCGCAACTTCTGGTGTGCCAGGTTTTCC
>Ga0136642_1001345_pt1 | contig 10709 bp, 8 predicted proteins | sample LowCatLa1302831Y_FD_115313 | JGI IMG/M metagenome (GOLD analysis project Ga0136642, IMG submission 115313) | Freshwater microbial communities from Lower Cathedral Lake, Yosemite National Park, California, USA - 13028-31Y | ecosystem: Environmental > Aquatic > Freshwater > Lake ... | reverse complement strand
GAAACTTATTCTCTTCTTATTGATACATATATTTCAGACCCTAAAGAAAAAGATAAATTATTTAATGCGATTGAAACAATTCCTTGTATTAAGAAGAAAGCAGACTGGGCATTAAACTGGATTAAGTGTGATGAATTATTTTCTAAGAGATTAATTGCTTTTGCTATTGTAGAAGGAATATTTTTTAGTGGAGCATTCTGTTCAATCTATTGGTTAAAAAATAGAGGATTAATGCCTGGATTATGTAAAGCAAATGAATTTATTGCTCGTGATGAAGGCGAACACACTAAATTTGCATGCCTCTTATATTCAAAGATAGTAAATAGATTAGATGAATCATTAGTAAAGGAAATAGTTAAGGATGCTGTTAATATTGAAAAAGAATTTATTAATGATAGTTTACCATGTAGATTAATTGGAATGAACTCTGATCAAATGACAACATATATTGAATTTGTCGCTGATAGATTATTACTCCAATTAGGCTATACAAAAATATATAATTCCAAGAACCCATTTGATTTCATGGAAATGATATCATTAGAAGGAAAAGCTAATTTCTTTGAATCTAGACCAACTGAATATCGTAATGCTGCTGTAGGTAATAAGACAAAACACAATTTTGAATTTACTGAAGACTTCTAATGCCTCAATGCCTCAATGCCTCAATGCCTCAATGCCTAGAGGCATGAGACATGATATTCTACGAATATCGTTTTCTTCGATAAACCTCTTCCTTCGTCGAGAACTTCTATTAAATGTCACCACTCGAAGAGGTTTTTCATTCATGAAAAACGATTTGATTTATCAAATCAATTATAAAATAAAAAATTATTTTTTATTTTATAATTTATGAGACCTACTCCCAAATTGATAGATCCAAGTTTATTAAATAAAGTAAATGAAGTATACATAGCTAAAACGCAACAAAGTAATTCTATTTTATTATGGTTATTTCATACTATTGGATATTATTTTAAGCAAAATATATTATTTTCAACTATAGTTATTGGACTAATTGGATTTTTATTATATAGATACATTGAAAATATTAAAAGAAAGAATAAGATATTAAAAAATTTAAATAGTGATAAACCAATTGAAATAAAATTAGAAGTACCAATTGATTATAATAATAAACCAGTACCCAAAGAACAAAATCAAACACTAATTAATAAAGATTCTAAAGGAAAGGACGCAGTATTAAGTGAGATATCAGTTGATTTAAAACAAGAATTTGATAAAGATATAGAAAATGATTTAAAGTTAATGAATGATCCAGATGAAGTTAGAATAGCACAAAATCCGCAGCAATCTAAAAATAACCAGCAACAACAATCTGGAGAACATAATCCTGAAATAAATCCTATGGTAGATCGTATGCCTATGATAGATCCTAAAGTAAATCCTAATCAAACTCAATATAGGTCAACAAATCCTGATAAACCATCAAATTTTACCGCAAATGAAAGTGATAATATGAATGAAGAAGTAAATCATGAATCAAATGTATTACAAAAATCAAATGTTCCTCAAGTTCAAAGCCAATGTGGTGTAATAAGAGATGGACAACCAGCAAATCAACCAACTTGTGGATTTAAACCTAAAAAGAATGCTTATTTAGAAACATCAGAAAAATCTGAGAAACCATATAATAAGAAAAGAGATAAATCACATAAATCTAAACGTAAGCATAAACATAAAAAATCAAAGAGATCTAAGAAAGATAAAAAAGATAGAAAAGATATAGATAAAAAAAAGAAGAAGGATAAGAAATCTAAAAAATCAAAGAAATCTAGAAGAGAACCAAGGCGTGATCGTCACGAAGAAGAAATAATGAATATATTTGAGAGAGAAATGGCTATAACAAATGGATCAATTAGTAGAGAAAGATTAAATAAAGAATCTAAATTTAAACCAACTTTTATGGAAGATCTAACTAAATATGATGGACCAATGGCATTAAATACATTTAGTGACAATTTTCAAGCATTTGAATAATTATTCTTGTTTAGAGAAATACCTTAAAGTCTTTAAACAATATGATATTAAAATTTACATCACATTTATTTAAATATCTAGCATTTTTACAATTAAATATTTCATTTATATTAACTAATTTATCTTTATTAAAATTTACATTAGGTAATTCAATTTTCATCAATTTAAATAATTTATCAGCAATTAATTTAATCTTACTATTATCTTGATTTTTAACATATTCGCTTACATTGATTGGTGATATAAAACATAATTGTTCTATTGGACTAATTTCAGTTGTTTTATATTCATCTAATTTAATTTTATCAAAATCATTAAAATTAATTAATGTATCAATAGTTGGAGCTTCATCAAATGAATAATAAAAATCATTTATTGATTCATCATCTAAAAAATAATATTTATATTTCCAACTCATTGCTTTATAATATTCTAGAGCTGGTATAGTATTTTCTTCTTCTTCGTATATTGGAGTATATTTTTGTGATAATTTTTCAATATCATTTAATTCATTATAAAATCTAAAAGAACTTAAATTATGAACTTTAATAGGATGATTAAATCTGTTCTTTGTATGAATAAATGAAGTTTCAAATTTCTTAATTTGTTTAAAAAATAATTTGAGATTCTTAAAATTTACTTCACCATTTTCTATTATGCGAATATTCATCTTTTTATATTCATTTATTATCATTCCAATATGTTTTGTAACATTAATCCATTCTATTTTTGGTATAAAATCATCACCAAATACTGAAAATATATAAGCGATATCTTCACAAGGATAAAATTCCTTCTTAATACTTTTAACATTTATAATTGCATCAGTTGAATCAGATTGTTCATGTCTAAGAATCCAAATTGAATGATCTAAAATCATTGACATAATAATCATATCGGCATCAGGTGAATATATAATAATATTATCAATTCCAATTTTTCTATATTTCTTAATATGAATAACAATTTTCTTTTCACCTTCTCCTTTTTCATTAAAATCTGATATTAAAACTTCACAACCATTAAATTTTTGTTTTTTAAGTTCAGTTACAAAATCAACCATAAAATCAGTACTAGGTGATATAAGATTTTTATCAAATGAAAATTTTAATCCTAAATATTCATACTCATTATATAAATTTGAATAATTATATTTATTATTATTTAATTCAAATTTATATTTTTCCTTTACTAAATTAGTGATTTTACTCATCAAATAACCTTTATAACGTCTATCTTGTTGTTCAATCATTTTACCAACACTTGGAACACCGTCTATACCAAAATAAACAAATTTACAATTAGGATAAAAACTTAAATTATATTTGATGTCTTTAAAAATTTCATCATAAATAATTATACATACATATTTTTCTGTAATAAATTTTGTATTTTTATAGAAATTATCAATATTATAATTTGATAAAATTGTATATTTTTTTAATTCATCATTAAAATCACTTATTATCATTTCTTTATCAATACCATTCTCATCTATATATTTGTATATGAGTGAATATAATAATAAATTATTTAAATCACCTATAACATTATTAGATACTTTATGAATTACTGAATTAAAATCAAAATAAAAATGAGTAATTTTTTCATCAGAGTAAACTGGTTTAATAAATTGATTTTTATATAATGAATTTATAGATTTAAAGAACCTTTCAATTCCCATTTATTTTTACCTTATAATTATTTAGAATAAAAATTATAAAATTAGTTTCATTTAACGAATTTTTTAATGTCAATTTTATCTATAGTTCCATCTTTACACATTTTTTTCAATTCTTCAATTAAATTGATTAATTGAACTTTTAATAATTTTTTATCTATATCTTTTTCTGTTTTTACTTCATACCATTTATCTAATTCAGGTATTACAAAAAATAACTTAATTTTTCTCTCATCACCAAAATTTTCTTTTGATTTTCTCATAATCTCTCTTAATACATTAGCACTATCATCATAAAATTCGTCCACTTCAAATAATACAATATCTGTTTTTTTATCACTTCTTGCACTTTTTACAACTGTTATATTTTTAATATCATTTAATTGAGAATCCTTTAGGAATTCATCAATTTGTTCTTGATTTTCTCTAGATGATATAACTTTTATATCATTATTTTCTTGTAAACTTTTAATATGTTTAATTATTTTTTCAAATTTATTTGTAACCAATACATCTGTATTTACAGTATAATCACTGTGTCTTTGGCCATTATCTTCAGTTTGAACTATTAATTTATGTATAACGCCATCAAAATCAAATCCAATTCTTCTTCTATTTCTTTCAGATCCCCCAATCATTTCATATTGAACCATTAATTCTACATATAAAGGAAGATGATCAGAATGTTTAATATTATCACCACTTTTTATAGGATATTCAACTAAATTATATTTAATTTTATCATTTACTAAAAAATGATCATAACATTTGGTAACATCTACCGCATTTAAAGTATGATCACAACATGTATTTATTTGTTTAATTTTTGAACCTTCATTTTTAAAATTGATTCCATTTATTTCAATATCTTTAGTTATTGGATTATTAAAATCACCCCCAATTATTATAGGATAATTTAAATTAAATAAATTTAATTTTTTTAAAAACCACAAATCTTGATGAGGAGCATGTAAATTTACAACAACTAATTTTTCAGATGGATTTATTATTGATTTAAAAATAGTAACTTGAAATGGTCTACCATATTCAAATTGTCCATTTTTTGATATTGTAGCAGTATATTTAAATTTATTATATAAAGTAATCATATCTTCCTTACCAGATTTATGATAAATATAATCGTATGTTTCTAATAGATTATTCCAACGAAGATTATCTTGAAATTCACTTAAAACTGGTTCTTGTAATAAAATAAAATCTAAATTAGGAATAGTTGATATTTTATCTAAAACATTTATCTTACACTGATTCATACCATCTGCCATACAAAAAGATCCATCAACTGTTTTTGATTTAATCCCATACATTGCCTGATAAGATATATTCCAAGTTAATAATCTAATAATTGTTAACATATAATATAATAAATATAAATTCTTAAATGTAATTATTTTTGATTCAAAGGTATTTGAATAATTCCTGTATAAGTTAATTGATATAAGGTAACATTATTTGTTTTAGAAAGTTCAAAAAACATATTATTTAATAATCTACTTATTTCTCCTATATTTGCTTTAGCAAATGAATTACTTCTAAATATAGATAATCCTAATTTCATTGAACTATCTTCTGCTGAATAATAGATATCAGTGATATTTTTATTTGTTTCAATAAAATTTTTAATTTGTTCTATTGACTCTATAACAGTGCTAATTTTTTCAGAACCATTTGGAACATGATTTGCTGTTGGAATACCAAATGATTTAATTTTAGGTTCTGGTTTAGATAAATTTTGTATATTATCAAGACGATATTGTCTTAAAAATCCATTACCAGCTCCTTGACTTAAATTATTTTTATCATTATAATGATTAAAATTTTCATTGTAAATAAATAATTTATTTTCACCTAATATTTTTAATATTTCTCTAAAATCTGTTGATGGACTACCTGGTGAAAAAATAGTACCATATATATTAATTGTTCTTTTTGTTGATGAAGATTTAAGGCTTGAACTCATATTAACGTTTTTATTTACTTTAATTAAGCCTTTAAGAGTATTATATTCAGTTTTATTTCCTCCACTATTATTTAATTTATATGATTCTTTAGCTAATAAATATATTTGTAATTTTAAGAATATGTCGTCAATTTCTTTTTCAGTTGTAACTTCATACCAGTCATCAAATTCTGGAACAACGTAAAATATACGAGGATTAAAAATTCCCCTAGATATTTTTTCTGATAATACTTCTTTTAATACGCTAGCACTATCATCATAGAAGCTTGAAATATTTTTTCCAAAAATAAATGATGATTTTGAAGCTCCAGCTGTAGATATAATAGTTATTCCAGTATTTAGCAAAACATGGTTCAAAACATTGTTATTTTTAATAAATTCTTGTATTACTTTAGTATCCTTTCTAGATGATAATATTTCTATTTGTGATCCATTTCGTCTAAGTATATAAATATATTTCATTATTTTATCAAATTTAATTAATTTATCATATGTCATACTATGCTCAGGGTGTCTTTGACCATTAGAATCTGTTTTTTGTATTGATTTATGTAATACACCGTCAAAATCAAAAGCAACTATATCATTCATTTCATTAATATATATATATTAATATTTATTAAAATAAAAAAATTGAAAAAATAATTATATATGTGCTCCATTTAAATTATTATTCCACGCCCCGCCCTTATCGACCTTGGCCTTTGGGTCCCCTCCCCTCTCTTTTCCCTCTTCTTTCTTTTCCCTTTCCGTTTCTTGTCTCTGATGGAGAAGAACTCGGTCACCAAGTGGAAGGCCTACTCCTGCGAAAAGGCCGACGGCGACCGCTACTGCGGGTCGATGCTCCACTCGTGCGTGCTCCACGACTCGCCGAACGTCGTTGTCTGCAGCATGTGCGGCAAGCTCTTCTCCTTCTCGACGAACTGCAGCGGCTTCAAGTTTGTGCCCACTTCTGGGTACAGCAAGATCATGCCGCTCGTCGAGATCCGCAAGGACCGCTTCGAGACCGTGGTGGTCCTCGTGACTGCCTACGTCGCCGACGACTACTGTGTCGACAGTGACGTCAAGCTGTCCGACGACGGTGTCGTCTCTAGCACCTACATCCCCCCAAAGGTGGTCTACAAGGACTTTCCCAAGGGCGGCGGCAAGGGCGGCGGCAAGGGCGGCGGCAAAGGCTACGGCAACCACAACAAGCGGCACCACAAGCTGCTCGCCAAGGTGCACGCCTCTTCCCTTGCCGCAGCGGAGGATCCGACCAAGTAAGCTCTGCCATTCATGGGGCTAACTTGTTCGGAGTCGGTGTTTTTAATAAACTAATATAAATTTATATCAGTTTATTAAAATTTTTTCTTTATAATCATAATTTAAGAATTCTTTATTATTTTAAATTAAGTTTTGAATTTATGACGTTATAAAAATAAAAAATTCAATATAAAAGATTAAATATATAAAAACATATGAGTGAACAACAAACCCCTGAATATAGTTTATTAGTCGCTACTCCTTGCTATGGCGGACAAATGCTCAGAGGATATACCCAAAGTGTTTTAAATTTACAAAGATTATGTGATCAAAATGGTATTAAATTAGAAGTATTAACAATTGGTAATGAAAGTTTAATTACTAGAGCGAGAAATTTTTATGTTTCATTAATGTTAGCAAAGAAGGAATATACTCATATGATATTTATTGATGCGGATATTTCATTTAATCCATTAAATGTTGTAAGAATGTTAACATCTAATAAAGATGTAGTTGCTGGTTGCTATCCTAAGAAGGGAATTAATTGGGAGAAGGTAACAACGCTTGCTCGTGAAAATGTAGTAGAAAAAGAATTTATTGAACCTGCCTCATATGATTATGCCGTAAATATTATTACAGAGAATGATCAAGGAACTCAAAGAGTGCCAATTCAAAATGGATTTATGAAGGTAGCATATGCCGCAACTGGTTTTATGATGATTAAACGTGAAGTATTAGAGAAGATGGCTCGTGAATACAGTCATCTCAAGTATGTAAATGATGTAGGAGGATATGATAATCATGGAAATAAAGATTATTTCTATGCATTATTTGATTGTGTAATTGATCCAGTATCAAAGAGATATTTATCTGAAGATTATGCTTTCTGTAAGAGATGGTTAGCAATGAATGGAGAAATCTGGGTAGATTTAAGTTGTAACTTAACACATAGTGGAACATATGATTTCAAGGGAGCAATGTTAAAGACAATTGAAAGAGGAATAAAGAGTAGTGATGATGAAAAAAAGGATAAACAAATGACATCTGAAACAAAGCAAGTAAGTTTAGAAGATAAATTAAAGAGTCTTCTTCAAAATCCTCAAATGAAGGATAAATTAGTAGAAGGATCTAATTCTGGAACAAAGGAAATATCTATAGAAGAAAAACTAAAAGCTTTACTTAATAGAAATGGTGGAGATTCTAAATTAAATAAAGTTCAAGTAGTCTAAATCTGTTCTAGAATTGAAGTAATTTCTGGATGTTGCCATTCAGAAATTTTATCTGAATTCTTATAAATTTTGATTCCTTTATTTAAACCAGTAATATCATAATCTTTTTTGAATGTATTAATAATTAAAATTAAACGATTTTCATTATTATATTCTTTCAACTTATCATACAATTGATTATAAATCATAATATCACAACCTTTAAAGTTAAGTTCATCACGAATAAAAATACTAGGAGTTTTAATTACATTATAAAACCGATCAATTCTTCTTTGATACTTTTCAATGACATTCTTTGTTTCAATTCCTTCCTTAAAATCATGAAAAAAACTTATTCCTAATTTGTTATTTTTATAAATTTTAGTATCTTTTATTTTTATTGTATCAAAAGTTTCACTTTCCCCTTCATTATCTTCAATAAAGGGAAATTTAGTATCATCTTTTACATATTCAATACCTTCAAATAACCCATTAAAATTATTTTTGATTAGATGAAGAACTGAACTAATTGGATAACAACGAATCCAATCAAAGGGAAGAGATTCTTTCTTCTTGCCTAATTTTTGAAGTTGATATGCGATTGAACATGTTGGACCTAATGAAATGTAATTCATTTAGACTTATATATTTTGTAAATTATACGTAATTATAAAATAAAAATTCAATTTTTAATTTATATTTTTATAATATATATATATGAATATTCCAGAAATATCTACAGCTAAATTATATGAAGATATATATAAAACAATAGATAATACTAATTATTTAACAATTATTAGACCTTATCGTGGTGTTCAAAAATTGGTTATTGAAGATAATATAAAAATTTTAACAAAATTATTATCAAATATCTCACATAGAATTAATTTAGGAGAAGTAAATTTATTTGAAGTTCATTATTATTTAGTTAAAATAATAGATTTATTATTTAAAACCTATCTTAATGATAAACTTCAAGGTATTGAATATATGAATAAAAAAAAAAGTATTATTTTTAATATAAATGATTATACTGAAATACCATATTATGATTATACAACTAATATGTTTATATCACAAAAAAAACCAATGTATAATATTGGAGATAAAGTAATTTCATGTTTATATGAAGGAGATATAATTAATATTAAATTTAATTGGCCAAATTTTATATATGATATTAAATATGAAAATGGAAAAATAAAATTAAATATTCTTGAAGATAAAATAATAAAAGAAAAAGATTCAAATATTAAAGTATTAACTGATAGACCATTTATAAAATATTTACCTATAAATATTTTAAATAAATATATAAAAGAAATTGGTAAAGATAAACTAAAAATTGAACCATTTTTTCATAACTATCAAGATTTCGATGATAATAAATTTGAATTAATTTTTAAAGTTACTTATAATAAATAATTTAACATTTAACATTTTTATTATAATGATTCACCATACCATTCAAATAAAAATTCAGTGCTTCTTGTAGAATCATATTCTTCATTATCAGTAAGCCCTAATTCTTTTTTATAATATTTAAGCATATCACAGTAATATTCTTCATTGTTATTTGGATCTTTTTCATTTTTTCTTCTTTTCATAAAGTTGCAAAAATCAAAGTAGTGAAATCTTAAATGATTTAAATAAGTAATTGATTCACGTTTAATTTCATGTGTATATTCTTCTTTATATTTATTCATATCAATTGTATTTGGTGGTGCATTTATTAGTGGTTGATAAATAAATAAATTATAATAATAAGTAAAAACATTCCATTTTAATGCGTTTCTTATAATTTCAATTTGATCTTTATTAACATTATCTATATGATTATCAATATCGTTTATGAATAAATCAAAAATTTCTATATAATTTTTTACTAAATGTTCAAATCTTCTTTGTTTTTTAATAATAATGTCTACTGTATCTAAATCATCATTATAAGTTAAATTTATAGATCTAAATAATGTATTTTTTAATTCAGATTCTATAATTTTATCCATAATATTAATATTCATACTATCATTAGTAGATTCTTCTTTGATATTTGTAATATTTGTCATAAATGGTCCTAATTCTTCATCTTTATATTTAAATAATCTCTTGGGAGACAAATATGAAGGATTTTGAGAACTTAATAAAGAATTATAAATAGTTCTTCTATTTTTCTTTCTTAAAATTTTATTTATTGTATCAATATTTAAATCTTGTTCAGTTTGATTATTATAAAATTGAAAATTAGTAAGAATACTTCTAATATTGGCAACACCTGTATTAAGTCCAGTTCCACTAAAGAAATTAACAGTAGTATTACTATCACCCATATTACAAACTATTTTATCATGATCATATTCAATTGAATTTATCTTATATTTTAAAGTAATCGGAAATATGCTATAAGAACCATTATGTATAGGAGTTTTTATAGTTTCTTCTACAGTTTTTGGTTTAGGTCTATTATAAGTTTCGCCCCATTTTTGTTTAAAAATTTTATATATTTCATTATTTACTTCTTTATTTATGTTATCTCTATTTTCTTTCAATTCTTTATCAGTTCTTTCAATCCTTCCATATTTATAATTTATTT
>Ga0136642_1001344_pt1 | contig 10714 bp, 28 predicted proteins | sample LowCatLa1302831Y_FD_115313 | JGI IMG/M metagenome (GOLD analysis project Ga0136642, IMG submission 115313) | Freshwater microbial communities from Lower Cathedral Lake, Yosemite National Park, California, USA - 13028-31Y | ecosystem: Environmental > Aquatic > Freshwater > Lake ... | reverse complement strand
CTCCAGCAGTGTATAAGCTACGACCATCAATAACAGTGGCAGGGGGAAGTTGGTGTCGAGTCATTCTTCTACTCCGAAATGTTTCAACAAAAATTCTAAGTCAGGATGACCTTTATGAAATGCCGTATCAATACATTCCCGAACAATCAACTGGGCGAACTTTTGAAACTTTGGATCAAAATACCCATATCGGAATTCATCGTCATTAGTTTTTTTGATTAATAAATCAGCCTGAACAGCAAGTTCTTTAATTCGTTCGTTCATGCTTGTTTTTTAATAATTTAAACAGAATAGGGCAATTCCACGGATTGCCCTGAGCCATTGACCAGACATAATCAAAGGTAGTATCGGTTAAATCTGGATCCAACTCGAGTAGTAACTCTCGGGCGATCTCTTGATTAAACACATCGTTTAGTTCGTCGGCATATTCATCCATTTTAGTAGTGCCTTCAATTCGAGTGAACACTCGAAGCCTCTTTAAGTTCTGAATAGTTATTCATAACAAATGAATATTCACTTCTAGTCAGACCTACAATCTCACGAGCGCGAGGATCAATCATATTATACTCACCACTCAGACGAACTTCTTCGTAGTGATTCCAGTTAACTATTTCTTCTTTTGTAAACTTAGTCACTATTTACTCTACTCATACTTAATACCATCAACAGTGATAGTTGTAACTGGCGACTTGACCACGGTCTTTAGTGTAGTTGTAGATAATGGGCATCGGGCAATTTGAATCACATTCCCATCGGTATCTTTCAATCTATAGAATTTACAGTCCTGCAAACCTTCAGGTAGAACTGGCCAAACTTTTTCAGTTGCCTCGGGTTCACAACCAGCTAGCAACATCAGTGATAATAGTAGGGTATATTTCATTTTGTAAATCATTTCATCAGTATAAAAAACATAATGTTAACACCAACGAATACACCCAGTGCGAAACAATGGATATAATGGATATATTTCATTATGTTACTCCAAAATGTTCTTCAATATATTCTTTTGCTGAATAACACCCATTGGCTTCTTTAGTATGACCATGTGTTTCATTTACTGTCTTCCTTGTATACAACAGCAAGCCAGTTATTAGAATCTGAGTTAACAACTACTTGCTGAATTAACCATCCATCCCGTAGAGCAGTATCTAATTGAGAATCCATATATCTCAGACTATCTGCAATAATAACACGTTGTTTCATAATTAACCCAGTTTAGCGCGAATTTCAAGATAGAAAGTGTGGTACTTTGCCATTCGAGCAATATCTTTATCGGTAACTCCTTTGAGTCTTCGGATATCGGTATTGTGACGTAGATCGCACATCTTAACTTTCATGGCATCAATATTAGCAAAGACTTGTTTCTTGTAGTCTTCGTAAGAATATCCACTTTGTTTAGTCAGAGCCTCAATACCAAGGATAACCCGTTCGCTCATATGGGCAGCACGGAGGTCAGCATAAGTCACCGAAGTATCTTCAATAACATCATGTCCCAGAGCGATACATTGAAGTTCCTCATCATCCTCTTTAATGAAACTCATAACACGAAGTGGGTGGAGGATGTAGGGTTTACCACCTTTATCGAATTGACCATGGTGAGCTGAAGTTGCAATATGCAGCATCTGGGCAAGCATTTCACCTTTTTTCATAATCAGAGTTCCTTTGTTCATACCTTAATTATACCTAAGAACTGATTTAATGTAAAGCGATAACCCTACCGATCTAAAGGTTATTTTGCTTCACCCAGCATGACCGCGCGACCAGATTTGAGCCCAAACTCATTATCAATCTTATAAAGAATAACAGTATCAATCATCTCTGGATCAGTTAGTTTATCTAATTGAATACTCTTTCTGCACCAGATATGATTCTCGATGTAATCATATGTAAGATTAAGGACATCTCCAGGTTGAAGATAGATTGGACCAATTGATTTAGTTTCTAGATGATTAAGCATTTGATGGAACGAATTCTGGATCGAGCGGTTCAACGGTAACTGGCATAAAGGATAGTGGGAATGTTGGAATTGGTAGTTTACTAATATCAATATCCTGCTCAGTATCATATGCCAAAGTCATATGTGGCTTATACTCAGAATAATCTGATGTGGCACCTTCTTTAGTCAATCGCGCATTAAGATCGTTTGCGAATGGGAAACTCAATCGAGCAACTAAACACTTACCATCATTCTTTGTCGGGAATATCTCATAACCAACAATGGTAGCAGTTCCATCTGGAATCATTCCCTTTACTTTCTCAGCAGAAGGAACTGGTGTTCTAGAATAGATGATTGTAATATGATATGAATCTGCTTTAACTCGCTCAGTTAGTTTCAGATTATCTCGAACAAATGTATCTAACTTTGTTTTAGATTCATTATCCAATGAAGCTGCCACATATGTTCCATCTTTATGCATGGCATATTCTCTTAGTGTTGCAAGTTTTACCATGACGATTCATCCACAAAGGTTTTCGAAACTGTTACAAGATCGCCATTAACGACTGCATTTAATGCTGCCTTTACGATTGATCCAATCCCACTTGATGAATCAACGGAAATAGTAATGTAATCAGTTGCAGGATACTTCTGAATCCACAATGCGATTGCTTCGATATCATCGCGGTGAAGAGATACTATATTCATTCTTAACTCCATATTAATATTTAATTGCTTCGATATCGAAATGAACCTTGATATCATCGATAATGTTCTGAGATTTATCGTTCTCTTTAGAATGAGCAGTAACCCATTCAATACATTCCTGAGCAACTAGCCGAGCGAAGGCGATATTGTATAACTGCTCATACATCATATCAGCATACTTTGGATCATTGGTCCAATTCATTTTCTTTGCCCATAGATGTGCAGTTTCAGATAGAATCTTTACTTGGTCAGTTACCATGTTGTTCCAATAATGCAATCTTTGCATTTAGTTTCTTAATATCTGATTTAAGACCAACATTCTCGTATTGAGCCCAACCATCTTTCTCACTTGCTTTGCGCAGTGCCAGTAATTCATCCGCTTCGATAACGCGAAGATCTTTCTCTGGATAAACTAATAGTGTGCCATTGTCCCAGTCAAATCCGGCATGGATATTTTTAATACTAACGATAGGAGTTCCACCCACAGTACCAGCAGTCTTGACTACAATACCAACTGTGATACTTTCGGGTAGTTGATGTACAGATCGCATTTGATTATTATACAACCAATCAACTTGGTCTTTGAATTCTTTAAGATTCATCACGGTTATCCCACATTATCAGGGCTTCCTCTAGTTTACGTATCTGATCTAAGCGAATATCATCCATAATATTCATTAGATTATTCTCCATATTAGTCTGGGTCATCTTCCAGAGAATATCGCGTTTCTTCTGTAGAGTATCAATCACTACATCATAATCATCATTCTCCATATTCATTATCCTCGAAGATAAAGTGCCCACCTCTGCGAGCCTGAACCCAAGTTGTACTCCACATAATAAAATTCTTCTCCATGGCATCAATAAGAGATTCATTACCCGACCAACCAGCAGTTGAGATATTATATTGGTAATTCACCTTATCAACATTCCGCTCGTCTGGCTCAACACCTTCGCACCAACCCCAAGATTTATGTGCCCAGAGAGAATTAATAAATGCAAACCAACCTTTACAATCCTGGAAATCCCATAACTGAATAGCAACTAATGCGGCTTCAGTTGGATATCCATCTTCATCTAGATGTTCTTGTTTCATTAACTCTGCGACCATGAGTTTATCTTGCTCGCGCTGAATCTCAGCTAATCTACGGAGTTCAGATATTTTTTCTGTATTCATTCTTCTACCCCGAAATGTTTTTTAATTTCTAATGCAGCGTGTTTGTAATAGTTGTGGTGACCCTTTGTATTTTCATCCATATCCAGCAACTTTAGGCAGCATTCATCCAAAATCATCTCAGAGAACTTTTCCACAACGGATTTCCACTTAACTCTATCCAAACCGAGACCATAGATTTCAAGTCCAGAGTCTCGTTCAAATTGTTTAATTAGTTTTTTCATCTAGAATTCGTATCCAACATCAGGCACAGAAAGCCAATAATAAAAATATAGAATGGTGCGTTATACGCAACACAAACAAAGAACCCAAATAGTGCTAGCATCATTCTACCTTAAAGTGTTTCTTGGCAGCATTCCAACCATATTGAAATGATTTCCATTCAGATTCGTTATATCCATAACCCTCATTGACTTTAACGCGATCTTCAACCTCAGCGCTCTCAGCAAGATATAGATGAAACATATCACATTGCTCTTGAGTATCCCAATCTGCTTTCACAATAATTCCCTTCGTACGAGTGTATAGTATGCATCCATATTTGCAATCTCATCATCTAACTTCTCATCTGGAACTTCTTCCATGGAAATATCGAAGCGATCGCGGATAATTGCATACTTTTCATTTTCAGCTGATTCGAGTGTTTTATATACACCGAGACATTCAGTATTATTTGAATCTTCACACATCAATACGAATACGTATTGTTTAATAACTGGAAAGTCAATTGGGTTATTTGTATTAGTATAATGCGTCATAATCAATTCCTCGGATCCATTCCACCATCTGATACTGGTCCACTAGTATAATTCCCATTAGATTTATATTCAGCAATAATAGAATTAACGAATGCCTCGATATTATTGGCGTTAACGGATCTAAATTGTCCAGGCTTCGGGAAAGTTGTACCAGTGATTTCTTCCCAGATTTCTTCAAAAATTTCGTTCATTTGAGTTCCATTTCATCATAAGACTATTATACAGGAAAGCTGAATTATTGTCAAGTACTTTTAAATTTATTTACCACTGCAGTGATGATGATGCCGATGAGCACAGCATAGGCAAGGTTCAATAAGATCGTTGCAGCAGTCACAATCAGTGTAATGATCAGATGTTCACGGGATTTGCTGAACGTCTTCCAGTCAAACGTATGAAAACACACAACAAGCATCACACCAATCAATGCAGCGATAGGAATTGATTCGATGACGACTGAAGCGAAGATGATATAAGCAAGAATCGATAGAGCGCTGACAATTCCAGATAGACGTGATGTTCCTCCAGAATCCAGATTGATAACAGTCTGACCGATCATGGCACAACCACCCATACCTCCAAACAATCCTGTTATTGTATTACCAACACCCTGAGCAATTGATTCGCGATTAGGTTGCGTAACACCACCGAGACGATCGTCAACCATTTGAGCAGTGAGTAGGGTTTCAATAAGACCGATACCAGCAAGAATCAAACTATACGGTAGAATAACCCAAAGTGTATCCAATGTAAATGGTACAGTTGGAATATGGAATGTGGGTAATGATCCAGAGATTGTTGCAATATCGCCGACTGTCTTTGCATCAATTCCACCAAACACAACTAACAAGGTAACAGGAATAATACCAAACAGGCTAGACGGAATTGATTTTATAGGTGCCCATAAAATTCCAACAATGGTCATGCCAACCAAGCATACCATAATGTAGAACTGAATCCCTTCTATTGGAAAATCTTTAAACTGAGCCGTGAAAATAACAATGGCAAGACCATTGACGAAACCATTCATAACTGCAGGAGAAACCAGTTTGATTAAACGACCAAGTTTCAATACACCGAAGATAACTTGAATAATACCAACGAGAATGATACAAGCAAACAAGTATTCAATCCCGTGGCTAATGACCAATGCAACTGATACAACTGCAAGAGAGCCTGCGCCACCTGAAATTAATCCAGGGCGACCACCAAAACATGCAGTGACCAATCCAAGAATAACTGCAGCATATAAACCAACCAGAGGGTTGACAGTTGCAAGTAGCGCAAAGGCGACTACCTCAGGAACCATGGCAAGGCTAGTTGTTATGCCAGCAAGTATATTCTTGATCAAACTATTCTTTCATTAAATTATTGAAGACCCCAAGTTTTACCTGCACCATCTTCATAGATGTCGTCCTTAGTGTTGAGGAACATTTTATCTTTATCCACTGGGTCAATGACGAATGGTTGGTTACCTTCATACTGACGAGTCAACATACCCACAATTGGAATACCATTAATATTCAGACCAGCTTGTTGAGGTTGAGCGAAGGCATTGGCTTCATTTGTAGTGGTTGTAGTCGTGTGTGTAGTAACAACTTCCTCATCAACTGGGTCATAGTGATTATAAAACATAGGGGGACTCCGTACAATAGAAACAATAACAATAAGAAGGACCAGGATGCCGATGATAATGGCGAGAGAAGTAATCATTTAAAGTCCAATCAAAATTAAGAACAAGAGAATAGCGAAAATAGAGAGAAAGACGACAGCAACAATTTCAGTTGCCGACATACCTACCTGCTGAATAATAACGGGTTGTACTTGCTGTGCTCCAGCATCATTAGGTACTTGTTGAGCGACCATACCACCATTGACTGCATTAAACTGTCCGTTGGCATATGTACCTACCTGATAACCTTGTTGGTTAACAACACGACCATCTGGATAAAGGAGAGCGTTGTTGTTGTAGCTGCCACCACCTGTATACATAACAGTATTGTGGGGGTGCATCATATTTGCGATGATCATACCTGTCAGCAAACCATTAGTATAACCATATCCCATACCCATACCACCATACATCATTCCACCACCTCCACCAACGTATGGAGAATTATACCGAGTAGAGGTGCTACTCGTAGTTGTCGTGGTAGTCGTGCTACGGGCAGGAGCAGCTGCAGTTTGAGATGGTCGACTTACGCTTGATGAAGAATAGCCACCTTTAGATCCACCGAAAGATGAACTGGAATGTCCGCCGGCGCCGCCCGAACTATGACTACCACCGCCACCAGAAGAGCCGCCACCTTTAGCATCAGCAATACCAGACATAGCGAGCACGCCACAAGTTACAAGAACTACAAAAAGTTTTTTCATATTTTACCTAAAGTTTAAATTACTGACAGCTGAATATCGAAAGAGTGTCGCTTTAGCTTACCATCATAAAGCACTACGGTTCGCGCATGCCCCATATCTTTACCCATACAATCTAACATATGGAACAACGCAGTATTCTGTAGAGAGAAGTCGCCGCTTTTTTGTTTCTTGATCGCAGCGCGAGTTGTGTAGAATGACACACCATTGACGATGGCACGAATTTTCATGACGATTCCTTCATTGCAACAACACCAGAATAGCCGACCAGACATGCAACAATGGCAATCACAATTAACGGAATAAGGTCACTATTTGTTGCATAGTCAAGACCACCAGCAACGCCCATAAGGACTAACAACGAACCAAAAACACGAATAGAACCAGTCATTTAATTTCCTTTTCTCACTCTAATACAATAATTATACACCAAAACGGGTTTATTGTCAAGCAGTTTTTTTAAAATAAAAACTCCAATGAAATCAACGACTTACGGAAGTGAAAAACCCTACATAAAGTGGGGTCTTAGGGTTAAATTGCCTGTTATTGAGACTTTTCAATCTCGTCTCTATATTTCGTTTGTAATCTACGGACCAGAGCAGTTGAGTCTATGTAAAATTGTTCAGCTGTCGTTTTTGGGGTTTTCATACCTGATATTTTAAATATTTCATCAGCGCCAACTTTTGTTTGTGCATTATTTAAAATTATTGCAATAGCTTTACGTTTCGTTACATCCATTGAACGAGGTGCCACAGTTATATTAAAAACATATGGAGCTTCAATTCCAAGTTCCTTTAAGGTTTTTAAATGTGGGGCTTGAGGTAATCTCACTGGGCAACTAGCAGCAAATGCATTTAGATTAGAATTTTGAGTTTTCATAGACTCATATGATTCATAACGATCGATAACCATAAAAATGCCATTATTACCCGCCATATTAATTAGTGCATCATTATTAGACTTGAATACAATATATTTGGTAGTGAACTTATATTTCTCCCCAAGAGCAAGAGCAGTTAAATGGGTGGCGTTTCCAAACCCCACACCACCTACAGTCATTTCTTTATTTGTATCAATTGATCCATTAGTAATCACAGCCCAACAAGCATCACCTAATGCGTGAATTGGAATATAATCAGTTTCAATTAATTTACCAGACGCAACATTTTCAACAAAGGCAGGTGCAATAATACCAAGGCTATTCGAATCCATAGATTTTAATGCAATCATCTGATTACCGCCTGGACGGAAATCTAAAACAAAGGTATAAATCTTCTGAGCTTTATTGGCTTCATCAATAATTTTATACATTGCTGGAGTCCCAGAATGGGATGCACTATATGGAGATAAAATCTTGATAGTTTCCGCTGAGACATTAAAAGAAAAACATAAAGCTAAAGTTAAGATGAATTTCATATTATCGACCGCGTCCTGAGCCACGTTTCTCTGGTTTATTCATCATACGATTAATTGCTTGTTTAACCAGTGATGTTGCTTCACCTTTACTATAACCTTGATCCATTGCGCTTTTACGAGCTTTCTTCTTGGCTTTCTTCACCAACTTTTCTTGTTTCCATCGTTCCATTGTTGTCAATAGAATTGGTTCTGCTTGAGTGATAAGTTCTTCGGTTTCAGTCATGGTAATTCCTAGTGAGTTAAGTTTGATTATACACGGCATTTATATATTAGTCAAATATAAATGCGAAGGTATAAGTTGTATCTCTATTTGATAGATCGACTGATGCAGTGAGTGCTTCCTGCAATGTATATTCATAACTGGTAATTTCCAATCCAACTGATACTGCGACGATTCTTGTTGGGTGCATCTCAGTTAATATATCATGTAAAGCTGTGGGATAGTATCCAGCTTGTAGACAAGAAAGAATCAGTGCCTTCGATTTATCAATAGTTGTATTTGTTTTCTTGTAGAAGTCATCGTAATTTCTAACATCACATTCGATATTATATTTACTGCCAATGTAATCAGATACAATCGTCGGAGCACCCCTAGTATCAACCACACGGATATCATCATACACAGATAATAATATTCTGCTTATCGAATCGTCGATGTATGGACTTCCTGGTGTGAACGTAACTACAGTATTAAACCGATGCTCTGCATGTAAATCTTTTAAACTTCTCAGAAGACCATTAGCTACTTCTATTGGGTTTCTATTCTTCCAAAATCTACCATACGTAATAATAGTTTTATGTTCTAGCGTAGCGTCAGTTGAGAATTTAAATCCTGCGTCGATCAATACGTTATAACCAGCAGGGGCATTCTGTTGATCATTCCGTGGAATTGATATATCATAATCAGATGTCATTACTCCAATCCATGATGGATCAGAAGCAAGTTTATCGACTACACTTAAAAACTCATCAGTAATAGTATCAAGTGTGATCGGCAGACCAACACGAATTATATCATAATGGCTCATGATACTTTATATTAAACGCAACTGAGATTCTGGTCTCGCTGGATTCGTTCTTATTAACCCAATGTACAATGTCAGCATTCCAATAAAGGAAGTCTCCAGGATTTGGTGTTAACTCTTGACCAGTTTCGAACTGGATTGAACCCGAATCTTCTGGAACTACAAGATAATAACATCCTGCAATATCAGCATCATCATGTTTATGTTTACCATTGATACAACCTGGAGGTGAGTAGTTAACCCAAATATCTGTTATACTAAACTTCTCGTGACTGTGGTATGATGCAACTTCTTTGATTAATTTAATCAAAGGTTCAAAGCATGTTTTATATTGAGGCACTGTATATTGTGCACCTCTTGGATTCCCACTACCACGACCAGATGGGAATTTATCATGCAGTGTATTAATCCAATACAACATCTCATTTGTATCTATATCGAGGTTGACTTTAGTTATCATTGAATGTAATCTTTTGTAATACTGGATCATCTGGGTGTTGGGCTTTCATTAATCTGATAAATTCAACCAACTTAGTGAGAACACTAAACCCAATGAGCTGAGGTATGAATGCATGCAGTAACATGGCCAAAGACCAAACTAACAACAGAGAGGAAAACTTCAATGCCCAGTACATATGTTTAAAGTAAAATAAGAATCCTGTCTGGACTCTTGAATATTTTGCTGCGTCTGTTAAATGATTTTTAAACCACACTTAGGAATTCCTTCACATCATTAAATGGTGCATTAATACTTAGACTGAATATAATTCGTTCATGATCACTTGCATTGATTACACAATGTTCGTGTGTAGTATTCAGTAGAGTTGGCTTAAACATTACATAATCAATTTCAGTTATATCATACATAATGGACCGCATTCCTTCTGGTGCATCAATCTTATTTCTAAACAAGGTTAGTGCAGTTGGACTAGATTTTAATACCCAGTTGATAGAACACTGCCGACCAATATCAGTATGCCAATCATAATAAGACCATGGCATATTCTTGATATAAACCCCACCACATTTACCAAATTTGTTTTGTATTGATTTGACTAAAACATTATTGTTAAATGATGATGATGCTTTAATCTGATTTGGTTTATATGATAATTCATAGTTGGCATGTAATGCCTCGACAACATAACGTGCATTAATAACAGGAAGATTATTTAAATGATGAAACATCACTTCTCCACATAAAATGTGATGAACCCAAATCGTCCACTGATAATCTGTATATTGTTAAAGCCAATATCACGTAAAGTTTCCATGTACCATTCAATTGGCAATAGATTCATATAACCCTTTAGCTTATGTTCTTTCT
>Ga0136642_1001343_pt1 | contig 10716 bp, 4 predicted proteins | sample LowCatLa1302831Y_FD_115313 | JGI IMG/M metagenome (GOLD analysis project Ga0136642, IMG submission 115313) | Freshwater microbial communities from Lower Cathedral Lake, Yosemite National Park, California, USA - 13028-31Y | ecosystem: Environmental > Aquatic > Freshwater > Lake ... | reverse complement strand
CGAGGAGCTCCTCAGTAGGCGCCTCGACAAGGGCGAGCACGGCAACGTCGTCCAGCCCTGAGACTGTCGCGGAATGGAGCACCTCTTGCCAACCAGCGGCAGCGCTCAGCCTGGGAGAGCTGTGGCGTAGCAGCCTTCGTCCCGGCGGAAGGCCTCTCTGCGGAACAGGCTTGCCCTTCAGCTGAAAAATCATGCTTAGAAAAGGGACGTACTGAAATCATCTGGCCGTCGTACGACGCCAGTGTTGAAGGTGTTCGCGAAATATTAGCCTTGGCGGTCGTGTCTGGGTCTCCAGCGAGTCTCGCTCACTTCCAAAGGTGAGGCACCACTCCTACCGCCCAGAACCAACAGACGAAGTTGCAGCTTGCTGGCTCTTGCGCTGACCAGGCGGTGCTCGGGTGCTTGGCTCGGCTGGTTGTCACGTCAGCGTGACGGCTAAGGCAGTCGCGTCCCTTGGCGCGGCTTTCAGGCGGCGGCTCCCAGCGCCCAGCCGCCCAGCCCGGACCCGGCTCAAGGTCCTCTTGTCTTGCTCTCACCCGCCGTCGCGCTTTAGGCTGGACGATCTGGCGCCAAGGAGAGATGCCACCACGTGTCAAGGCTGTGGTCAAGGCGGACGATGGCACCGAGTCGGAGGCGGAGTTTAGCGACGTGAGCGACGAGGTGCAGTCGCTGCTGGCCACAGTTGCGCAGCGCGGCAGCTCGTCGCGCCTTGCTGACACAGACGCGCTGCTCGTTCGCCTTCACTCCGTCCTGCGCGCCGGCTATGTTCACTCGCCTGAGGTGGTGGAGCTTACGGTGGCTGAACTGGCGAGCGTCCTGGACCTCTGCGCTGCCGGTGAGGCGCAAGCAGGACAGGCTGTGATGATCAGCCACCGCGCCTTCATCGCCACGGAGACGCTCAGCCGCGTACTGCAGCTTTTCTACCGCGTGCACGAGGTCTCGGCGGCGGCCGCTCTCCTGCACAGCGACGCGGCAGTCCGGGCCTTTGCCTCAGTCGTTCAGGTGATGCGCGCGCTTCGCTCCGACTCCAAGGTGCAGCTGGAGGGCTGCAAGATCATGCACGACATGCTGGCTGTGCGGCACCTAGCCCTGGCAGCGTCCAGCGATGGGGTCTCCAGTCTGCTGGAAGCGCTCCAGGCGCACAGTGGGGACGAAGACATCAGCAAGGTGTGCCTGGAGTCACTCGCGCTGATTGCCGCCAACAGCAGCACCGGGCGGCAGCAGGCTGTGGATGCGGGCATCCTCCCCACGCTCATGGCCTGCATGGCCTCACATGCTGGAAGTGAAAGAGTGCTCACGCAGGCACTTGCGCTGATGAGCGCGCTGGCCACCTTCGTGCCTGACCTGCTGGTGGACACGCAAGCCGTCACTGCTGTCCTGTCAGCCATGCGCACCCACACCTCCGCTGAGCTGGTGCAAGTGCGAGGTTGCAAGCTCCTGGTCTGCTTCTTGTCCAAGACCACCGCGACGGCTGCAGCACTCGCTGCCGCTGGTGCGCTGGAGAGCGTGCTGTCCAGCTTGCGCTCCTTTCCCGCTGCATCGGCTGTGCAAGTTGCAGGTCTTCACGCCCTGGCCCACTTTGCGCACGTGGCTGGCCCGGCTCTGCTCGGGGATGCAGGCGCCCTGACAGTCGTGATGGCCGCAACCCGCCTGCGCTTTGATGCGCTGGTGTCGCTGGAGGTGCACACGAGCGCTGTTGTGGCGCTCGGCCTCTTGCTTGACAAAACAGAGGAGGGCAAGATGCTAGAATCCGTCCCGGAGATGGTGGAGGCGCTGCTCGACATGATGGAGTTCCACGCGGGGCTGGCGTCACAGTCAGGGGCTCCACCATCTCGAGCGCTCACGGCTCTCCACGCCCACGCAGGCGTTGCGCTGGCGGTGCTGCTCCGCCACCCAGACGCCCTGAGCAGCATCGCGCCGGAGCGTGCTCTTCTGGTCTTCACCAGCGCTGTCAAGCGTCAGCTGGACAGCAACCTAGAGCTCACCACGGAGGAGCTGGAGAGCTTTCTGAATCTCGCCATTGCGCTGCTGAGTCGCAAGACCATCAGCAGCAAGGCGCAGGCTATGACCGACGCCGTGGAGCTGTTGGTGTCTGTCACAGTCCGCATCATCAGCCAGCTGTGTGCCTCCACTGCTACGGAGCCCCTCTCGAAGGCGCTGCTCCGCCAGGCGGCGTCCACCTGCAGCCTGCTGGCTGGGCTCATCGAGCCCCGGTCAGACTGCTTCTCCACAGCAATCAAGGAGAACGCACTTGCGTCGGTGGTGAGCGCATTGACTGTCTTCTGCGAGAGCCCCAAGGTGGTGGCCTACCTAGCCACCTTCCTGAAGCACGCCTTTAAGGAGCTGGACCTGGTCACACTTCCGGACAATCGGCTGCACCTGACTTCGCTGATCACAGCGCTGACGCGCATTTTGGCGAAGGAGACCACAAAGCTCGACGTGGCCCTCACGTGCGTCGAGGCTCTGCACGTGGTGTGCCACAAGTGTCCCAAGGCGGTCAAGTCGAGCGACTTCGCGCCTTCCTACACCGTGGGCGTCTACGAGACGCTCACAGCGCTCCTCCAACGCTACGAGTCTGACGCGCCGATGCAAGTCTTTGGCTGGAAGGCACTTTGCTCCGCGGCCACGCTTTTCTTCTCCACGCCCGGAGCCGCGGTGTTTGAGGAGGCTGTCGCAGCGCTGAATCGGTCCAAGAAGATCCCTGCTGTACAGGGGGAGGTGTGCGCAACGCTGATGATCTTCGGCAGCCTGCAAGACTTCAAGGGCAAGCTGGATGTCAACGCGCCTGTCATCTACGTGCCCTCCGTCATTAAAGCGCTGCTGGGCATTCTCAAAACTGCCACGACGGAGTCGGTGCTGAAGAACGCCTGCGAGGCACTGCGCTCTTTGTTCAAGGCCAATGCTCAGTACTGCACGGACGCAGCCAAAGAGCGCGGGGCGATCGATGCGCTGGTGCAGCTTTTGGGGCCAGCGGCGTTCCTGAAGGCACCGGATGCCATCGCAGCTGGATTCGCAGTCCTTCTCTCCCTGCTGGAGCGCTGTGAGCCGAGTCGGCGAGGCGCTGTCAGCGGGTCAGTGATGGCTGTGGTGAAGGGCCGGGATGACTCGAGCTGCCGCGGCATCTGCAGGCTCCTGACTGGTCGCTCCGGCGTCTGCGACGACCCTGTCCTGAAGGTGAAGCTCTACACGGAGGCCACGGAGGAGGAGAAGCATGCTCAGGAAGCCATGGCAGATGCGGCGATGGCGGAGCTCATGGCGGAGGAGGAGTCAGGGAAGAAGAAGAAGAAGAAGAAGCCCGCCAAGAAACCTGCCTCCCTGCCAGCATCTGGATCTCTGGATGCTAACGCCGCCTCCTCCGCCGAGACTGCTGCTGTGGAAGCTGCTCCAGATGCTTCTGCCGAAGAGCCGCTGGCTGTGCCTACTGCCTCAGATGCGCAGCTGCAGGAGGTGAACGAGCGAAGCCGTCGCCGTGCAGCCAAAGCTCTTGCTGCTGCGGAGCAGCCGAAGCCTATGACCGAGGTGGCAGTTGAGCTTGAAGCTGCGGCGCCGCCTAGCTCGTCTGTGCACTCCGTCACCAACCCTGCGGATGCATCGCTGCCGCCGGTGATTGATGAGGATGAAGATGATGATCGCCTCACCACGCTTTCTTTTGGCGTTGACTCCCACTCGCCGCCGGTGGCTGCCCCTGCTGTGCGCCACACTCCGCTCCCTGCTGAGGGCAACCCTGGCGAGGACAGCAGCACAGCTGAGAAGGAGCGGGTGGGCGAGTCAGAGGCCATCAGCGCACATGAAGAGGAGGCGCTGCAGTTAGTGGAGCGGTTGTTGCTCCCATCCACTGGCGTGAGCATGTGGCAGCACTCTCACACGCGCCTGGTTGTGTTCGCCACGGACCCTGCAGCAGCGGCGCTCCTGGCCAGCAATGCCGCGTACATGCCTGTCGTGGCAAAGCTCTTCCGCGAGGCGGAGCTGGGCATCCAGGGGTGACTGCGCGCAACCGCGCTCCAACAAGGACTTGTGTGGTAGTCAGGCTGAGTAAAGCCGTCGTACAACCAGCCAGTCAAGGGCCAGTCTTTGCTAGGGAGCTACCTAAGGATGACGAGCCCGCTCACACCAGGCTGGGCTCCTGGCCGCAACGCGCCCCAACCGCCGGCTGGCATGTTTCTGGACGGCACACCCACACTCCCCTCCGCCCAACCAGCAGTCCCTACAGAGCGTCGCGCTTTTGAAGGCTTCGGAACTTCCTCTCCAGAGCCGCTGGCTGCAGCGGTTGTCGCCGCCACAGCCAACCTCTCCTCGCTGGCGGCCGCGGTTCACGGCTCCAGCTCGGTGCCAGCAGCAGGAGGACCTGCCTATGGTCTCCTTTCAGCGTGCGCAGCTGTTGCAGACGCGCTGGAAGAGCTCCAGGCCCGGCTTTCAAAGGCTGAAGATGACAGTGGTGCTCTGCGGGTCGCGCTGGCGGAGGCAGAATCCTCTGCGACAAGACGTGGTGTGCGAGCCGACGCGGCCCTTGCGCTGGCGTCAGCTGCCGAGAACGCGGCTGTTGAAGCGCAGCATCGCGCTGTTGAGGCCGCCTCTATGGAGAATGACGCCAAGAGCATGGCCCTGGCGGCGTGCAACGCAGAGGCTGATGCTCGTGATGCGGCGGCAGCCTCCAGAGCCGACGCTGAGACGGCATGTCGAGAAGCAGAGGCTGCTCGGGACGCCGTGCGTGGCATCGCAGCTGAATACAGAGCTTTGAAGGTGGAGTGGGGAAGGGAGCGGGATGACGCACTTGCCTTGGCAGCGGACTCCGAAGCCCGTCTGAATGCCAGCCTGACGGCAAGCGCTGAGGCGGTGGCTTTGGAGAAGCAGTGCTCAGCAGCGGCTATGGCGGTCTTGCAAGCTTCATTTGATGCTGAGCGAGAGCGTTATGACACAGAGATCACTGTTGCTCGCCATGCTGCTCAGGTTGGCCTTGACGCACGCCGCGCGGCAGAAACAGCCATTGCTGCTGAAAAAGAACGTTGCGCTGCTGAAATGGTTGCTGCGCGATTGGCGACGACGGCAGCCGAGCAGGCGCTGGCCAGTGAGCTGCATAATCGCGGTCTGGCGGCTTCTCGCGCGCTTGCAGCCGTTGAAAGTCGTCTTGCAGATGCCAAGGCGGCAACGTCTGCAGCTCTTTTGCGGGCGGACGCTACGACCTTGTCTGCCAAGCGGGCCCAGGAATAAGCAGCTGCTGCCCGGGCAGCTCAGGCGGCGGCACAGTCAAGCTCTCTGAAGGCGGCAGCATCGGCAGTCATAAATGCACGGCGTCATCGTGAGATTGAAAGCGCCCTGGCTGAGAAGGAGGCGGAACGTCTGTCCACCATCGCGAAGGCTGACGAGGCCACCAAGATCCTGCAGCGTGAGCTTCAGGCTGCACGTGCCGGGCTTGATGCCGCCCACAGCCGGGCTGTGTCTGCAGCCTCAGAGCGCGATGCCTGGAGGGGAGAGGCAGATCGTCTCCGCATGGTGGCAGCTTCTGTGGAGGCGGAAGTGGTCCATGCTCGACGAATTGAGGTCGACTCCAGGAATGCAGCGCAGGAGGCGATCATCGTAGCGCAGAGGGCTGAAACAGCTTTACAAGAAGCTCGTCAGATTGCCGCTGCATCTCACGCCGAAATGCAACGTGTATCCCAGGAAGCAGCTGCCGACCTGCAAACTCGCGATTTGCAGCTGCTGGAGTGTGGTCGAGAGCGAGAGGCGTTGCGTACCGAGGCTGCAAGATTGGATGTGCGTGTTGCAGAGCTTTTGGCTGCCGCAGTCACCTCTGATTCGGTGCTGTCCGACAAGGACAGAGCGCTCAAACTCTTAGCTGAGGAGCTGGCGGAGGTGTCAGCAGCCGCCACAGGTGCTGCCTCCGCTGCAGCTCTCCGCGAGGCTGTCCTCGCGGAGGCACTGTCACAGGCGCACGGAGCGGGCGGTGAACTTCTTATGCAGCCGACCCTGGAATCCCTGCAGACGGAGGAAAAGCTTGCTTCAACTGAGGCGAAGCTAGCAGCCACCAGCCTGGAGCTCGCAGCCCTGCGCGACGAATGCACTGCGCTCGTCGCAAGGGAAGCTGAGACCTCTTCAATCCTGGCAGCGCTAAATCAGAGGGAGGTTAGCAGGAGCGCTGTCGTCAGCGCGGAGAAGGGCGCGGCAGTTGCTGCACTCCAGGCCATGCGGCAGGCGATGGAACGGGCGCTCGGCTCAGCAGGTGTTGCGCACATTTTGGCGGCTGAGGCGGCGCCATCCACTGTCGAGGACGTGCTCACGCTGTGGATCGCAGAGTCGAGCTCCCGCGAAGCAGCGCTAATCCAGCGCTGCTCCGACCTGGAGGGCACGGCGCACACTGCAAGTGCTGCGTTGAGCATCTCTATCCAGCAAGCTACTGCTCTGGCTGACTCTGCTGCTTGTGTTGGAGCCATGCTCTACTCCGCACAGACCGATCTCGTCGCTGTGCGTTGCGAGCTCTCTACCCTCACTGATCATGAGGCATCGGCAGCAGAAGCGCGGGCACGGTGCGAGGCCCTCGCGGCGCAGCTTTTGGCTACCTCCACCGAGCTGGACCGCGTTCGCTCTGCCCTGCGCTTCATGGAACCTGGCGGAGAGATGGAGTCAGACGATGAGGCGTATCCTATTCCACCAACTATGGACCGAGATGCTGCTTTGCCGACAGAGCCGCGCTGGTGGCATGCCGCCCGAGAGGAGCTAGAGGAATGCAGCCGGGTGGCACGAGAGGCGCTAGCTGCAACATTGCATGTGGCTGGTCAGGAAGAGGAGCAAACGGCAGTGGCGGCGGCGGGTGGGTCGACACTCCTGGCTGCTTTCTCCGCAGTTGCCGCGCAGTCACCTGGTAGGGACGCCGGCGACGTGGGAACGGTCGCCCTGGTCAATGAGCTGCAGCCGGGCGCCTGTCTTAATGCTGTCCGGCGGCTTGCAAGTCGGCTGGCTAGCGTGGCTGCCGCCCTGGATGAGCGCGACTCGCGGCTTGCTGCTGCGGCGCGTGCAGCTTTTGAGCAGGCCGATGACCTGCTGCGGACACACGCAGAGAACGCCGAGCTCCATTCCATTTCGGATGCGCTCGTCGGAAGGGTGGGACATATGAGGCATGCAGCCTTGGATCCAGAAGGTCTTGATGCTGCACAGTTGCAGTCAGAGCTGGCAGGCGCTCGGAGGGTGGCACAGGAAGCGCGCATGGCGGCTGTCGAGGCGCAGGCTGCGGCGGCAGGCCTAGAGGCCCAGCTGCAGCAGGCTCGCGGCGATGTGGCGGAGATGCGCACCACTCTGGCACTGCGGGGCAGTGGTCCACCCCCGACCTCTGTGGAAGCCGGGCGGCGCGTGGACGTGCGGCTTGCTGCCGAGGTGGCGGCTGTTGGCACAGAGGCAGCCCACCTCCGCAGCGCCCTTGCTGCCGCTGAAAAGCAGTTGGAGCAGGCTCGCGCTGAGGCGTCCACGCTGCGGGCAGCCACGCTTGCGACGGATGAGCTCCGCGCCCAGGCTCAGGCGCTGATGCCGGCTCTCCTGGAGGCGAGTGCCGCCATGGATGCGCTGCGGGCATCAGAGGCGGCCGCGGTAAAGGAGGTGGCAGCGTTGCGTCTGGGACCGCGAAAGACTGCTGGACAATGATGGGGGGGTGCGTTTTTAAACAGTGAAAAAAATGGTCCCGTGTGAACGGGCAAGCGCATCTGGACGATGATGGCGGCTTATAAGCAAGTAACTTACTTGTCTCGCGCACACTCAGTTTGGGATAGGCCACCTTGTGATCTTACCATGCACAAAGAACACCCCGCCCTTCCCGCTCTGCTTGCTGTGGTTCTTCACCTGCGCACGTTGCGGAGCGGGTTCACCTTTGACGACCGCGCCGCTGTGCGTGACAACCTGGATGTCTTTGGGCAAGACCGCTGGTCTGCGCTGCTGACGCACGACTTCTGGGGGTCGCCTGTCCGTAGCGAGCTGAGCCACAAGAGCTGGCGACCCCTCTGCGTGGGCCTGTGGCGCTTTGTGCGCCTCCACACGCAGCCTCCCGCCGCCCACCCGGCTCAGCCGTTCCACGCGCTCAACGTGGTGCTGCACGCCTGCGTCACCTGGCAGCTGCACGCCCTAGCCTTACGTCTTGCCTCGCGAGGCAGGCACCCGCAACCAAGCGCAGCAGCCTTTGCTGCTGCGCTTCTATTCGCTGCCCATCCCGTCCACTGCGAGGCCATCTGCGGCCTGGTGGGCGCGTCAGAGCTCCTCGCCGCCTTTCTGGCGCTGACTGGCCTGCGCTGCTACGCCTGCGCCGCTGCTAGGGCGAGCTTCCTACTGCTCCTACCTGCGCTTCTCCTCGCGCTGGCCGCCGCACTCTCCAAGGAGTCGGGCATCACCGTGCTCGGCGCATTTATCGCCTACGAGTGGCTGCTTCTGGCGGTGCCGCAGCAGGGTGATGTGCCTGCGTGCCTGTCGCGTGCAGTGCCCCGGGCTCTCGCAGTTGTGGGCACTGGTGCCGCCTACGCGGCTCTGCGCCGGGCAGTAATCGGCGGTGACACTCTGGTTCGCACATGGCGCATTTCTGACAACCATCTGCCCTTCCTCCCAACCCGGCAAGCTCGCGCACTCTCTGTCGCGCACTCCCACTACGTGTACGCAAAGCTGCTGCTCCTACCGACGCACCTGAGCGCAGACTGGAACTACGCCTGCATCCCGCCAGTTTTGAAGGTGTCGGATTCCCGCAATGCCGGAGCTGCCCTCCTCTACTTTTTGCTCATAGGGCTTGCACTCTGGGCACGGCCCTGGCGGCTCTCGTCCTCTCGGGCGCCAGTGCGGGTCGTCCTCTTCGTTGCCGCTGCCCTGGGCGCCATGCCGCTCCTGCCAGCCTCAAATGTCCTCTTCTTTGTCGGCGCCTACCTTGCAGAGCGGCTCCTTTACCTCCCTAGCGCAGGCTTTTGCATACTGCTGGGCGCAGCACTGGCCGCTGGCAGATCTGCTGGCCGCACGCTTCTCGCTTGTGTGGTTGTGGCTTACTGCTGCCGAACTGCCATGCGCCTGCCTGCCTGGGACAGCGACGCCACATTGTTTGCTGCCACCGCCGCAACCTGCCCGAACGGCGCTCGTGCACAGTACAATGCGGGCGTGCAGCTCCGTCTGGCGGGTAATTGCACCGGAGCGCTCCGACACTACCGAGCAGCGCTGGCGGTGCTACCTGAAGACAGCAATTGTGGGCCGCACTACGACATTGGGCTCTGCGCCCACACCGCGGGTCGCCTGGGCGAAGCCGTGCCTCACTTTGAAAACGCGCTCAGGTGCATCGAAACAGCAACCAACGCCGCAGAGGCGCTGGCGAAGACACTCTCCACGCTGCAGATCCAGTTCCCAACGGAGCCGGCTGTCTTGCTGGCCTATGCTCGGGCGGCTCCAAAGCTAGGCGTCCGTGAGCGCGACGCTTGCGCCGCGGCTGGGCAGGCTGCGGTGCTGCTCTCTGCTCGTGGCGAGTCTGCGCAAGCCAATACTGCTGTAGCGTTATGTCCACTTGGGCCCGATGCTGCGCGCAAGCTGGCGCGAGTCCCAGCTGCGCTCTCGCTGGCCTCTGCTTGCGACTCTGCCTCCCCAGCGGCGGTGCAGGCCCACGCTGCAGCTACCGACGATGCTCAACGCTCCAGCTTGGCTGCTACCTTCGTGGCCCGCTACGGTCCCGCGTGTCGTGGCACCTCCGCATACATGCGCGCCGTGAATGCGTTGCAGACGGCGCTTCCTTACAGCCCCGAATTACATGCAGAGTGGGCGCGCTTGTTGCGTCGCATGCTATCGCGCGACAAAGAGGCTGACACGCATATGGCATTCGCGGCCTCCATCCTGGATGCGCACGCTGCCTCCCTTGGTGAAGTTGCTGGGGCGCCCGCCAGGAAGGCGGCTGCTGCTCTGAGAGAGGAGCATGCGGGCTGGGCGGGCAAGATGGCGCTTCCTAGCCCGGCTGTTACGCAGCTGGTGGACACGCCTCTACGTATTGAGCTCTGAAAGATTCTTCTTTATGATGGATGTTCCAAGAATTGAATGGAACCTTGGACCGATGGCACGTTTCGTTTACCTCACCACGGACTTTCAGCTAGGCTTGTGTTGCCGCTGCTGCTCTCCCATGAAGGCGCTTCGCGTTTACGTTCGTGACTTCGAGCGCCGCCGCCTCGAAGGTGTGCACGTGCTGGTGATCAATGCTGGTTCTCCAACGGGTTCCGCTCTGGCTGTGGCACTTGCTCAGTCTGGGTGTTCCGTGATGCTGGCGGATAAGAGTGCTCCTTGTCTGCAATCCACCATGAGCAACGTCTTGCAGGTCGGAAATGAGGACAAGGTTGACATCCTTATTGCTGACCTGTCAACACCAGCTGGCCTGGACGCTCTTGCCAGCAAGGTCAACTCCACCTCGGGGCGCATTGACGTCATCCTCTTTGCCTCCCCACCTGCGAAGGAGGTCGCGTTCGACGCTATGGACTGCAAAGCAATCTCAGCCATCGTCGAGTCCTCTCTCCTTGTTCCCATGCTGGTAACACGCCGCTTCTTGCCTGAAATGAAGCAGCACGGATCCGGCATCATAGCAGTCGTTTCTTCTGCTCCTCTCTCCTCCGTTTCATGGCCAAACTTGTCGCCCTTCTGTGCCGCTCAAGCTGGCCTCACAGCCTGGGCGCTAGCACTTCGCGCGGAGCTGAAAGGGACAGGGGTTAGCGTAGTCAACATCAGCTCTGGATT
>Ga0136642_1001342_pt1 | contig 10719 bp, 9 predicted proteins | sample LowCatLa1302831Y_FD_115313 | JGI IMG/M metagenome (GOLD analysis project Ga0136642, IMG submission 115313) | Freshwater microbial communities from Lower Cathedral Lake, Yosemite National Park, California, USA - 13028-31Y | ecosystem: Environmental > Aquatic > Freshwater > Lake ... | reverse complement strand
GGCGGTCAATCTCCGCTTGTGTTGTTGTGGAACCAAGGGAGAAGCGCAACGATGACATTGCTTCGGCCTCGGTTCGTCCAAGCGCCAAGAGAACATGACTAGGGCGAGAGACTCCTGCGCTACACGCCGATCCCGCAGATGCCGAAATTCCTTCACTATCGAGCAAAAGCAAAAGCGCTTCACTCTCAGTGTGGGGGAAAGAGATATTGAGAATGCCCGGCAATCCAGCGACACCATTAATTGTGGCATCAGGGATTGCGGCAAGGATTCGATCTGCTGCGGCCATTCGAAGAGTTTGGATGCGAGTGAATTCAGAATCTTTTTTAGAAACTGCAGTACGGGCAGCCGCTGCAAAAGCAACAATTGATGGCGCATTAAATGTGCCACTGCGGACATCACGCTCTTGTCCACCGCCGTGAGTGACCGGAGTGATGTCGAGCCCTCGCTTCAAAATAAGAGCGGCGACTCCGAGCGGACCACCGACCTTATGCGAGCTGATAGTCGCTGCAGTAACTCCGAGATCTGCAAAATTAAAATCAATCTTTCCCAGACTCTGTACGGCATCGGTATGGACTGGAATATCGCCAGCAATATCGACGATTACCTTGATGGGTTGTAGTGAACCAATTTCGTTATTGGAGTGCATCACCGAGATAAGCGCAATCGAATCCCTGTTACTTGCAATAAAACTCTTCACAAACTCGATATCGATTTCACCGTTATTAAGCACTGGAATTTCGACGGCAGTAGCGCCTTCGTGCTCCACTAACCATTCGATGGGATCTTTGACGGCATGATGTTCGATTGATGAACTTAAAATCGTCGTGCGCGCAGGATCTGCAGCGGTTGCTTTCCAGTAAAAACCCTTAATTGCTAAGTTATCTGCTTCAGTACCAGTTCCGGTAAAGATAATTTCGCTGGGATCGCATCCGACGATATCTGCCAACGACATCCGCGCATCCTCGACTGCTTTGCGAACTGCGCGACCATCCGAGTGCAGGCTCGAGGCATTGCCCACAATGCGCATCTGCGCGGTGAGTGCCTGAGCTGCTTCATCCACCATCGGAACGGTGGCGGCATGATCGAGGTAGATCGACATGCGGTAAGTCTAAGCGCTTATTTTTTTGCAGCGACTGCAGCGGTTGCCTGAGGCAACACGGCAAAGAGGTCCCCCACAACGCCATAATCCGCAACTTCAAAGATGGGGGCTTCTGGGTCTTTATTGATAGCCACAATCATCTTGCTTGTCTGCATACCCGCGCGGTGTTGAATCGCGCCAGAAATTCCACAGGCCACATATAGCGCAGGACTCACAGTCTTGCCAGTCTGACCGACTTGATGAGAGTGCGGATACCAACCAGCATCGGTTGCAGCACGAGATGCACCAACCGCCGCACCTAGTGAGTCAGCAAAAGCTTCTACAGATGCGAAATCACCATTCGTGCCACGTCCACCGGAGACAACGATGCTTGCTTCGGTGAGTTCAGGACGCCCACCCTTAACTACTGGCTCGAGCGCTGTTACTGAGGCCAGAGTTGTTGATGAAGTTGGAGCGGTAGAAATATTTTCAGTTGCACCAGCTGCGCCGGTTTCGGCTTCAACTGAGTTAGAGCGAAGTGTCACAATCGAAGTTCCATGCGTGACGACCGAATGAACTGTCGTAGATCCACCAAAGACAGATTGTGTCGCGATGCCCTGCGCATCAATATCAATTGCATCAGTAATCAAGCCGGAGTTAGTGCGAACTGCTAGACGTCCGGCAACTTCTTTTCCGCGAGCAGATGAGGAAATCAGAACAGCCGTCGGACTCTTGGCTGCAACTACTGCTGCCAAGGCATCCACAATTGCAGGAACGCCATTCTTTTCAGCATCGACTCCGCCAACCACAACGATGGCTGAAAGTGGAAGCGCGCTCAGTTGTGCGGAAACATCTGCGCCAACAACAACTGCCGTGACATCGCCAAGACGTTTAGCAAAAGTAGCAAGTTCGGCGGTCGCCTTGCTGACTACTCCGCCCTGGCTATCGACGAGTATTAGTACTGAACTCATATGACTCTCTTCTCTGCCAAGAAATCGACCAAAGCTGTTCCGCCATTGCCAGAATCTTCGAGCTTGATTCCGACTCCGCGCGCTGGACGTGGAAGTGAATCCTTAACTGAAGACCAGGCTGCCTTCGCGCCAACGAGATCTGCACCGATTCCTAGATCAGCAAGTGATTGTGAGGTAATAACTTTCTTCTTCGCCGCCATGATTCCTTTGAAGGATGGATATCGGGGTTCATTAATCTTTTCGACAACGCTGACAACAGCCGGAAGTTTCGCTTCCATTTTCTCTAGGCCAATTTCAGTAACACGATTAATCGTTATCGAACCAGATGCCGTATCAACGACTACTGAATTAGCAAAGGTCAGTTGTGCCCAGTTCAAGCGTTCCGCCAACATCGCAGGAACAACACTCATGCGAGCATCGGTTGATTCAGTGCCGCAGATGACGAGATCGAATCCACCAGATTTGATAACGTGTGAAAGTACTAGTGAAGTTGCGAGCGCATCAGAACCAGCGAGCGCGTTATCGACGATATGAATCGCATCATCAGCACCCATGGAGAGCGCTTTACGAATCGCTTCCGTGGCGCGTTCTGGACCCATGGAAATGACGGTGATGGAATGGCCACTGCCCTCCCCTGATTCACCAGTTGGAGAATTCGCTTCAACTAATTTCAGAGCTTCTTCTACTGCGTACTCATCTAAATCATTGAGAACAGCGTCAACGCCGGCGCGATCGAGAACACCATCGACCATCTTCTTCTCGGCCCAAGAGTCTGGGACTTGCTTTACACACACCGCAATTTTCATATCCCGTATGTTACTGCTCAGTAGATTTCATGGGAAACGCCTCTCCGCGGGTTCACCTGAGGTTTGGCGACACGTAACCTCAACCTCTCCTTGAGGCTTTTCTGAAATCTCATATTTACCCCATGAGAGTTGCCATCGTGAGCGAGTCATTTCTCCCCTCCATTAATGGCGTCACCAACTCTGTTCTGCGCGTTATGGAGTACCTGCAGAGCCAAGGTCATCAAGCACTAGTAATTGTTCCTGAATTGGCTGGCACCCCTACCGAGTATGCCGGCCATCGTATCCGCACTATTCCTTCGCTCGATCTCCAATCAGTACTTCCGGTCGGAATGCCGTTAGGACTTCCCCACAAGAAGTTAGAACACTTATTGGATGGCTTTGCACCCGACGTCATTCACTTAGCCTCGCCACTCGCCCTCGGTGCTTACACCACAAAGATTGCGAAGAAGCTCGGCATTCCTACGCTCTCGGTTTACCAGACCGATTTAGCTGGCTTTGCAAAGCACTATGGAATGAGCGCCGCTCACTCAGCAATTCGCAAAATGGTGAGCAAGATTCACTCGCGCACAGATCGCACACTTGCTCCCTCTAATCCAGCCCGCCGCGAACTCTCTGAGTTGGGTGTTTCTAATGTGCACCTCTGGCGCCGTGGCGTTAACGCCGAACTCTTTCATCCATCGAAGAAGTCCGCGAGCCTGCGCAACCAGTGGGATGTATCTGGCGAGAAGTTAATTATTGGTTATGTCGGCCGCCTCGCTAATGAGAAGCGAATTCACGACTTGCGCGTGCTCGATCAAAATCAACGTATTCAATTAGTGATTACTGGTGATGGTCCAGCTCGCGAAAAGTTAGCCTCGACTCTGCCTCATGCAATTTTCTTGGGCTATAAATCTGGGGAAAACTTAGCCGAAATTTATGCCTCGTTAGATCTCTTTATTCATCCTGGTCCACATGAAACTTTCTGCCAGACCGTACAAGAGGCGCTCTCATCTGGAACTCCGTGCATTGTTCCGGTTACGGGAGGTCCGAGCGATCTGGTCTCCCATGGACCTACCGGATATGTCATTAATTCACACCGGCCAGAAGAACTTGAAGCGGCCACTCTGCATTTCATGTTGCGCACAGACAAGAAAGAGATGCGAGAGATGGCGCGGGCTTCAGTCGAAGAGCGCACCTGGCCTGCAATCAACGCTCAACTCATAAAGCACTACGACGACATTATTGCCGAGGCAAAGAAATCCAAGACAGGGGATGCAGCGTGAAGATTGTGCATATAGCCAATTTCTATGGACCTAATTCGGGCGGTATTAAGACCACCTTGCATGCGCTCGGCAAGGGCTACCTCAGACTTGGCCACGAGTTCATCTACATCGTTCCGGGTACATCCTCCTACCAAGAGCAAACTCCCTTCGGTCTCAAGATTTCTGTTCCCGGATTTGTTCTCCCTGGCACTGGTGGATATCAAATCATTAAGAGCAATCGACACTTGCGAACTCTTATCGCCAGCCTGCAACCCGACTTTTTAGAGGTATCTGATCGCTTCACGCTAATGTCCTTAGGAAAGTGGGCGCGGGAGCGCAAGATCCCGACAACCGTTTTTAGCCACGAAACTCTCGCCGGTTTAGCCGGACGATTTCTGCCACTTCCGCACAAGATGAGAACTTCACTTGTTCGTTGGCATAATCGAAAGCTCTCTCGGAGTTTTGATCAGGTTGTCACAACAACGGACTTTGCAGCGCAAGAGTTCCATGAAATCGGCGCACCGAATATCTACAAGATTTCGCTCGGCGTCGACTTAGAGATCTTTAATCCCAATAAGCGAAGCGAGTCGATGCGCCGAACCCTGCTTCAAGGTAATTCAGTTTTGCTGGTTCACTGCGGTCGCCTCTCGCGCGAGAAGGATCCTGAACGCAGTATCGAAACGCTAATTGAGCTTCGTCATCAAGGAGTGGATGCTCGGTTAATCATCATCGGGATGGGGCCAATGTGGAAAGAGCTGCGTGCCCTCGCTGAAGGTCATCCCGTTGAAATGTTGGGTTACATCACTGATCGCAACCGCATTGCCGAAATCATTGCCTGCGCAGATGTCTCCTTCGCTCCTGGGCCATTCGAAACTTTCTGTCTCTCTGCTCTGGAATCACTTGCTTGCGGAACTCCTGTGGTTGCCTCCGAAAGTAGCGCAGTCAAAGAGATGTTGTATGTAAGGGATTTGATTCCGGCTGGCGCAATTGCGGCGGATAATTTTGCGTGCTTCGCGTCTGCAACCAAGATGTTGCTGGGAATCTCCTCTATTCGAACTGCGGCCCGAATCGCTGCCGAGAAGTTGCCATGGACGAATTCCATCAACTTAATGCGCGAACTCCATGGCTTAAGTGAGATAGGCAAAAATGCACCTCATGCAATCGTCAGAAGTAAGATCCGTGCCGCATGAACACTCTGACAATTAAGAGCGTCGTCACACTTACCGTTATTGGAGATAGTGCCGCCTACGGAATTGGTGACGAGGTGGGTGGCTCTCCCCGCGGTTGGGCGTGGTATCTCTCGCAACTCTTCTACGACCAATGTGCTTATCAAAACTTCTCTCGGCCTGGTGCGCAATCTGCTGAAGTACTGGAACTTCAATTGCCCCGCGCGCTGGCTACTGAACCTGACATCTGCGCCGTCATTGTAGGTGGAAATGATTTGCTCCGAAATGGGTTTAGTCCGAAGAACTTGCAGGAAAACTTGCGAGCGACATGTGCCCAATTAATGGAAATTGGCTCCGAGGTAGTCATGATTGAACTCCATGACCCTAATCAACTATTACGACTCCCCCGACTGCTCAAACGGGTATTGCGTCGCCGAGTTGAATCCGTCAACAACGTCTACTATCAAATAGCTGATGAACTTGATGTCTTGCTGATTCGTACTCGAGCGATTCCAGATGTTCACTCATTAAAGAATTGGCATATCGACCGCATGCATCCTGGCCCTCATGGTCACCAAATCCTTGCTCGCGAGATGGCAGAGAAGTTGCGTCGTCGCGGATGGAGCTTGCGCCTACCCATTGTCGAAGACCGAAAGCGTGAGAGTTCACGTAAGCAGTTGAAGTGGTTGATTGCCAACGGTGTGCCATGGTTTGCAAAGCGAAGTTTTGATCTTCTGCCAGCTGCACTCATCTTGATGGCCATCGAATTTTTGCGAGTAATCTATGAAATTATCACCTTACAGAGTGATTCGCGCCCACTCAGCGTTCAAAGTTTTGAGGTTAAAACAGCGGGCTCTCGAAATCTAGGCGCTTTCGGCGCATTTAGAAGCTAAATTCCGTACGAATACTCGGCAGTAAGCCTGGCAACGAAATAAACTGTGGCAGTGCTCGCAATTCTTGCTCCCGGTCAGGGATCTCAAACTCCCGGTTTCTTAACACCGTGGCTAGCAGATTCCGAATCCGCTGCGCAGATTGCACATTGGTCCGCTCTTATCGACCTTGATCTGGTTCGATTAGGCACCACTGCCGATGCCGATGAGATCCGTGATACCGCAAATGCTCAGCCACTTTTAGTCGCCGGCGCCCTTCTCGGAACTACCCGCCTGTTCGGCGCGGACACATCTTCCATTAGTTACGTAGCCGGACATTCGGTCGGCGAACTCGCCGCCGCAGCTATCTCCGGGGTTATCTCCAGCGATGATGCCATCACACTTGTCCGAACTCGTGGCGTGGAAATGGCGAAAACGGCCGCTGTTGCCCAGACTGGCATGTCTGCGGTTCTCGGTGGCGAACGGGACGTTGTTGTTACTGCGCTCAAGGCACTGGGATTAACCGCCGCCAACGAAAATGGTGCAGGACAGATTGTGGCTGCTGGAGATCTATCGGCACTCGCCCAACTCGCAGAGAATCCTCCGACTGGTTCACGCGTTCGCCCGTTAGCAGTTGCTGGTGCTTTTCATACCGCAGTAATGCAGCCCGCCGTTGCAGTTTTGGCAGAGAAGGTGCGCGCTATCTCTTCTCACAATCCGGCACTTGCCATTCTCTCCAATAAGGATGGCAGCGTTGTGGATTCTGGTGAAGAAGTACTCGCTCGCATTGTTGGCCAAGTGGCTGGTCCAGTTCGTTGGGATTTATGCATGGAGACACTCGCTGCGTTAGGCGTTACTGGTGTGATTGAGATGCCACCTGCGGGAACGCTCGTGGGATTAGTAAAACGCGCTACCCCTGATGTGGAAACTTTTGCACTCAAATCACCCGACGATTTAGCGGCTGCTCGTGAATTCGTTGCAAAGCATGGTGCCAAATAATGGCGATTAAATTTACGACCGAACCACAGAATGCGCGCATCCTCTCCGTTGGTGCTTACCGCCCTGCGCGCTCAGTACCAAACTCTGAACTAGTTGAGCGTATTGAATCTAGCGATGAATGGATTCAACAGCGCACCGGCATTGAATCTCGCCGCTTCGCAGCTGCCGATGAATCACTGATTGATATGGCCACACATTCTTCGCTACAAGCGATTTCTCGTGCTGGACTAACACCAGAAGATATCGACGCCGTTATCTTTGCCACGATTTCTTATCCATATCAGGCACCAAGTGCAGCCACAGAACTTCTTACACGTCTCAATAATTCCACTGCAGCTGCTTTCGATATCTCTGCTGCCTGCGCTGGATTCTGTTATGCAGTGGCGCTGGCAAATGACATAGTCCGCAGCCGCAATGCGAAGAACGTTCTCGTTGTTGGCGCTGAAAAACTCTCGGATTTCACAGACCCTGATGATCGAGCAACTGCATTTATCTTTGCTGATGGCGCTGGCTCTGTTGTGATTGGACCTTCGCAAGATGTCGGTATTGGCCCTACTGTCTGGGGCGCTAACTCCGAAACCCGTGACGCTATTCTTCTTGAGCCTTCATATTTGGAATACAAAAACAATCCTGACCGCACTGAACTTCCGTGGCCAAATATTGCGCAACAAGGTCAGACCGTTTTCCGTTGGGCTGTCTATGAGATTGCCCCTATTGCCCTACGCGCTCTTGAAGGTGCTGGGCTCACTCCAGAGACCCTCGATGTCTTCATTCCTCATCAAGCGAATGATCGCATTATCGATTCTCTAGTAAAATCTATGAAGCTGCCTGATTCAGTAGTTGTTGCTCGAGATATCCGCACCAGCGGAAATACCTCATCCGCATCCATACCTTTAGCAATGGACGCGCTGCTTGCAGAGCGCCCAGATCTTCATGGAAAGAGCGCCCTTCTCGTAGGATTTGGCGCAGGTCTTGTCTATGCAGGTCAAGTTGTTGAACTTCCACCCGTACCGAAGAGCACGTAATAGCACGTCAATAAAAGAGAGAAGGAACCACAAATGGCACTAACACAAGATGCAGTACTCGCAGGAATCAAGGAAATCGTCGTTGAGGTTGCAGGTATCGACGCTGGCATTATCGCCATGGACAAGAAGTTCACCGATGACCTCGATGTTGATTCACTCAGCATGGTTGAAGTTGTCGTAGCCGCGGAAGAGAAGTTCGGCGTGAAGATTCCTGATGAAGAAGTGACCAAGATGGCGACTATTGGCGATGCGGTTAATTTCATCGTTAACAACTCTTAATTAGAGTACATAGATAGAGATTTCTCGATGAGCAGACGTCGCGTTGTTGTTACCGGCCTAGGTGCCACGACCCCGCTAGGTGGTGATGTCCCCTCTACTTGGGCGGCACTCCTCGCGGGCAAGAGTGGCGTTCGTAGCCTCACTGAAGAGTGGGCCAGCGAAATGTCGGTCACTTTTGCAGCGCGCGTCGCCGTCGAGCCATCAGAAGTAATGGAGCGCGTGGAAATGCGTCGCCTCGATCGTTCCGAACAATTTGCGATGATTGCCTCTCGCGAAGCCTGGAAAGATGCCGGCTCGCCGGAGATTGATAAGACTCGCCTAGGCGTCGTAGTGGCGTCTGGCATTGGTGGCGTAATCACTCTTCTTGATCAATACGATGTATTGAAGACAAAAGGTCCTCGGTCAGTCAGTCCACACACTGTTCCGATGTTGATGCCTAATGGACCTGCTGCAAATATTGGTCTAGAGCTGCAAGCAAAAGCTGGCGTACATACTCCGGTCAGCGCATGTGCATCTGGCGCAGAAGCAGTCGGATACGCACTCGAAATGATTCGCAATAATCGCGCCGACATTATTGTCACAGGTGGAGTTGAAGCAGCTATTCATGAACTTCCGATGGCGGGCTTTGCTTCCATGAGAGCGCTCTCTACTCGCAACGACGCTCCTGAAAAAGCATCTCGCCCTTACGATAAAGACCGCGATGGTTTCGTACTTGGCGAAGGTGGCGGAATTCTTGTTCTCGAAGAGCTCGAGCATGCAAAAGCTCGCGGCGCAAAGATTTATGCAGAAGTAGTTGGCCAAGGCCTTACCTCTGATGGTTATCACATTGCCGCACCAGATCCTGATGGCGCCGGCGTTACGCGCGCTGTTCAGTTCGCTTTAGATGACAGCGGAGTCAAGCTTTCCGAGGTTGTGCACCTCAATGCACACGCAACTTCGACCCCTGCCGGCGATGTTGCTGAAGCAAACGCACTCGCAGCCGCGTTGGGATCAGATATTTCTCACGTTGCCGTATCAGCAACGAAATCAATGACCGGCCACTTACTGGGCGGCGCCGGAGCAATCGAATCAATCTTCTGCGTACTTGCGCTCCATCACCGCATGGCTCCTCCGACGATTAATATCGAAAACTTGGATGAAGCCGTAACCGTTGATGTCGTACGCGATGTTCCGCGCAAACTTCCTGAAGGCCCTATTGCAGCCTTAAACGACTCCTTTGGTTTTGGTGGCCATAACGTCGTGCTTGTCTTCCGTTCTTACGAAGCTTAAGAAAGTTAGTTCTTAGGAAACCTTAAAAGCTACCGAGACAGTGACGGTAACTGTCTTATCAATGGATGATGTGTCATACATTCCGCCAGCAGATGTATCAACTGAATCCGGTGTTGTTACTTGAACTGGACCGCTGGTCACAGAGACAACTGCGCCGAGTTTTGATCCAACTGCTTTAGTAATTGACACTGCACGCAACTTTGCATCGACCATCGCCTCCGCTAATAGTTTTGGTCGCATTGAAGCCAAGTTGGAAACATAATATTGAGGGCCATAATTGTTGACGTTCACACCGGTCTGCAGAAGTGACCCGATGCCGTTACTCAAAGTCTTAATCATGGCAACATCTTTCGAACGAACAGTGACGTTCTGATTGGCGCTATAGGAGAGAATGCGACCGGTGGGATTGCCGTTGTTGTACTCCTGAGTCGCAAAGGTATTAATTCCACCGGTCTCGATTGCAGCCTTATCGACGCCACCCTTTGTCAGATAGGCAGATAGCGCAACCACGCTATTTTCAACTTTGGAGACTGCGCTAGCAACTCGAGGGGAACTTTCTTGAACATTGAGAACCCAAACAACATTATCTGCAACAGCGCTGGTCTTTGCAGATCCAGTAACAGTAATTGCATTACCTGAACGCGAGGCAAATCCACTGCCGACCAGGCTTAGCCCGTACCCCATACCTACGGCCAAAATAAGAGCCGCTGCAATTGAAGTGATTGAACGTGCACGAGTCTTGCTATCGAGTGGTGTATTAGTGTCCATATTTAAATTGTACTCACTTGTGCGATACCAGCATCTCGAATACCTAAGCGGTAGCACTCAAGTTCGTTATCCCAGGCAGTTCCCAGCGCATCATTCATGGACTCTCGAAGCGATTCATAACTTCGATGAGTGGCAAGTGCTGTCATGAGTCGATTCTCATGAATCATGACATCTCCCGTCGACGCTGTGACTGCCTGATGAAGTCCAAGTTCTGGAGTGCATCGATAAAGAACTCCTTCTCCCCCACT
>Ga0136642_1001341_pt1 | contig 10730 bp, 7 predicted proteins | sample LowCatLa1302831Y_FD_115313 | JGI IMG/M metagenome (GOLD analysis project Ga0136642, IMG submission 115313) | Freshwater microbial communities from Lower Cathedral Lake, Yosemite National Park, California, USA - 13028-31Y | ecosystem: Environmental > Aquatic > Freshwater > Lake ... | reverse complement strand
GAGCACCCGCTCTTCACACCAGGTGCCAAAGCCCGAACGATGAAAAGGGAGTTTTATGAGTTTCGCAACCGGTCTTCTCTGTAGAGAGTGTGGCTCCACCTATCCAGCTGAGGCTCGCTATTCTTGCGACTTCTGCTTCGGACCGCTCGAAGTCAATTATGACTTAGCAGCAGCCAAGGGTGTTGTTACACGTGAGTCAATTGAGTCAGGTCCAAATTCGATGTGGCGTTACGCTGCACTCCTGCCAGATCCAGGTGAAGAGCCTGTTGACCTTGGAGCAGGTTGGACGCCACTTCGCAGAGCCACACGTCTTGCCGAAGTTCTCGGCGTCAAAGAACTCTGGCTAAAAGACGACACACGCAATCCAACCGGCTCATTTAAGGACCGAGTTGTTTCGTGCGCACTTTCTTCTGCTCGCCGTCTCGGTTTCACAACTGCAGCGTGTGCATCAACAGGGAATCTCGCAACTTCAGTCGCAGCGCACGCCGCCTTTATTGGATGGCCAAGTGTGACAATCATTCCAAGTGACCTCGAAAAGTCAAAGATTGCTATGACCGCAATCTTTGGTGGGACCGTGCTTGGTGTCGAAGGCAATTACGACGACGTGAACCGACTCTGTGTGGAGCTTGTAGCTGAGCACCCAGACTGGGCGTTCGCGAACGTAAACCTTCGCCCGTACTACGCAGAAGGCTCCAAGACACTCGCCTTTGAGATCACTGAGCAACTCGGATGGAAGCTTCCTGCACAAGTTGTAGTCCCTGTTGCTTCTGGAAGCCAGCTCACCAAGGTCGCCAAAGGTTTCAAGGAATTCATTGAACTTGGCCTTGTTGAAGGTGAAGCACCGATTTTGTTCGGAGCTCAAGCAACTGGTTGTTCACCAGTTGCAACTGCGTTCACTGAGGGTGCTGAAGTCATCACGCCACAGCGTCCAAACACAATCGCGCGCTCACTCGCAATTGGTAATCCTGCTGACGGTCCGTATGTTCTAGACGAGCTACGCACTCACGGCGGTGACATTGGTTCTGTTCCAGACTCAGAGATTCTCGAATGCATTGAACTGCTCGCTAAGACTGAAGGCGTGTTCGCTGAAACAGCTGGAGGAGTGACTATTGCGTCACTTCGCCAAATGATAAAGCGCGGCACCATCGACCCGAACAAGTCCATCGTGGCAATTATTTCGGGCCACGGCCTAAAGACTCTCGATGCAGTTGTTGACACTGCGGTAGTGACTGCGACGATTAAGCCGTCACTCGCTGCTGCACAAGAAGCAATTGCTCGCTACACCTTGGAGGCGGCGCTATGAGCGTGATTGTTCGACTACCTAGCCAGCTACGAGTTCTCGTTGGAGGCGCTGGAGAAGTTCCGGTAGAAGCCACCACAGTTCGTGAAGCCATTGTTGGCGTTGACGCCCAGTACCCAGGAATTGCCTTTCGAGTTCTGGACGACAAGGGCGCACTGCGCAGATTTGTGAACGTTTTTGTTGCCGACGAAGATGTCCGCTTCCTCGATGGTCTCGACACCGTTCTAACTCCAGGAGTTACCGTTTCGCTTGTCCCAGCTGTTGCTGGGGGCTGACCTCAATTAGCAGTCTCACCCGTAGACTGCTAATATTGCCCTGCACCAATTGGGTGCTTGCTTAATAGGAGGAATCGCCATGGCGAAACTGATCTCATTCGACGAAGAGGCTCGCAGAGCCCTAGAACGCGGTATGAACAAGCTTGCTGACGCTGTGCGCGTCACACTCGGACCTAAGGGTCGCAACGTTGTTCTCGACAAGAAGTGGGGAGCACCCACAATCACTAACGACGGTGTTTCAATCGCCAAGGACATTGACCTCGAAGACCCATTCGAGCGCATTGGTGCAGAACTCGTTAAAGAAGTAGCGAAGAAGACTGACGACGTTGCTGGTGACGGAACCACAACTGCGACGGTGCTTGCCTGGGCCATGGTCCGTGAAGGTCTAAAGAACGTTGCTGCAGGCGCCAACCCAATGTCACTGAAGAAGGGGATTGAAGCCGCTGTTGAAGCTGCTGTTGCTTCACTGCACGAACTTTCAAAGCCTGCAGACACCAAGGAACAGATTGCCCAAGTGGCATCTATTTCTGCTGCCGACACAGAAATTGGTCAGATGATTGCTGACGCGATTGACAAGGTTGGAAAAGACGGTGTTATCACTGTTGAAGAAAGCCAGTCATTCGGAATGGACATGGACCTTGTTGAAGGAATGCGTTTCGACAAGGGATACATCTCTCCCTACTTCTCAACGGACACCGAGCGCATGGAAGCAGTTCTAGAGAACGCTTACGTCCTTCTCGTGTCTTCGAAAATCACTTCAGTGCGCGACGTGCTTCCAGTACTCGAGCAAGTTATGCAGTCGGGTCGTCCACTGCTCATCATTGCTGAAGACATCGAAGGTGAAGCCCTAGCAACTCTTGTTGTTAACAAGATTCGTGGAACATTCAAGTCTGCGGCTGTTAAGGCTCCAGGATTTGGTGAGCGTCGCAAGGCAATGTTGCAAGACATTGCAATCCTTACTGGTGCCACAGTTATCTCTGAAGAAGTGGGCCTCAAGCTCGACACTGCAACACTTGAGTCACTTGGACAAGCTCGCAAGATTGTCATCACCAAGGATGAGACAACAATCATCGAAGGTGCTGGATCTAAGGACGAAGTGAATGGTCGCGTAAACCAGATCAAGGCTGAAATCGACAACACTGACTCTGACTACGACCGCGAAAAGCTCCAAGAGCGTCTCGCAAAGTTGTCTGGTGGAGTTGCTGTCATCAAGGTGGGAGCCGCTACTGAAGTTGAGCTCAAGGAAAAGAAGCACCGTATCGAAGATGCTGTTTCGACTACCAAGGCTGCAATTGAAGAAGGTGTGGTACCTGGCGGCGGCGTTGCGCTACTTCGTAGCCAGAAAAACATCTTGGAAGCTGCTGAGAAGCTCAGCGGTGACGAGCAGACTGGTGCACGCATGGTGGCTAAGGCTGTTGAAGCTCCGCTTAACCAGATTGCCGTTAACGCAGGCCTTGAAGGTGGCGTAATTGTGGACAAGGTTCGCAATCTCCCTAATCCGACTGAGGGTCTTAATGCCGCGACTGGTGTGTACGAAGACCTCATCAAGGCTGGAGTTATTGACGCAATGAAGGTAACTCGTTCTGCACTACAGAACGCGGCGTCAATTGCTGCTCTGTTCCTAACTACAGAGTGCGTAATCGTTGATAAGCCTGAAGTTGCACAAACTGCTACTCCAATGGGCGGCATGGACGACTACTAAGTCGACTTTGATTGATAGATAACTCCCGGGCATCTGCCCGGGAGTTTTTCTTTATGCAGTGAAAATCAAGTTCGAAAGATCAACAGGAACTGCATTCCAGCCCATCACTGAACCACCTGGGTACGTGTACTGAAAAGCGACCTTATTATTTGCTCCAAGGCCCACAAGTAGCGGGCCAGTCGGGTTGAATGCGTAGTCAATCAAGTAGCTGCTTGCGGCTTGGTAGACACTAGAGGTGTACGAGCTTCTGATTTGCGGACTGTGATCGTAGTTCCAAATCTCAGTAGCGGTCATAGTGCTTCGATTAATTACATACTTACGTGCCACGCTGTAACTACGACTATTTCCTGCGGGTACCTGGAACGTGCTTGCAGCGCCGTTATCAAAGAGCAGAAGTTCATTTTGTGCAGTAATTGAAATTGCGTGGTTCCCGATTGGTGCGGTAGTTCCGGGTGGCAGTTTCAATGCGAACGCACGAAGAGAAGCAAAAGTGTACCAAGCCTTTGAGGTATCTCCCAAGATCCATTTGATTTTCTTGGTGTCATAGTCAACCGCAATGACAAAGTTTTCTCGACTAGAAACAATCAGCTCGTTACTTGTTTTCGAATATGCCGATGCATTGCTATGAAACCAGTCAGCTGTACGAGTTACGAATAGGGATGGATTGTCTCCACCTGCAACCATTGCTTCTGAGACTATTGTTGCAAAATTCCAAGAATTAAGTAGAACGCCCTTGGCATCAACTTCAATGATGCAACTCTCGTTCTCGGTGGCAGTTTCGGCTTCAATGAGCATCCCTCTTTTTCCAGGTTCAATGTTGTGCTCGTTGATGTTTGTGTATCCATACGATTCATACGACGCAACATTTGTAAGTATGCCGTTTAGGTCAGCTCGTAGGAGTGCATTCCCACTGCCCATGTAGAGAGCGTTATCAAAGAAACCTGATGTGGGCCCAGCGATTGTTGAAGTTGTAGGTGCCACCCAGCGAACTTCACTGTCGGTGTCAGAAATCACTGGGGTATTGGCATTGCTCCAGCCCTTCAACAAGAAGGTACTGAATCCAAGGGCGACCTTCGGGTCACGAGCCTGAGTTAGTACTGGCTTAGAGAATCCACCACCGGTTGGATCAACCCATGGTTTCGTGATGAGTGGGAAGGAAAGCAGCGTTTTTAGACCTCTGCATCTAATAGTGAACTGCACAACATTGCGCGAAATCGCATCACTCGCATAGAGACCAAAGACTGGAATAGTGACTTCACCAGTTGATGGGTTTGTGAGTCCTTTGGAATTTAGGTACGAATGTGTGTATGTTGCACCAATGCCCTTAGTGGTCGAGCCTTTCTTTGGTTGCACCATGAATTCAATTGTTTGCAGTGAAGAGACAGGGACTCCACTAATTGTCACATTCGAAACGAAGGGTGTGGCCCCAGGGACAGAGCTTTTTACCCTTATCTTGGTGGTGGCATTAGCCACTGAACCCTGCATCAGTGTGAGTACAGGAGAGGTTAGGGCTGCTTTAAGGACTATTCGTCGGTTGATGTTCACTGGTGCCCTGATCGCGAGTTGGTGGTGAATTTACTGACGTAGCTTTAGAACGCCCTGTGAAAGCTATGTACATATGGACTGAATTTGTTGTGACGCAGCACAAAATTGTCTGAAAATGAATAAATCCAATAAATGAATAGAGTTGTCTTCGTACCTAAGGAGATCTATGACTGAGCGCACCCCTGAGCGAAAGCCCGCAACTACTCACACCGCAGCTGCGCAAAGTCCATTTCTCGCTCGAGTAGCTCGAGGCAGTAGTGAAGACTTTGAAATCGCTTCTCGAGGAATGATCGCCAGTGGATTTCCGCGCGTTGTCAAAAACGGATTCGACGTTGACGTATGGGACCTCGACAGCTACGCCTTCTTAGACGAGCCTTCACACACCGACGCCCCTCCTGCCACAGTGAACCCGAGCCTTTGGCGCCAGGGAAGACTCAATAACATTGCTGGACTTTTTGAAGTCGCGCCTTCGATTTACCAAGTTCGAGGAATGGACATTTCGAACGTCACATTTATCAAGGGCGACACGGGCTGGATAGTCATTGATCCTCTCTCCTCAAAAGAAACAGCTAGCGCAGCACTTGACATGGTGAATGAACATTTGGGTAGTCGACCAGTGCACGCAGTTATTTACACTCACAGCCACGCTGACCACTTCGGCGGTGTGCTCGGTGTGCTTAGCGAAGAAGAGCAAAAGTCCGAAAAGATTAAATTCATTGCTCCAGAAGGATTCTTGGAAGAAGCGGTGAGCGAAAACATCATTGCCGGGAACGCAATGATTCGCCGCGCTATGTACATGTACGGAGTTCTCCTTCCACGCGATGCGCAGGGCCACGTTGACACGGGACTCGGTAAAGGAATGCCTCGTATGCCGAGCTCTGCACTTATTGCTCCGAATCTCTACATTGAAGAAACTGGAACTGAGCTGACAATTGATGGCGTGCGGATGATCTTTCAGTTAACTCCGGGCAGTGAAGCGCCTGCTGAAATGAACATCTTCTTTCCTGACATGCGTGCACTCTGCATGGCGGAGAACTGCACGGCAACGCTTCACAACATCTACACCCCTCGTGGAGCACAGATTCGTGACACGCTCAACTGGAGCAAGTATATTGACGAATCAATTGACCTCTACGCCGCGAGTAGCGACGTAGTGTTCGCCAGTCACCACTGGCCGCGTTGGGGAGCTGAGAAGATTGTCTCGTTCCTCGAAAGCCAGCGCGACACCTATCGCTACATTCACGACCAGACACTTCGTCTAGCGAATTTCGGGCACACAATGAATGAGATTGCTGAAGAGTTAGAACTTCCAAAGGAACTTGGCGATGAATTCTTTAACCGTGACTACTACGGAACTGTTTCTCATAACGCCAAAGGTGTTTACCAGCGCTACCTCGGTTGGTTTGACGCGAATCCTGCACACCTCAACCCACACATTCCAGTAGAAGCTGCAAGGCGCTACGTGGAGTTCATGGGTGGCGCTGAAGCGCTACTGCAGAAGGCTCAGAAGAGCTTTGATGAAGGCGATTATCGCTGGGTCGTTGAAGTTGTGAACCACGTGGTCTTTGCGGAACCAGAAAACGAAACCGCCAGATTGTTCCAGGCTGACGCACTGGAACAGCTCGGCTACCAGAGTGAGTCCGGTCCGTGGCGTGACTTTTACTTGACTGGCGCGCAAGAACTTCGCAGTAACGGAACCATGTTTAGAAATGTGAAGAGCAATGCACTTCGCCCTGGATTCCTCCACGCCATGACTACAGGTCAAGTATTTGACCTCATTGGTGTTCGACTCAACGCGCCAAGGGCAGAGTCTCATTCACTGAGGTTCCACCTGACCATCACCGATAGAAACGAACAATGGACGTTTGGCGTACGAAATGGTGTGCTCCAAACCCACATAGGTCACCGTGACGCAGCAGATGTAACCATCAGCGCAACGTTCGAAGCCTTTGCCCTATTCGCCTCAAAAGCAGAAACGCTGAGTGAGCTCAGCGATCAAACTGGAACCAGTATTGACGGCGACAGCGCAAAACTCGAACTGTTCTTAAGCTTGCTTGACTACTTCACATTCGGATTTGAAATAGTTCTACCGTAATCAGCGCACTACTCGTTGGCTTCAACAGCAACGTGAGGAACAATTCGGTCGAGCCACTTAGGCATCCACCAGTTGGCGTCACCAATCGCGTGCATGATTGCTGGAACAAGAATGGTGCGAAGGATAAATGCGTCGAGAAGCACTGCTCCACCAAGTCCAATTCCGAACTCTGCAATAACGCGCTGACCACCGAAGGCAAAGGAGAAGAACACCGAGATCATGATGAGCGCAGCCGCTGTAATGATGCGACCAGTGTTGGCCTGGCCACGCTCAATGGCGAGTTCGTTGTCTCCAGTGTTAACCCATTCTTCGTGCATACGTGACACTAAGAACACTTGGTAGTCCATTGAAAGTCCGAAAAGAATGGCGATCATGATGACCGGAAGGAATGCTTCCACCGGCCCCGTTCCAGCCTTAATGAGTGAACTGCCCCAGCCCCACTGAAATACTGCAACCACGAGACCGAACGATGCCGCAACCGCGAGCAAATTCATTGCAGCAGCAACAAGAGGTATTAGCAAGCTTCTGAAAGCAATCATGAGTAGCAAACAACCAAGGATGACGATTACCGTTAGGAAGAGTGGAATCTTTGAGTCGAGAATGTTTGCAAAGTCTTTAATGACTGCAGTCTGTCCACCTACGTAAATGTGAGTTCCAGAAGTCATCGTTGCTTTAGGAACGTAGACATTTCGTATGGTGTCAATTAGGTGGTTAGTCTCTGAAGACTGAGGGCTAGTTTTCGAAACAACTGTAATAAGGCCGACTGTGCCCTGGGGGTTTACAAACACCGGGAGAACTTCAGCAATACCTGGATCTGTCTTTAGCGACGCAGCAAGGGAGTTAAGTGAGGCGACGTCGTTTGCGTTATTAATTGCACCAACGACCGTTAGCGGTCCATTGAACCCTGGCCCGAAGCCTTGCGCTAAAAAGTCATAGGCCATTCGAGTGGTTGATCCAGCTGGATCAGTGCCTTGGTCTGAACTTCCAAGTTGTAGCGAGAGCACTGGAACCGACACGAGAAGAATTGCAGCGATTGCAGCGAGCGAAAGGATCTTTGGGCGACGAGCAACGAAAGCGGACCAGCGTTGCCATCCACCAGCAAGCACAGCACCTTCAGGTCCGTTGTTCTTGAGAGAGCGTCGTTCTTTACGACTTAGTACTCGGAACTTCTGGAATCCAAGCAGCGATGGGAGCAGCGTCAGTGATGCAGTCATCGTAATAATCACAGTGAGTGCTGCAGAGATTCCTACACCGTTAAGGAACGAGAATCCGAGTACGAGCATGCCGAGAAGAGCAATACATACTGTGAACCCGGCGAACAGCACCGCGCGTCCTGAAGTGTTGATTGAAGAAATGATTGAGTCTTCAACGCTCATACCTTGTTTGAGGTTTTGTCTACTTCTGGTGACAATAAATAGCGCGTAGTCAATACCAACACCCAGTCCAATCAGTGAACCAAGAATTGGTGCGAAATCGGCAATAGAAAGTGCGTGACTCAGAAGCGTTGTTGCACCAGAAGCGATGACTAGTGCGAAAAGAGCAATACCAAGAGGCAGCAACATTGCAAAGAATGAACCGAAGGCGAGCAGTAGGACAATCGCTGTTGCAATAAGACCTCCCACTTCACCAGGGCTTCCCTTAGGAGAATTGAGTTGACCGAAGGCCGGGCCACCAAAAACGACCTCGAGTTGCTTCGATGCAATTTTTGATGCAGTCGTCTGAACTGCTTTTATCTTTTGAATGTCAAGTGCCTGGGCGTACTTGGTAAAGGTGACTGAGGCGTAAGCGATCGTGCCTGTTTTGTTCATCTGGACTGCGCCCGGGCACAGTGCGCCAACGTTGTCACAGAACGGTGAAACAACGCCTCCCTTGGCAACTTCTGGCAGCATTGCGATTTTGCCGAGCATTGTATTGATGGCAGCTCGGTCTGTCTCTAATGTTCCACTCGTTGCGTGGAACACAATTTGGTCAACATCACCGGATTTCGCTTTGAAACCTTCTTGGAGAAGCTTGGTGGCCAAAATGGAATTCGTATTTGGCAGTGAGAAGTTGTTCTTGTAGGCAGAACCTACAGACGAAGACGCTGCACTGATACCTACAAATAAGAGAATCCAGACAATAAGGACATACCAGCGGTGGCGAACCGCAAAGCGAGCGAGGGATTTCATTACTTCTCCTGAAGTGATTGGGGGAGGCACCGAGTAAAATCATGGTGTGCAAAATGCATAGATATCTTAGGGGTAAATGTGGCGCGAACTGACGACTGGCCCGCGCGTTTCCCGGGGCATGTATTTCCTCAAACCATTCCCGTTCCTGACGACATTCAGCCAGGCGACGCTGCACCCTGGTCACATTTGAATGAAACTTCACGAAGTGGTTTCACTCTTGAAAGAATTGAAACCTCTCTTCGAAACGAAAATCGTCACCTCAATGATTCACCACTACCCGGTGATCCTCTTGAGATGGCCGCAGTTGCAGACGCTAAAAAACAAGAGATTACGCGCAGGTCTGCAGTTCTGGTAGCTCTTTTCGAAGAAGACGGTGAGGCGCACGTCATTCTCACCAGACGCTCATTTGAAATGCGACACCACAGTGGTGAAGTTGCGCTCCCCGGTGGGCGCAGTGATCTCAACGAGACCCCAGTTACTACGGCACTGCGTGAAGCACAGGAAGAGGTAGGGCTCGATCTTTCCACTGTGCGACCAATTGGTTGGTTAAGCCCAATTGTCACTTTCGCTTCAGGCTCAGCCATCTGGCCGGTTGTTGCGGTCCTTGATAAGCGACCAGAACTAGTCCCAGACCCGATTGAGGTTGACCGTGCATTCACGATTTCTCTAAAAGACCTCGTCGCAGACGAAAAGTTTTTAGAAGAACGCTGGCGCCGAGATCTTGCACGACCAGGATCGGATGAAGAGGGCTATTTCCCGCTGTACTTTTTTGCGGTTCCTGGCGACATCATCTGGGGGGCGACTGCCCGTGTTCTCACGGAACTGCTTTGTTTAATCTGTGAGGTTCCGTGGCCGGACGCAAACCGGTCCTGGGGCTAAGCCCTTCGGGTAGATTGTTCTCTAACGCAAACCACTTTTTGGTTGCTGTTTTCAATCAGCGGAGGAAATCATGGCGGAAGTAGAGATTGGTATCTCCAAATCAGCGCGACAGGCGTACGGATTTGATGACATCGCAATTGTTCCGTCACGACGCACCCGTGACCCTGAAGACGTAGACATCTCATGGCAGATTGACGCTTACAAGTTTGAACTCCCAGTACTTGGCTCAGCCATGGACGGTGCAATGTCACCAACCACTGCAGTAGAACTTGGTCGACTTGGCGGTCTTGGTGTTCTAAACCTCGAAGGACTCTGGACTCGTTACGAAGACCCGACTGCGCTCTTCGAAGAAATCGCCGAACTCGAAGACGACAAGGCAACTGCTCGCATGCAGCAGATGTACTTAGAGCCAATCAAGCTCGAACTCGTTGGTGAGCGTATTCGCCAGATGAAGCAAGGGGGAGTAACTACTTCTGCTTCAGTAACACCTGCTCGTACTGACTGGATGGCTAAGACCATTCTTGATGCCGGACTCGACATTCTTGTAATTCAGGGAACCGTTGTTTCTGCGGAGCACGTTTCAAAAACTGTTGAGCCTCTCAACTTGAAAAAGTTCATTCGTGAGTTTGAACTTCCAGTTATCGTTGGTGGATGCGCTAGTTACCAAGCAGCGCTGCACCTCATGCGCACTGGCGCTGCTGGAGTGCTCGTCGGTGTTGGTCCAGGTAACGCCTGCACCTCGCGTGCAGTTCTAGGAATTGGTGTG
>Ga0136642_1001340_pt1 | contig 10730 bp, 10 predicted proteins | sample LowCatLa1302831Y_FD_115313 | JGI IMG/M metagenome (GOLD analysis project Ga0136642, IMG submission 115313) | Freshwater microbial communities from Lower Cathedral Lake, Yosemite National Park, California, USA - 13028-31Y | ecosystem: Environmental > Aquatic > Freshwater > Lake ... | reverse complement strand
CATAAACTGACTTCATCAGCTGATTGGGATATACCAGCGCCCGCTCCAACTCAAGTTCCTCTTTGAGCAGCGTTTCGATAACTTCTGAGGGCAAGCCTAGCTTTTCCTGTATGAGCTCATAGATATCCGAGAGAGTGATCTCATGGGTGCCATACCGCTCGAAATAGATCTTCCGAGCCTCCTCTTCAGAGACCACTCTGAGCTCGGAGAATTGGTTGGCAAGAAATGGAAATCTGAGACCGATATCTGACTTTTGAAGCCGCTTGGAAAGCATGTGAAAAACATGCGAAGGCCTGAAGGCTATCCGATGAATTAGGGTATCAAATACGTCAAAGGAGATTGCTTTAGCGTTGTCGATGCTGGCTTTGTATTCAGCGGCAAGATGATCCATGTCTAAACCGTCATTGTTGATTTGATCCTGTACCAAAGCTTAAGCTTATCCATAGTCCCCCTTGGACCCACTTCGGCCAGTGATTTGAGAAACTGTTTTGCATAGTGAAGGGGCTGACCGGTGCCTACCCACAACGTAAATAGAACAAGTCCATTATTTAAGTTTAGCTTTGAGGTCTCAGCGCTCTCAAAGCGTCCATTGATCTGGTCTAGCTGGGACATAATATGCCCGATGTGCGCCCGCATATTGGCGACTTCACCCATGCCAGCCCGCCCATGATGGAAATCGTCTCGGAGCCACTCGTTCCTTAGCATTTGACGGTATAGATCATATTTCTCTACATCGTGGTCTGCCGAATCAGCGGAATGCCCCGTATCTGGGTCAATTCGATGATGATGAAACGCTAGGATTCGAGGGATAATCTTGATGTCATAGTGGCGCATGAACCGAACATTGAAATCCCAATCACCAAGAACGGGAAGATCATCCCGATAGAGCCCGGTTTGTTCCAAGGCACTGGCTCGATATAGGAATTGAATCGGCGCAAAAGTGCTCTCGACCAGCATCTGATCGAACGCTACTAGGCCTCGATTGAGCCAAGGCATGAACTCCTCGGTAGAAATGATTTCAGCTGAAGAGCCGTTGATAACCTCTTTGACCGAATTAGCCATCGTGACCACACCACAGATTCTGTGATGCTCCTTTTGGGCCTGCTCAAGCTCTGAAAGAGCAACCCGAAGGAATTCGGGCGACCACGTATCGTCGTCATCGTGGAGGATGAGGTGGTCAACGTCTCCAAGGACTAATTTAATGCCGATATTTGACGCCGCCATCATGCCAACGGACTCGGCATGATGGATCACCCTCATTCGGCCATTGGCTTTTTCAGAAAATAAGCGCATCAGATCATCGACAGGCGCTGGGTCCCCGCCGTCATTGACAATCACCTGAATCCAATCTTGATGACTTTGATTCAGGACGCTTTCAAGGGCTCGCCGAAGGAGCACATTGCGATTTTTTGTGCGAGTAATAACACCAACAGTTCTACTCATAAAAGAAGGCTTAAGAAGTCTGTTAAAGGTCAGTCTCGCTAAGAGACACGGTAGAATCAGAAGCCTAACACGTCCACCAACGATCAAACGATGGCCATTGAAGTCAGCATTGTCATACCAGCCTATAACCATGGCACCTATGTTGGCCATGCCATCAGAAGTGCCCTAAACCAAACCATCGCTGATATCGAGATCATCATCATCGACGATGCCTCCTCAGATGAGACGGTGAGTGTGCTTGAGTCATTTGATGATCAGAGAATCACCATCTATCGTCATGAGAACAATCTAGGCTCAGCCATCACGATTAATGAAGGCATAAGCCTATCCAGAGGGTCTTATGTAGCCATCCTCAATTCAGACGATCGTTTCCACCCGGAAAGACTCGAGCGCTGTCTTGCCGTCATGAGGGATCAAGACCTCAGAGTTATAGGAACGGACGTTGCTTTAATTGACTCCCTCGGAGTGACCATCAAGGAAACGTCGATAAACTGGATTGGTTGGCACGCAGGGCTTAAGCGTTTACTTCAAGAATCAGGCGATCTTGTCACAACCATGATCGCAGGAAATATCTTCGTCTCGACATCGAATTTGGTTGTTGAGAAAAGTGTTTTTGATGCGGTTGGCCCGCTCTTTGATTATCGCTACGTGCAGGACTACGACTTCATTCTGAGATGTCTCCAGAAACTTCAGGGTCAGGTGTTCTGGCTAGAAAAAAAGCTACTTCAATATCGACTTCATGGCACGAACACCATTTCCGAAGATAAGATTGCTCCTGTGAGACAAACCATAGAGCTTCTTGCGCGACAAGCGCCTAGGTTGATTAGGGGGGAGTTTGAAGACAGGAGACAAGTCGCCTTCGAGGAACATATCCAGCGTTTATCTGGCTACCTCGAATACGATGCTAGACATAGTGCATAAGCCACCATTCTCAAGCAATCGTTACGCTTCGGGGCATTTGAGTCAGGGAAATCCTGAAGCGCCAGAGAGATCAAAAGAAATGATGTGAACGCACAAAGAGCACCCATCGCGCAACAGGAAGCGTTGTACTGAAATTGGACTCGATATCCTGCATGCAGATGAGGTTTTTTCTACGATGCCTTGGGAAAGCCGTCCGGAATCGCGTTCTCGCCTTGCCCCCCCTGCAGCAGCCAAGATGGCGGATCCTCTTGCATCATCTCAAATGCAGTCCGCTTAAGATTTAAAGGATAGACAAAAGGCACGGGAACTAGAGTACTCTGGTTCCCGTGTTGAGCACCGTTGAATTTGGTTTTGCAGAAAATCCTTGAAGGGGCGTGAAAGATGGCTTCATTGCGACTTGGCCCGGTATCCCGTTTGCATCAATTGGCGTTGCTGCTTTCCCTGACTTACATCGGTCATACGGAAGCGACCATGTGCGATAAAAACTCTCAGTTGTGTTCGCTCGAAGTGGTCGTTGAGCAGGGGGACGGAACGTTGCCTACCCAGTTCCAGAAACTTTTAGCCATGGCACCGAACATCAAGCAGGTCCACCTTCGGGTGTTCCCGCCGGGGCCGAATGAAACTTACACAACCCAATCGCCCAACGTTCAGGCAACCGCCAAACGCCTTCTGGCGATCCAGAACTCGATCGGTCAGCTGAGCTTGACTCCGCAGTACGGCTTTCATCCGGATAACGATCAGAATGAGCAGGGGATTCAGGGCAACTGGGGTTGCCAGCCTTCGAACAGTAACGACCCCAGCAACTGGGAGTGTGTTTTTGCCCATTCCATCCAGTACATGAATGCCGTGAATTCGGCGATAACGGCCCAGCATGGCGTTCCGTTTACGATCTTTTCGATCGAGCAGAGCTATCTTGAGCCGACCAATGACCGTCTCGCCCAGCAAAAAGGATGCCTCAGGGGCATCCCGAGCAATGCCTGCCAATTGGATGACGGCACCCAGGTCCAGGCCAGCCCGCCGGTTGCCTACGGCAACGTCTTCGCCAGCTGCGGAGAGACCGATCTTTACGACGCAGCAAACGGCTTCGATTACGGGTACCCGCAGATGTACAACATCTACCGGGAGGGCTGGACCAACAATGATCCGCTGATTCCCACCGACCTCTTTCCTGTAACGACGAGTTCGACGACCCAGACCTACACGCTCATGGACGCTGTGGAGGGCGACAAGGTTTACCTGTTCCCCAATATCGTGCCGACCGCCCTTTCCAAGAACAAGGACGGGGGCACGATCGACAGCATTTACGAGGGCGCGATCGTTCCTGGCACTTCAAGTGGCGTCGAGGATCCCTCGCAGGTCCCGCCGAACCCGAAGGTGGCAGGCGCCATTTTCAGTGACATCATTCAGGCCAAATATGGACCCGCTGCGAGTGCGCCAACCACAGGGCCCTACCCTTGCCTCATTCCTCAAAAGAATGGAACGGCGTGGCTTACTCTTTCGGGAGAGCAGACGTTTCTTGGGTCTGCCGGGTGGAATCAGGGTAATCTCTACAGCCTATTCAGCCAGATTTACGGAACCATTACCCCGCAAAAAAGCCCCGCGATGCAAACCGCTATCTGGAGCATTGACACCATGATCGGCAATGTGGCGGCTCTAACCGCGCAACAAGTCAATTACCAGCAGTCGGCCGCATTTAACACCCATGCCCAAAAGCTAGTTCTCAAGGCCAGCGGCGGGGTGATCAAGGGGCATGCAGGGGCAATTCATTGCACGAGAACCTGCACGTTGAAAGTCTCTGGCGGCTCGAAACTGCATCTTGAAGCAGAGCCTCGGAAAGGCTACGAATTCAAGGGGTGGCAAGGTGCATGCAACGGAAACGCCCCGCGTTGCAGCGTGTGGGTCGACCGGAAGAAGGAGGTGAAGGCCGTGTTCGGGGCCAGGGGTTATCATCACTGAGGCTGGTGCGTTCAGCTCGAGGGCAAAGAGATCATCAAAGCTTTCCTGAAAGGCACGTGCAGACCCTAGACGCGTTGAGCCAGATTCGAATCCTTGACCCGGGCGAGAAGCAAGGGTGTCGACCGCATTTTATTTGGTCTCGCTCTCCCCAACCCGCTTTCGATCTCCAAGGGGTTAGTGACCAAGGCAACTGATGGCGATTTGAAATCCAGCCAAAGCAACCGTCGAATCAATGTGCCTCTCCTCTCCTCTATACATCTCGTTCGGGGAGTGTTTCACTACCAAGGGCTACTTCGGAGCATTCAGAAGGCCCCACATCAAATCGTAATGTGTCGAATTTTTTAATGGTCCCGGAATAGCTCTACCTACTGGTTGGAACGCAAGCATTGCTAGAGAATTCGCTGTAACTTGTCCATCAGCGCCAAATGCCGCGTAATGATGGCATGTCATGCATGACTGCGTTGCGATGCTTCCGTTTTGTTGGATTCGTTCAATCACTGAGTTACCCAGGATTTGTGGGGTTCCATCAGCTGTAGCGTAATCTACCATGGTAGATTTGAGGCAATAGCTCTGCCATACGGGAGAGAGATTGGCCTTGGTCATTTCCGCAAGAACAGGGGTGGTCTTCGCGCACGTGCCATACTGAGTATTTGCAATATTCTTACGTGGCAGGATAACGGGTTTCTTCGCGCCAAAACTGTCATAACACCCCATCGTATCGCATCTACCCGGATTGAATTGATTCTCAAAAGTGGCCCAAACCCATGATGGATTTTGCTTGCTTGCAAAATGAAGTCCTACAAGACCATACTCGACTCCTGCCGAAACCACTGTTAAGTAGTTTAATCTCACGTTGTCCAAGGAGTTGAGTTCGGGTACCCATTGAAGTAACGTCGCCGTAGGCACCCAATCAGCCTTGATGGATATTGATTCTTTAGGGAATTTGACTTCAAACCCCGATGCAAAAGCGTTGGATAGACCTGTCTGGGTATTAAGACCATTGCCGACGATATAATCATACTCAGCACGGTTACGTGATACCTGTTCCGCTATACAAGGGATTGGCGTTCCGCTTTCAGGAAACCTTCCTACAGCAGCATTAGGCGGCGGGCTACACGGAATAGAATGGCTTGATTCGTGGGAATCGCCGAGATTATCAGTCGGTCTTCTCGTGAAAACGGTTGGTGCATTCGGATCAGGCCATTTTGGGGATATCGTATAGATATCTCCATCTGTGGCCCATGTTTCGAAAAGAACTTTACTTGGATTCGTTCCAGGTACTGGGGCAGCGAAATAGGTAAGAAGGTGCCAAGCATATTGATCAGAGTTTCCAGAATAATCTTGGACATGCCCTGCTCGAGCTGGGACAGATAATGCCAATCTTTTCTCAGCTTTAAGAGAAGAGGTGGCCATAATAAGCCCTAAAAACAATATAGAAAGTCGAAATATACTCCAAGATTTCATACCCACTCCTTACAATGTCATCGTTTATTAGGCGCTTTCTACGGAAGCGCGGACTAATGCGGTTATGACTCGGCTCTGAACACCATAACCTGTTTTTTTCATAAAAAGCGACAAAAGGCCATGATTCACGCCCCAGATGTCGGAAAAGGCCGCTTTATCTTGCTTGGCTCTTGTACTTGATTGTCCCCTATCGAGCAGATTGGCGTAAAGAGGGCCCGCTCTAAAATCGAGTGCAACACCTGCTGAGGTAGGATGTTGCGATAGAAAAATGACACAACCATTTGAGGCCTGAAGAACGGGCGATGGTGAGATCCGTATCCATAACCTTGAGTCGAGCCCCAAGAACGATCAGCAGAGAATTGAAAAAGAACTGTCAGGATGGACAGATCTATGAGGCGGCGGCCACAGGATCCGACCAAGAAGGAGCAGAAAAGCACAGCACAAGCAGGGCTAGGAACAGTTTGGCGGTTGAGAACATGGCGGTAATCTGAGGATTTGACTCCTCCCCGGCCTGAAGGCTGGAGACTCGAAAGGCGCTGAGAGGAGGCATTGAGCCACCGCTAAGTCGCTTCGGTGGGGTCCTGCTGCTGGAGGAGGGTCGAGAGAAAAATCCGCGAAAAGCTTAGTGGGGCGGGAAAATATAAAGATGCTGAAGCTAGGATCGTAGGCTCACACCCGAGATCATTTCAGGAACATGACCTTGGCACCTGGTTGACACGGCGCTGTTTTAGCGTCGTTCGGAGCTGTAACCCTTTGATTTATATGGCGTCCCCAAGGGGGTTCGAACCCCTGTTACCGCCGTGAGAGGGCGGAGTCCTAGGCCGCTAGACGATGGGGACTTTGTAGCAGCAGCCTCATTCTATAGCTTTTGACTATGCCCATCAATGGGCTAACCCAAAAAGCCAGATACGCGTAAAAACTAAAACCCAAAACCAAAGGTTGACGCGTATTTCTACCTTGTGGACACCTCGGATAAAAAGATAGTGACAAGATGGGCCATAACCTCCTCTATAATAGGGATGGGCATAACGCCTATCTTTCTGGCGTGCCTGGCTGCGAGGTCAATGACTCGAGGTTGATCACATCTCACAATGCCTGTGATCGAGATACCACTGATCGGCAAGGCGAACCCCGACCTTTTGGCAAAGTCCCCGCCATTAGTTATCAGCAATACTACCGGCAGTTTGGTTACATCATTGAAGGAACTTGGGGAGACCAACAATACTGGACGGCTGCCACTTTGCTCATGGCCAGCGGTCGGGTCCAGCGACACAAGGTAAATATCTCCCCGCTTCACAGCAACTCACCGCCCACTGCAGGCGCATCGATCCATTCCCGCTCCTCCTCTGACTGTGGTTGCGAATAGTCTGAAGCAGCCAATAACTCCTCTAATGTATAGCGGGGAGGAGAAATAGGGTTAACTACAAGACAGCCACGATCGACAGCTATGCCGACCGTAGCACCCGCTTTGAGATGCAATGGGTCAAGGAAAGCAGGGGGCACCGTCAACATGATCGATCCACCCACTTTGCGAAGATTGGTCGTGTGCATTTGGAACCTCCGTAAGTTACACAAAAATATAACCTAACTGTATCGCGAGAGAATAGAAGGATTTCTCATCCTGAAGGGACGCTCACTTTTATAGGACATTTGGAAAACGCTTGTAAATTTTCTACGTCCGCTTATAGCCGGAACCGTCCGAATTCAGAAAAATCTATATTCGAAAATCCTTTTGTAACGATTTCCAATGGATTTTAAGTTTTTCCTTGTGGGCTTCATCCATCGGGGATTCAGCTAGTGCGTTTGGCCAAAGGTTACGAGCTTTGACCTGTGTATCGTCAAGGTGGGGCTTTATGGCTCGCCAAGGCAGGTCAGCTTTTTTCGCCCATGCTTCAAAATGATCCAATGTGACTTGATGCCATTGTTTGGTCTTTCCCAGAGTCAAGGCATAGTCTTTTTCACCTTCGATATAAACGCTGGTAGTCAGAATGTCATAGGCGGGAGCCAATTCTGCGGTAAAGCGATCTTTATATAGCAAGCTCCAGTTTTTGAGGTGGGCATCACCATTGGCCAGCAAGATATTGACGAGCAAGCGCCTTGCGAATTGCTGCGCATTGGCAAGACCATCGCCGGTAAATTGGTAAATGATTTTGGCGATTTGCTCATAACTCGCCGAGTTGTATTTCTCGTGCGGGTATTTGACCAGCACTTGAGCAAAATCCTCCATGTGGATACGGGTATCGTTATCCCGATCAAACCGCTTAATTCCAAAGGCATATTGTTCTTCGGGCAGGTTAATTTGGGGTAGGTTATCGAGCTTGCCCATTTCAACCAGTTTAATTTCAGGAATATCAACACCGGCCAGTGACGCAAGCGTCATTGCCGTGTATTCGTTAAGCGAGACGTACTTGTGTTTTGTGGATGGCGTTTTAATGATCCAATCGCCCAATGCACCGGTCTGTGACAACTGATAGCGACCGTCTTTTTGCTTCATGGAAAATTTGATTTGAACACCAGCCAGCGAGAACCGATTTTCGGTTATGGCTAGATTAGCGGGTATCACTTTACTCTCAGGGGCAAGAATAGCGGAAGGCACGTCTTCTGGAGCCATAGGTTCGGCAATCAACGCGCCGGGCAGATCGAGCCCTAGATAGGAAAACAATTGAAATTCGTTGTCGGGATGTGTTTTCAAGCCTTGAGCAATCAGTTCCCTTAAGGCGCCTTCCGGCAGCAGATTCGAAAGAACCGGATGTAACCGCTGGGTTCTCACCCAAGGTGTTGCCAGCATTTTATTGGCGTGCGGAAAATCAGGTCTAGTGATGAGGCTCAAAGTCGGGCGGGTTGGATTGGCCTTGAATGCTTCATCGAAAATCAAGCAATTTCGGCCATCCTGACCACCAGTCAAATAGCCGACAAGTGTGTCATGGAGCGTTAGGCGAAGGACACTGATTTTCGTCATTTTGGTTATTCCTCTTCCCCAAAAACGTCATACCATGGATTATCAGCCAGAGCGTTTGTTTCACCGTGATCTTGACTGGTTCGATGGTCTGGACTGTCTTTTCCATCGAGAATGGCTTTTACGGCTTGGAGCATTTCTTGCGGTATTAGCATCAATTCCAATTTGAGTCCTTTAGCGACTAGCTCTAGGTTATCTAGCCTTGGGTTGCCCTTGGATTCTAGACGCTGGTATTGTTGCCTTGGCATGCCCACGCGCATGAGCATGTCTTCCTGCTTGAAGCCAAGTTCCTTGCGCCGTTGTTTAAGTTGATCGTGAATAGAGCTCATTTTTTTCCATAAAGAAATAAATACGTTGCTTTAACAGCCTAAGAAACATATTAGTTTCATACATTACTTATGGCAACGTAAATGTTTCTTTTAGGTTAAGAGCGGACTAATAAGTCTATTTGCAACATATATGTTGCAATTTTTGGGTCATATTTCGGGATCAAACGACGGCTTATGCTGATTTTTTAGGGTGTGATTTTGCGTCTGTCATTCCTGATCCAGCAGTTTTTTGAGCGCCTCTTGTCTGCCCAATGATTCATAGGATGTTTTTACATCTTTATGGAGTTCAAGCCTTTCTTATGCCTGTCGTTGTCTCGCGATAGTTAAGGGAGGAGGGCGGGGTGGCGAGCGGTTACCATCAATTTGAAGATCGGGTGTAAATGGGTGTAGCATTGGTTTATGCTGCAAACTGACACCATCCAGATCACCCCGGAGATCCTAAGCCTCATTGCCAGGATCGATGAGTTCAAGGGCGCTTGGCGTGCCTTGGGCACACTTGCGCCCGACCGCCTGTCGGCGCTGCGTCGGGTGGCCACCATCGAGAGCATCGGCTCCTCCACCCGCATCGAGGGCAGCAAACTGTCTGACCGGGAGGTGGTACAACTCCTGTCGAACCTGGAGCTCAAATCCTTCGCAACCCGCGACGAGCAGGAGGTGGCTGGCTATGCCGAACTGATGGACTTGGTGTTCTCGTCGTGGCAGGACATCCCTTTCACCGAGAACCACATTAAGCAGTTGCATCAGATCCTGCTGCGCCACAGCGAGAAGGACAGCTGGCATCGCGGCAACTACAAGACCAAATCGAACAGCGTCGCCGCGTTCGACGAAACCGGTGCGCAGATCGGCATCGTGTTTCAGACGGCCACACCGTTCGATACTCCTCGGCTGATGACGGAATTGGTGGCCTGGGTAAACATAGAGCGGGAACTTGCGCGACTGCATCCCCTGCTGATCATCGCCTTGTGCGTCATCGTTTTCCTGGAGATCCACTCCTTCCAAGATGGCAACGGGCGGCTCTCCCGGGTGCTGACCACGCTCATGCTTTTGCAGGCCGGCTACACCTATGTGCCTTACAGTTCGCTGGAGAGCGTGTTCGAGCAGAGCAAGGAAGCCTACTACCTGGCGCTGCGGCAAACGCAGGGCACGATCCGAACCGAATCGCCGAACTGGCACCCGTGGCTGGTGTTCTTTCTACGCTGCTTGGCCGAGCAGATGCGGCGTCTGGAGAAGAAGGTCGAGCGCGAGAAAATCGTGCTGGCGGCCATGCCTGATCTGCAATTACAAATCGTCGAATTCGCCCGCGAGCATGGCCGCGTCACGATTGGTGAAACGATCAAACTGACTGGCGCCAGCCGCAATACGTTGAAGGAGCATTTCCGCACTCTGGTCAAGCGCGGCACGCTGAACCAGCACGGCAGTGGACGAGGGGTTTGGTATGACCTGCGCTAAAAACGTCCCCGGTCGAGTCAACCCCCCCAACCCCCCCAAGCCCCCCCGTGCGACAAGTGGCGCTCCAGTAGGATCGCAAACCCATTGATTTTATTGGCGTCCCCAAGGGGGTTCGAACCACTGTTCCGCCGTGAGAGGGCGGAGTCGTGGGCCACTAGGCGATGGGGACTTTCATCCATTTCATTCTGTAGCTTTTGACTATGCCCATCAAT
>Ga0136642_1001339_pt1 | contig 10733 bp, 9 predicted proteins | sample LowCatLa1302831Y_FD_115313 | JGI IMG/M metagenome (GOLD analysis project Ga0136642, IMG submission 115313) | Freshwater microbial communities from Lower Cathedral Lake, Yosemite National Park, California, USA - 13028-31Y | ecosystem: Environmental > Aquatic > Freshwater > Lake ... | reverse complement strand
GGCCTTGGAAGTGGACGGCGCGCACGCGGCCGAACTGTTATTCACTCCGGCTATCGATCGCGATATCCATGCGCTGTTTCTGCGCCAAATCGCCGACTCTGACCCGCATGCGCTCCATGTCGTGATCGCGGATCAGGCCGGCTTCCATCTGCCCGAAGATGATGTTCGTTTGCCGGCTAACTTACGACTGCTGCCACTGCCGCCCTATTGTCCCGAACTGAATCCTGTCGAACGCTTCGGCGGCCTACTCAAAGCGGCCGTAGCTAATCGCCTGTAGCCCTCGCTTCGCCGGCTCGAGGATCATCTCAGCGCCGCCGCTCGCCCTTGGTCCACCCCACAAGCGGTTAGCTCTCTTATCCACACTTGGCTCTCCGATCAGGTAAACTCTGGCGCTCCAGCTTAAAGTGTATTAGCTAAGGGCTATTGGTATTACTTACCGATTCGCAGGTTTGGATTTCGCTGCTCACGCTCACTGGGCTGGAGGTCGTGCTCGGTATCGACAACGTGATTTTCATCTCGATCCTCGCGGGTAAATTGCCGAAGGACCAGCAGGCTAAGGCCCGTCAGCTTGGGCTCCTGCTGGCGCTAGTGACGCGGATTTTGCTGCTGTGCAGTATTTCCTGGCTGATGAGCCTTACGCAGGTGCTATTTGTGCTGCCGATTCTTGCGATTGGGATCACGGGTAAGAGCCTAATTTTGCTGCTAGGCGGGCTTTTTCTAATTGGGAAAAGCGTGGTCGAGGTCCATGAGAAACTCGAAGGCGTGGATGGGTATTCGACGGCGGGTGGTAAAGTCGCCTCGTTTTGCGCGGCGATCGTCCAGATTTTATTTTTAGATGTAGTGTTCTCGCTTGATTCGGTGATCACGGCGGTGGGGATGGCGAGTCAGCTATGGATCATGATCACGGCGGTGATCGTGGCGCTCGGCGTGATGTTGGCGTTTGCGGGTGCGATTAGTGATTTCGTGAATCGTCATCCGACTTTGAAGATGCTCGCGTTGAGCTTTCTCATTCTAATCGGAGTGACGCTGGTTGGTTAAGCGCTCGGCCAGCATATTCCGAAAGGTTATATTTACTTCTTGATGTCCTTCGTCTTCGGGGTGGAGATGTTAAATTTATGCCTGCGCGCCAAGAGTAAGCCGGTGGAATTCCACCAGCCCTATCGTTGAGCTCTGAGCGCATTTTTGAACAGGGGGCTTACGTTGCGGAGTTTTCTACGATCTCCGCGGCGTTGTCATGGCGGTGGTTTTTATGTTTCCCGTGCAGTCGACGAAGGATGCTGTCGAGTTTGTCGGCGAGTAGATCAAGCGACTTATAGGCGTCTTTGCTTTCGACGCTGGCGATGAGATCGGGGCCGCGGATTTCAAGGTGGCCCTTGGCGATGAATTGGTCGCCGATGGCGCGGGTGCGATCGAGCTCGATATCGAGGCGCACGCGGATCAGATGTTCATTGTGACGGAGTAGACGCTCGGCGACGCCTTCGGCGTAAGCGTAGAGGGCAGGGGTGATATCGAGGTGGATGCCGCGGACGATCACCTTGGTGGCCAAGAGTTCGGGGGTGGGAAGAATTTTTACATTTTTCATTACCCCACATCAGACCCCGAAATCTAACAAAAGGCGGCCAGAACCTTTGCGCGTATTTTAGCGAAGAATCAGCGTTTTTTGTTCAGGGCGGCAGCGAACCAGTCGTTGTTGACCGGGGCGGGGGCGCGAGGGGCCGCGGGGGCGAAGGCGGGGTTGCCGCCTGGGCGCGGGCTGGCGCTTGGGGAGCGGGGGCCACTTGGGCTGCCTTGATTGGGGGTCTTGGGGCCAAGGGTGGGGTTGCGGCGCATTGACAGGGCGATGCGTTGGCGGGGCAAGTCGACCTCGGTCACGGTAACGGTAACCTTTTGGCCGGGCTTTACGACGGTGGCGGGTTCTTTGACGAAGCTGTCGGCGAGTTGGCTAACGTGAACGAGGCCGTCTTGGTGGACGCCGATGTCGACGAAGGCGCCGAAGGCGGTGACGTTGGTCACGATACCGGGCAACTTCATGCCGGGCTTGAGATCCTCGGGTTTGTGTACGCTGACCTCAAATGCGAAGGTTTCAAATTTCTCGCGGGGGTCGCGGCCGGGTTTGGCGAGTTCGGCAACGATGTCAGTGAGGGTGGGTAGGCCAACCTCGGTGGTGACGTAGGATTCGAGCTTAATTTTGGAGCGAATGAGGCTATCGCGGACGAGGTCGGGGACGGTGACGCCGAGGTCGGCGGCCATTTTTTCGACGACGCTATAGCGTTCGGGGTGGACGGCGCTGGCGTCGAGCGGGTGAGCGGCGTCGCGGATGCGGAGGAAACCGGCGGCTTGCTCGAAGGCTTTGGGGCCGAGGCGAGGCACGGCTTTAAGTTCCGCGCGGGATTTGAAGGGTCCGTTTTCGTTGCGGTGGGCTACAATGGCCGCAGCAGTGGCGGTGTTGAGGCCGGAAACGTAGCTGAGAAGTTGTTTAGAAGCGGTATTGAGCTCGACGCCGACGCCGTTGACGGAGCTAACGACGGTGTCGTCGAGGGAGCGTTTGAGGGCGGATTGATCGACGTCGTGTTGGTATTGGCCGACGCCGATGGATTTCGGATCGAGTTTTACGAGCTCGGCGAGCGGGTCCATGAGGCGGCGGCCGATAGAAACGGCCCCGCGCACAGTAAGGTCATGATCGGGGAATTCTTCGCGGGCGACATCGCTAGCGGAGTAGATGGAGGCGCCGGATTCATTGACCATCACGATGGGGATGGAGCTGGGAAGCCCGAGAGTACGCACAAAGGATTCGGTTTCGCGGCCGCCGGTACCGTTACCGATGGCGACGGCTTCGACTTTGAAGAACGTGATGAAGCCGAGGAGTTTCTCCTTGGCATCGGCCTCCATGCGATCAGGGAAAACGACGTCGTTATGCAGGAGTTTGCCTTGGCGATCGAGCAGGACGACTTTGCAGCCGGTACGGATACCGGGGTCGATGGCGAGGACCGCGCGTTGGCCGAGCGGAGCGGCGAGTAGGAGTTCGCGAAGATTAGAGGCGAAGACTTTGATGCCAGCTTCGTCGGCGCGTTTTTTAGACTCGAGGCGCATTTCCGTTTCCATCGCGGGACACAGGAGGCGTTTGCACGCGTCCTGGACGGCGAGACGGACTTGGCCGGAAGCGGCATTTTTGGTTTTAGCGAACAGCGGCTCGACCTCGGCCGGCGCAGTGGCTTCGTCGGGCAACTGCACGCGCATCATTAGAAACAGCTCTTTTTCGCCGCGGCGCATGGCGAGGACGCGGTGCGAGGGGGCTTTGGCGAGAGGCTCGCTCCACTCGAAGTAGTCTTTGAATTTAGCGGCTTCAGTGGTGGCGTCTTTTCCGAAGAGGACTTTCGAGGAGACGATGGCGTCGCGCTGATAAATGACGCGGAGGCGGGCCCTCGCATCTTTGTCGTCGCTCACGCGTTCGGCGATAATGTCGCGAGCGCCGGCGAGGGCTTCATCAGTGGTGGCGATGGTCGACTTAATATTTTTACCGTCGTCGGCGGTGTACTCACGTCCGACGTAGATTTGGGCGGCAGCGAGGGGGTCGGTGGCGTCGTCCTGGGTGAAAATTAAATCAGCCAACGGTTCGAGGCCTTTTTCCTTAGCGAGGGTGGCCCGGGTGCGTTTTTTCGGTCGGAACGGCAGGTAAATATCCTCGAGGGTCGTGACCGTGTCGGCGGCGTTAATGGCCTTTTCTAGGGCTGGGGTCAGGAGGTTACGCTCCTTCAATGAGGCGAGGATGGACGCGCGACGTTCGTCGACTTGGGCCATTTGTTCGAGGCGATCGCGGATCGTGGTGATTTGAACCTCGTCGAGTTCGCCGGTGGCTTCCTTGCGGTATCGGGCGATGAAGGGCACGGTGGCTCCTTCCTTAAAGAGCTGCGCGGTGGCGGCGACTTGGTGGACTTTGAGATTCAGCTCCTGCGTGAGGCGGAGCACGTGTTCGGCGTTGGGCAGATCCATGAAAAAGAGGTTCAGCACAGAGGCCATGGAGGCGCGCGCAATCCCGAAAATGATACAACGGATAATTGCACTCTGCACGCGGGTGCTTATCTTTGAGGACGATGAAATTGATGTCCGGTCTACTCATATGGGCCGTTTTGGCTATTGTAGCCTCAGCGGCGGAATTACTTCCGATCGAAAAACACGTCTCCGAGGTGATTAAGTCCCCCGGGATTACCGTCGTGCATTTTTGGGCGCCTTGGTGTTCGAACTGCGGCGACGAACTTGCGAAAAACGGTTGGAGCACCTTTATCGATACCAATGCCGAGGTGAAATTTATCTTCATCACGAGTTGGCACAACGAAATCGGTCGTGAGCTTTTAACCAAAAATGGGGTCGGGGCGCAGGCCAACTTCGAGCTCCTGCTCCATCCCAATGGCGCCCGCTCGGGTGATGTGCGTATGACCCAGTTCCTTGGTTTACCGGTCACCTGGCTACCCGCGACCTGGATTTTTTCTGAAGGCCAACTGCGCTATGCGATGAATTACGGCGAGCTGCGGTTCCCTATTTTGCAGCAGCTCATTCGTGATACCGCAGACAAATGGTAATTTGGGTGCACGCCGCCGCGGACACGAATCCGAGTATTGTCAGCAGCCTGGAAATCTGCGGGGATTTCAATTCCCACCTCGCGGATGCTGCATCCGTAGATTTTTCGTCACCCTGAACTGATTCATAACTAGCTCATATTTCCCATGTCCGCCATCAACACGTTCCTCCTGAAAAACCACTTACGCATCGCGGCTAACCCATGCGTGTCGCCCGATTTCTGTTTGGATTGGCCGGCATTACAGGGTGCGATTCAAAGCGCGCAACCGATCCACGTGTGGCCGCACAGCCGCTTTGAAACGGCCGCCGGCAAGTGGGTGTTGCTTGAAGATGTGGTGACGGGCGACTGCGCCTGGCGCCTCGATGCCCGTACGGGCGCGGCCTCGGTGAACACACTCGCCGACGGTGCAGCTTTAAAAGACGGCGCCGCAATTTTCCCTGCCTCCTTCGCTAATCTTCTGCGGTTAAAAAATCTCATCCAAGCGCACAATCCCGCTTCGACAATTTTCCCGAGTGCGACCGAGCAACTCGGCCGCAGCACCCTTGGGGTGGGTGCTCGCTTTACGACGTTGCATTGGCCGGCGGTTGAGTGGGCTATGGCTCAACTCGGGATTGGCGTTACGGCCAACCAGAATTCTATTCCGCGTGAACTCGTGTATGATACCGACGTAATGCTCACCGGTAAGCTCGACAGCGTACCGTTTCCATTCATCGGCACAAACGTCCCCGAAGGGCACCAAGGTCAGAGTGTCGAAGGCATGAGCCACGGCTGCGTACTTTCGAAACTCAAAACCGGTTTCCACGCGCGTGGTATCGCCTGGTCGTTCAACGCTGACCACCAGCCTATCGGCGGTAAATTCGACAGCCGTGAAGACGCTCTTGTCACCGGGTGCGTGCTGGCCAGCTACATCACATTCGACCTTTCCCCTGAGCTCGCGCAGACGAAGGTGGCGGACGATGCCGCCGCGTGGTGTGCCGCGCATGTGCCTGCCGCTCTCATCGCTACGGTCAAAGGCCGTGTCGCCCAAGCCGGCCTCGCGCTTAACGAAACTGATTTTTCTAAGCTCCTCGCCTACGTCTGGCCTTCGTTGCAAAAGATGAAAGTCCGCGACGGCAAATACGCGGCTGCCCGCGCTCAGGCCTTTACCACTGAGATCGGGCGCGCGTATCTGCGTGAACTCTCGATTGACGAATTGCCCGGCCTCACCACGCCCGAGACGACCGCCATTATGCTCGCGCTCTGCGAAGCGCTCGGAATGAAAATCCACTTCGTCGCTCCGGCGTTTGGTTTTCAGAAAAACATGCCGTACCCGGACAACGCCGCGCTACGTACACTCATCGAAAAGCAATGGGCCGTCTGTGCGAATTTCGACGCCAGTATCGGCTTTCACTCGGGCTCTGGAAAATCGGCCGAAAATTATCAAGTCATGGGTGCGGTTACTGGAGGTCGACTTGAGATCAAGACCAGCGGCCGTTACACTTACGAAATGGGCCGCGGGCTTTTCGCCTCAAAAAACCCCGCCGATCAAGCGCTCTGGCGTGATTGGTACCGCTTTACTCTAGAGCTCGCGCTGCTTGGCGCTTACAGCACCGACGCGACTGAGCAGAAAATGGCTCGTATCTTTATCACCGATGCCCTCGCGAAATCAGGCCGCGGTACTGAAGTTTTTGCCAGTCCGGCCGCTACGCGCAGCGCGCTCGAAGCGCTCACGCCGAGCCCTGAACACATGTTCTGGTTTGAATATAATTTTCTGCACGTGCTCGCCGCGGATGGTCGCGCCGAAAAATCTGCACTTGGTGATCATACGCCCGCGGGCTACCGCCAACGTGCGCGCTTCTACACGATTAGTGATGAAGGCCGACTAAACTTTGCGAAAAACATCGCTGCCTACATTGTGTTCCTCGCGCGCAACACCGGTCTTGCGTCTGCGGCCACCTGTACCGCCGCGGAAACTCGACTCGCCGGCTACGGCAGTCTCGCGGCGATGCTTAACGATATTGCCAAAGCTTAAGTCGCCCCGCGAACGTTCCTGATCCACAACTTTTAGATTCCCACTATGGCCGCATTTATCCACGACGATTTCCTGCTTTCTACTCCGGCTGCGCGCGAGCTCTACCACACTTTCGCCAAGAACGAGCCGATCTACGACTACCACTGCCATCTACCGCCTGCGCAGATTGCCAACAACCACCGTTTTGCCGACCTCGCTGAGATTTGGCTCGGGGGCGATCATTACAAATGGCGCGCGCTGCGCACCAATGGGGTCTCCGAGCGACTGATCACCGGTAGCGCCACCCCGCGCGAAAAATTTGATGCCTGGTGTGCGACCATGCCGCACACGCTTCGTAACCCGCTTTACCATTGGTCGCACCTCGAGCTTGCGCGCTATTTTGGTATTAATGATATCATTAATCCCGCCAGTGCCGACGCCATTTGGGAAAAAGCCAATCCACAATTGGCCACGATGCGCGTGCATGATTTTCTTACCAATTCCAAGGTCGCCGTCGTCTGCACGACCGATGATCCCGCTGATTCTCTCGAGCTTCACCAAAAAATCCGCGCCAGTGGTTTAAAGACTCGGGTGTATCCGACCTTCCGGCCTGACAAGGCCTTCGCCGTGGGTACGCCCGCGGTGTTCAATGCCTACATGGAAAAACTCGCCGGCGCCGCCGGCGGCGCTTTTGCCGCTAACGGAGTGCGCACGTTCGATGATTTCCTCGGCGCGCTCAAAAAACGCCACGACGATTTCCACTCCATCGGCGGCCGCGTATCCGATCATGGCCTCGAATCCGCCCTCGCCGAACCGTGCACGCACGCGCAGGCGCAATCCGTTTTTGACGCTGCCCGCGCCGGCCGCGAGCCTTCTGCCGAAGACATCGCTCGCTACGGTTCTTATCTCATGCTTGAGCTCGGTCGTTGGGATGCCGCGCGGGGCTGGACGAAGCAGCTTCACCTTGGTGCGCTCCGCAACAACAACACTCGCCTCCTCACCAAGCTCGGGCCCGACACCGGCTTTGATTCGATCGGCGACTTTCCGCAAGCGGTCGCTCTTTCGCGCTACCTAAACGCGCTCGACGCTACCGATCAGCTCCCGCGCATGGTGATCTACAACCTCAATCCCGCGGATAATTACGTCATGGCTACCATGATTGGAAATTTCCAAGACGGCACTATTCCCGGTAAAATTCAATTCGGTAGCGGTTGGTGGTTCCTGGACCAAAAGGAAGCGATGGAGTGGCAGCTTAACTCCCTCTCCAATCTCGGCCTACTGTCACGTTTTGTCGGCATGCTCACGGATTCACGCAGCTTTCTTAGCTACCCTCGCCACGAGTATTTCCGCCGCACCTTGTGCAATCTTCTAGGCGGTGACATCGCGCGTGGCGAGATTCCTAACGACATGGCGCTCGTCGGCGGCATGGTGAAAAATATCTGCTTCGCTAACGCCCGCGGCTATTTTGGTCTCGAACTAGCGCAAGAATTTTCCGCCTGATCTAAGCGAGGTCGCTGGGGTGAGCGATGACTTCTGGTGCTTAGTATTTCTCGCCCCACTTTTTGCGCATCATGCTTTTAATGAAATCGGGGTAGGCCACGACGTGGAGCATTTCGGTGCGTACGCCTGTGGCGTCGGTGATCGTGAAGCGGTAGACGCGCATGGAAGTCTGGATGGTGAGAGCCCAAGCGAAATGCGGGTTGCCGGCTTTGATTTTGCCCGAGTCGGCTTGCCAGCGGTTGCCGGTGAGTTTGGGTGTGGCTTCGTCGATTAAGGGGAAGGCCGCAGCCTCTTCTGAAACGTCCTCGATTTGGACGCGTTTTACTTGGGCGCCGGCGGGGGCGGTGAAGGCGAATTGATAAAAACTATCTTTCGGGTCGGTGCCGGGCAGGAGGGCGGCGACTTGCACCTCGTAGCCGTTGGCACGACCGGGTTCTGCGCCTTTGGGGCCGAAGGAAAACGCGACGGTTTTTCCGCCAGTGATGGGGATGAGTTGTTTGACCTCGCTCGAGACGCAACCGGCGAGCACGAGCGGCAGTAAAATGAGGAGCAGGCGGTTGAAGCGAGGGGAGGTGCGCACGGGATTAGCGTCGGCAAGCGCGGGGAGCGAGGCAAGCGCGGGGAGCGGATGGGTGGGCCCGGCAGGTTTTTGGTGTGGCCGGTTAGCGGCGTTTAAGTGCGGCGCGGACGCGGTCCAGGGATTCTAAGTCGTGTTTCTCGCGGGGTGGAAGTTCGAGGGCGCGGGTAAAGGCTTGTTGCGCGGCTTCGGTTTGGCCGTCGGAGCGCAGGGCAAAGCCAAGTTCGGCCTGGTGGGAAGGGTTTTGGGGGTCGAGGGCGACCGCGCGGCGTAGGTGTTGTACCCCTTCGGCGGTGGAGGCGGCGGGGAGGCCGCCGTAGATCAGGCGGACGAAGAAACGCGTGGTGGCGCCAATGGAGGCGACTTCGTGATGCCACTGGCCAAGGACGTGGTGGGCGTAGCCGTAGTCGGGGTCGAGTGCGAGGGCCTCTAGGGCGTAATCTTTTACCAGGCGTGAGTTGGTTATCTTGGTTTTGTTATCCGCGTAGAAGCCAATTTTGGCGTAGCAGATCGCTAGGGATAGAACGTTGAGCGGTTGCTTAGGGGCGAGAGCGTATGCGCGTTGGGCGTAGGTGAGAGCGAGGGCGCAGAGTTTTTTCTGTTCGGCAAGATCGGTGGTATCGAGCGTGGAGTCGGAGTATTGGCGCGCGATTTTTTGGAGGATAACGGGGTCGTTGGGTTGCGCGGCGTCAGCTTGGAGCAGAAGCACAAGAGCGCTCTTGGAATCGAAACGTGTTTCAGCGGCTTGGGCTTCGGCGAGGAGCCTGCCAACGGCGGGCGTCACGGCCGCGCGCAGGCCGACGAGAGAAAAAATCAGAACCGCAAGTTGGGGCAGTAAGCGCATGCGAGCGGTGGGGTAAAGAAGATCGGGGGTTTTACGGTTTACGAAAGAGGTAGTGGCTCACGAGCCATTCCTCGCCGGCGCGGTAGCCCCAGAGTTCGGCGCAGCTGAGGTAAAACACGCGCCAGTAGCACCACCACTTGGTCGCATTTTCAGGACCGTAGGTTTGAACGAAGAGGGGGTAAATTTCGGCGCGATTTGCATCCATGTTCTTCAGCCAGTGTTCGGCGGTTTGTTGGTAATGGCGACCGTTTACTTTCCAGTCGGAGACGAGCTTGAGGTCGTCTTGGAATTGAGGGAATAGGTCGTGCGCGGGAATCTGGCCGCCGGTGAAAAAATAGCGGCTCATCCAATCCGAGGCGTCGCGGGCGACGAAATGGTAGCTCAACCGGTGGTGGGTGAAGATGTGAGTGAAGAGTAGTCCGCCCGGTTTGAGCCAGCGAGCGATGTGAGCGAAGAGCAGTTGGTAGTTTTTGAGGTGCTCAAACATCTCGACGGAGACAACGCGATCGAACTGCGCAGGAGCGGTGTCGAAGACGTTGATGTCGGCGGTGATGATGGTGAGGTTGGTGAGACCGCGTTTCTTGGCCGCGGCATCGATGTGCTCTTTTTGGGTGCGAGAGTTGGAGATGGCAGTGATATGAGCTCTCGGAAATTTCTGCGCATTGTACAGACAGAGGGAGCCCCAGCCGCAGCCCAGTTCGAGGATCGATTGACCGTCAGCCAGTTGGGCGCGCTCGGCGTAGAGGGCGAGCATGGCCTCCTCGGCTTGATCGAGAGTCTCATGGCCGGTGGGATAAAGACAGCCGGAGTATTTTAGGTTTTTACCCAGGCAGAGCTGATAGAAGCGCGTGGGTACTTCGTAGTGTTGCTCGTTGGCGGCGGCGGTTTGTTCGGCGAGGGTACGAGTTTTGAGGTCGGCCACGTAGGCGGCGCGATCATAGACGGCGGATTCGTCGCGGATGCGTTGCGCGAGCAGGCGTCGGATGCCGATGCGTAGGAGCCAGTCAGGGAGGAGATTTTTTTCGAGGAGCGCGTCGATCATCTTTGGGAGACGTGGCGGAAACCTGGCCCTTTAGGACCGGGAGGAAGCCACGCAAAAATTGTTTGGAGGGTGGGGAGGAATCGGAACGAGATTAAGTGGGTGGGTAGGCGTAACCGTCAGCGCGTTGGACCAGGGTGCAAAAGCGGTGGGCGATACCTTGCACGACCCCGAGCTGGGTCTGCACGTTAAAGCTGCCCGAGGCGC
>Ga0136642_1001338_pt1 | contig 10738 bp, 9 predicted proteins | sample LowCatLa1302831Y_FD_115313 | JGI IMG/M metagenome (GOLD analysis project Ga0136642, IMG submission 115313) | Freshwater microbial communities from Lower Cathedral Lake, Yosemite National Park, California, USA - 13028-31Y | ecosystem: Environmental > Aquatic > Freshwater > Lake ... | reverse complement strand
TCTTGGTCGCCCAAAGCGCACCCCAGGAGCTGGCAATAACCGCGGGCCACGCCGTCCGGTTGCACCAGATGACGATCCTGACTTCTTACGTAATCTTTAATTACAAACCTGAGTAAGTGTGGCGACCTGAGCCCCAAATATTTACATAGACATAATTAAATAAAAATGTCGAACCAGCAAAGAGGCATAACCATGCTGCTCTGCGACCACGCCAGCCAATAGTTACGCGCGCATGAAGATATGCCGCGTAGGCAACCCAAGTAATAAATGCCCAGGTCTCTTTTGGATCCCAACCCCAGTAACGACCCCAAGCAGATTCCGCCCAGATTGCGCCAGCGATAACTGCAAAGGTCCAAAGTGGGAATACAAATGCGACGAGTCGATATGAGAGCTGATCGAGTACATCAAGTGAAGGAAGTCGGGTCGCCCATGGTTTGCGCGGACCTTTGCGCTCCATGTTATCTAGATACAGATAAGTTGCAGCAACGCAGTTAGCAAGTAGGAAGACGCCACCGGAGACAATCGCAGCGGATACGTGAATTGCTAACCAAGTTGATTTAAGCGCTGGCACTAATGGTGCGCTTGGGCGATACAAAATTGTGATTGCAGTACCAAGCGTTAACAAGACAGCGATTACGACCGGCAGACCCAACCAGCGGACTTTAAACTTCCAGAGCGCAAAGAGATAGGCAGCGGAGAAAGCAAGTGCGCCGGTAATCGAAAATTCGTACATGTTGCCCCACGGCACTCGATGTGCAGAAAGTCCGCGAGCAATAACCCCGGCGAAGAGTAAGAGAGTGGCAAGAATCATCATCGCTGAGCCAATACGTCCTGATTTTTTTGTACGATTGAAATCAAACTTCGTATCTTCGCCGACGTTGCGGAGCGAGAATGCGACCTCTACTGCATGCGCGAAGAATGCAATCGTATAAACAGCCATTGAAGAATAAATAAAATAGTTAGAGAGATAGGCGTAATTTGTTGATGTCATGCATTTCTCCCTTTTTCTAATTCGCTCTTTAGCAAATTAATTTCTTCAGCTAAACCCGGTAGACCATTCTTTGCTAACCCTGCCAGAGTCACCGCACCATCTACCTTTACCCAGATTCTGCGTTGACGAGTAAAGAGCGAGAGCAGTAGCCCAAGGATGGCGAGAATTGCCCCAACCAATGCGTACATCTTGCCCGGGTCATCGACGATTTGCAGGTTGACCCATGAGCGGTAACCGTCAAATGTGATGGAGCCCTCGCCAAAGTTATAACTTTCACCGATTTTTAATTGCTTCAGTCCAAGTTTGGTCATCCGCGAAGTGTCTAGCCGATAGACCGATTGCGGCTCGCCATTATCAAGTCCAAGGTTTCCACTCCATGCTGAGAGTAAAAGTCTCGGATCTAGCGCCTCCGGAAATGCAGAGAATGCCCCTCGAGTTGAACTCCGGGAATATGTCGGAACAAATGAACCAACAAATCCAATTTGAGGATTCATATCTGGCAATTTAATTGCGCCAGTAGACGTTAAATTTCCATCTTGCGGCAAGAATATAACTGGGCCTTTGAATGTTATTACCCCGGACTTATCTCTCACTGTGACAACTGGCGAATAGCCATTTGCTTGTAAATAAATCTTTGTACTTCCAAAGGTAAGTGGCGAATTCACGCGAATAGCAGAGTCCACACTTTTATTACCGACTGGGTTTTCTGTCGAAACGTTCAATAAATAATCGGATGGAGCATTAGTTTGCACGTTATAAGTCGCTTTGAATTTCTTCACAGTTAATGAAAATGGCGTAAGCGTATTTTCTTTTTGAAACTTGCCGAAGGAGAGATTGTCATATGAGGTTGGAGCATTAATAAATCTCTCACCGACATTGAGAATTGCCTCACCCTTCATTCCAAATAGGCCGCCTACCGCAACTGCAACGAGGATCAGGATCAGCGAGAGATGAAAGAGTAAGTTTCCGCTCTCACGTGAAAAGCCCTTCTCAGCAGATATTGAATTTTCCTCACGGCGAATCCGAAATCGCTTTTTACGCAACCATTTCTCTGCCAGATCCAGAGCTAATTTCTGATTCACATCGACTTCAGTGAACGAGTCCATGCGATCAAGAAAACGTGGTGTGAGAGGTGGTTGCGCGCGCGCGGCTTTGAAATGTTCGAGCGTTCGAGGCAATACACAGCCAATGAGTGAGATGAAGAGAAGCAGGTAGATGGCGCTAAACCAGGGCGAGCTATAGACATCAAATAAGCGGAGTCGATCCATCCACTGCGATAGAGCGGGGTTTGCAGTGAAATATTCCCGGACCTTCATGGGGTTCTGTGAACGTTGCGGAAATATCGAACCTGGAACAGAAGCAAAACCTAAGAGCAGAAGCAAAAGAAGTGCGGTGCGCATGCTGGTGAGCTGGCGCCACATCCATCGAAGCGTTCCAGATGCATCTAATTCTGGTGCAGTACTCATTAAATGACCGCCCCGAATCCCGAGATAAAGGAGCGAAGTGAGTTCATTAAGCTATCCCACAATCCAAAAATTTGAAGTAGCCCAATCACAATTAGAAATGCACCACCAAAACGGGTGAGGTAATTTCCTCGACTAGCGATAAATCGCCGCAGTTTTGCTGATTGATCGAAGAAAAGCCCCACTAATACAAATGGAATTCCTAATCCAAGGCAGTAGATAAAACTTAAGATTGCACCGCGTAATGCGCTAGAACTTTGCAGTGAGAGCGCTTGTACCGCTCCAAGAGTTGGTCCAATGCACGGAGTCCAACCAATGCCAAAGAGAAAACCTAGAATTGGTGCGCCGACTAAACCGGCTTTTACTTTCCATTGTGGTTTGAAGGAGCGATAGAAGCGTTGATTGAAGAGAAAAATAATTCCCATTACAACTGTTAGGCAACCCAAAAGTATGGATAACCATCGTGAGTTGGAGCTGATGGTCGAACCAAGCGATCCAAAGAGCGCGCCGTAGGAGATAAAGAGTGCCGAGAATCCAAGAACAAAGAGGATTGAACCGAGCGCTACTCGACTCTTACTGCGAACTTCTATCATTCCGGCTGCATATGAGAGATAGCCCGGAACAAGTGGAAGTACACACGGTGAGAAGAAAGAGATGAGCCCAGCAATCAGAGCGACTATTGATGCAATCGCAAGGTTGCCGCCGAGTACTTGGTGCTGAAAGAAGTTACCCATGAAGCGGCGCTCCAGTAACAGCTTCTAAGACTTTGCGAAGGCCGGCAACAGTTGTTGCACCACTAATACGAGCAGCAATTCGGCCGCTGCTATCGAGAATTAACGTTGTAGGGATAGCGTTTGGGGTGAGAGTTCCACGGAATTTAAGAATTAATGAGTCATCCACCAGCGTGGGATAAGTGATGTTGAAGCGCTGCGTAAATGAGCTAGCTGCAGATACATTATCGCGAGTCAAAATTCCTAGAAATTTAATATTTGGATTCTTAGTAGCAAAGTCTTGAAAGATTGGAGCTTCAGCTCGACAGGGGGCGCACCATGAAGCCCAGATATTAATCACAGTTACCTTGCTCTTATCAATAGCGTAAGTAGTACCATCCAAAGTTTTACCAGAAATATCGGGAGCGCTCTGACGATCTGCCGGTTTAATTACTATTGCAGCGCCATTACCGGCCACAAATGACTTCTCACTCGCTTTCGATAATCCTCCACTGCCACATCCGGTTAAGAGGAGTGCAGATATAAAGGCCGTCGCGACTAATTTCTTCATGATTTAGGCAAGAGGTGTTTTGCTGGTTCATGATAGGAAACGCCTTCGATTGCGCCATCGTTATCTAAATGAAGACTTGTTACTGACGCTAGCGAGCACTCACGTTTACGGGGATCGTGCATCAGTCTGCGACCTTGAACTGCGGACCGCAAAATCCAGATTGGCAATTGGTGCGAAACAATAAATGCATCTTTGCCTTGTGCGGCATCGCGAGCGGCGAAGACGCCCTTCAGCATTCGTTCAATCTGCTCTTCATATGGCTCGCCCCACGAAGGCTTAGCTGGGTTATAGAGATAACGCCACATCTTAGGATGACGCAAGACACCACTACCGAGTTCAAATTTCTTTCCTTCGAAAATATTTGCGGCCTCAATTAAATTCTCATCAGTTGTAATTGATAGCCCATGCGCTCGTGAAATTGGTTGTGCGGTCTCCTGTGCTCGTTGCAGTGGTGAGGCATGAATCGCACCTACTAAAAGTGGCTTAGACCATTCAGCAACGGCAGTAGCCATCTCTTGCCCACGCTGTGAAAGTCTCCAACCTGGTTGGCGTCCGTAGAGAATTTTTTCAGGGTTCTCCACCTCACCGTGGCGAAGGACGTGAACCGTTGAACTCATACGCTAATCATATCTGCGCCCAGATGAGCGTTAAAAACGAATTAGGCGGGGTTCATAGTTATTGTTAGCACATGGCTCTCCCACAGAAGCGAGTCGCATTCTTCGATCTAGATAACACGATTCTGCAGGGGTCATCTCTGTATTTCCTTGGTCGTGGGATGTACCGAAGGGGCTACTTCACCAAGCACGATATTGCTAACTTCATGTTGGCTAATTTGCGCTTCCGGCTTCGCGGTGAAGATGCGGTAGAAATCAATAAGTTCCAGGAAGCAGCACAAGCATTTATTGCCGGACATAAAGTTGATGATTTACAAGATTTAGCAAAAGAGGTCTATGACCAATATGTATCTCCTGCGTTATGGGAAGGCACCATTGATATCGCTAATCAACATATGGCCGATAACGATGAAGTATGGCTCATCACTGCTACTCCAAAAGAGATGGCTGAATTTATTGCTCAGCGTTTAGGTTTCACTGGTGGTCTCGGCACATGCGCCGAAATAATCGATGGGACTTACACCGGAAAACTTTCTAGCCCGGTGTTACATGGAAAAGAGAAGGGTATTGCGGTTCACAAGCTCGCTGCGGAACGGAACTTTGATTTAGCAAACTCTTATGCTTATTCAGATAGCCATCACGATATTCCATTACTTGAAGCGGTCGGAAATCCACGCGCCATCAATCCGGATACCCTCCTACAGTTGCGTGCGCTTCGCGATCACTGGCCGATTCACGATTACCGTCGCGCACGCAGATTGAAAGCCTTCTTCGGCCCAATTGCGGCTCGTGGACTTGCGTTAATCGCATTCTTAGCGCCTCGAAAGCGTGGTCAACGCACCTAACAAAACCTCTGTAAAGTAAGCCAGTTATGTCAACGACCTCCTTTGCAGATGAGCTTCGCTCGCGCAGTGATTCCGCAATTCGCGCGCTCTTTGAGCTCCGCCCTGACCTGGTCACTCCAGTCCCATCAGATTTTTCAGCGTTAGCTGCCCGCGCTAACTCAGCACCCTCATTAATTCGTGCCCTGGAAAACCTCAATAAGGTGCAGATTGATTTGCTGACGGCAATGTGTATTTTGGATGAGCCCTTTACTAAATCAGATCTCATCGCGCTCACTGATAAAGCCGTAGCACCCCAGATCGAAGAGCTTCTCAATCGCGCAATGATCTATCAGGATGGCACCAAGTTCCGACTTGTCGGAAATATTCGAAACCTGATCGGCGATGAACCTGCAGGTCTTGGTCCGCGGCTGCCAACTAATCTCAAACTGGATTTTGCACTTCTCAAAAAAGCTCCTGATGGTGCAATGGCGATGCTCGAACGTTTAATGTGGGGACCACCACGTGGCCAACTCGGAAACCTAAAGAAACCTGGTCCAGCAATTTCCTGGTTATTAGATAACCATTTCTTATTGGCGATGGACTCTCAAACCGTTGTCCTCCCTCGTGAAGTAGCAATCCACCTGCGCTCCGGAAAGATTCATCGTGAATTAACTCTCGCCGCTCCCGCTTTAATAGGCGCAGCTCGCAGACAGAAGGATGTAGACCGTGCCGCCATCGCCAACGTCTCATCATTCTTGCGCTGGTGTGAAGAGTTGGCGCACCATTGGTCAGATGAGCCACCAGTCGCTCTCCGTTCCGGCGGACTTGGTGTTCGCGATTTAAAGAAGTGTGCTGATCACTTAGGCATCGATGAGAACTGTGCTGCCTTTGTTGCTGAACTCCTCTACATAGCTGGGCTAATTGTCATCGATACCGACGATCAAATATTGCCGACCTCAAATTTTGATCTCTGGCTAACCCGTGATTTAGAAGAACGCTGGCATGGACTTATCTCGCTCTGGCTCGAAACTTCCCGCGTGAGCGGTTTAGTCGGAAAATCTGAGAGCAAGAACATTGCGCCACTCGGCCCCGAACTAGATCGCGCTGGACTGCCTGCGATTCGCCGTTCAGTTCTGCGTTTGCTCGAACAGAACCTTGAAGTAGATCCTTCGATTGATTCCATTAACGAAGTCCTCCGATGGAACGCCCCACAACGCTTCAATAAGGATTACACCGAATGGACACTGCGCGAAGCAGAATGGTTAGGGCTTACTGGCCAGGGCGGACTCTCTACCTTTGGAATTTCACTTATTAACGAGAGTCAAGATTTAGGAATTCAATCTGCTCTACCTAAACCGGTCGACCATATTTTGATTCAATCTGATAACTCCGCAATTGCTCCGGGGCCTCTTACTCTCGAACTTTCAAACATGATTGGCACTATCGCTGATATTGAAAGTCGTGGAGGTGCCACCGTTTATCGCTTTAGCGAGGCATCAATCCGACGCGGATTAGATCACGGCCAGACTGGTGATCAGATCAAGGATTTCCTCAAGAAGACTTCGAAGACGCCAGTTCCACAACCCCTTGAATATCTCATCAACGATGTCGCAAAGCGCCACGGAAAATTAAGAATTGGCACTGCTGCCTCTTATCTTCGCTGTGAGGACGAGGGCCTGATTGCACAAATTCTGCACGATAAGAATTTAGATCACTTGCGGCTTCGCAAACTTGCACCTCAAGTTCTTGTGACCGATATTGATGCGCACGAAGTTATGACCACACTTCGAGAATCTGGTTACCTGCCAGCTGCCGAAAATGGAACTGGAATCTTGGTCTCTGCACCAGCGATGCGTCGCGCTAAATCTCGGCCTCGACCTCCACGCATTCTCAGTGATCAATCCATGCCTACCGATGTCGTTCTTACATCTGCAGTTCGTGCACTTCGCACCGGCGAACGAGCAACTTCTCACAAACCACGCGATGTTCCACGAACCACCGCAAATGAAACTTTAGATTTACTCCACCAATACATCGAACAACAGGCGAGCATCACGATTGGATATGCAGATACCAACGGCGGAGTCTCCAATCGCATCATTGACCCAGTCTCGATTTCGCTCGGCACCCTACTTGCGCGTGATCATGCGAGTGGCGAGCTGCAATCCTTCCGAATTCCGCGAATTACCGGCGTCAGTCCTGCCGAATAAGAGAGAATTGACCATGACTTTTATCGCGGACTTACAAGCTCTCGTCGAGTGCCAATCTCCGACTGAAGATCTTGTTGCTTGCACTCAGGTAATTGAACTCGCTGCAGAAATTGGTACCCGTGTTCTCAGATCACCGGCGCGCATTATCGAAGAGAAAGGCCGCCCGGTTTTTTGGTGGGGATCACAAGAGCCAAAGATTGTTCTTCTTGCTCATTTAGATACGGTCTGGCCACACAATTCATTTACACCGCTCTGGGCGGTTGACGGCGATATTGCCCGAGGCCCAGGAATATTCGATATGAAGGCTGGATTCCTTCAAGCTCTTTATGCAGTCGCAGAGATTGCGGATGCAGATAAGTCAGTTGCAATTATTGCGACGACTGATGAAGAGGTAGGTAGCCAGACCTCGCGCGAACTTATTGAACGTGTAGCAAAAGGTGCATCCGCAGTTCTTGTTCTTGAAGCCTCACTTCACGGCAAGGTAAAGACCGGTCGCAAGGGCACCGCGATGTATCGAATTGCGATTACTGGTCGCGCTGCGCACGCTGGACTTGAACCAGAAAAGGGAATTAATGCAACTGCAGAAATTGCACGAATCGTCTCGCAGGCGATTGCTCTTGAAAATCCAGAACATGGAACCACGGTTGTTCCCACCACAATGCAATCTGGCACGACAACAAATACTGTTCCCGCACTTGCTACTCTTGATTTAGATATTCGCTCTTATCTGCAGTCTGAACTTCTCCGCGTTGATGCGGCCGTTCGCGCTTTCTCAGCATCACATCCAGAAGCAAAAATTGAAATCACTGGCGGAACAAACCGTCCACCACTTGAACCTGCTTCAACTCTCAAGCTCTATGAAACGCTTGAAAAAGTCGCACAAGCTCTCGGCATGCAACCAATCGGTCATGCATCAGTAGGTGGCGCGAGTGATGGAAACTTTGCTGCTGCCGCAGGTGCACCAACTCTTGATGGCCTTGGCGCTATTGGCGATGGAGCTCATGCGCCACACGAACAAATCCTTCTTTCCAGCGTTCCAGATCGAATCTCCCTACTAACCGCTTTTATTAAGGAATTAATTCGTGAGTGATGGCCCGTTAATTGTTCAGAGTGATAAGACACTTCTCCTAGATGTAGACCACCTGCTCTCCGATGAATGTCGTAGAGCTATCGCGCCCTTTGCCGAACTCGAAAAATCACCAGAACATATTCATACCTATCGTTTAACTCCGCTGGGTTTGTGGAATGCGCGTGCAGCAGGTCATGACGCTGAAGTAGTTATCGATACCTTGCTTAAGTACTCTCGCTTTGCTGTTCCACACGCGCTACTTGTAGATGTCGCCGACACTATGTCGCGATATGGTCGGCTCCGCTTAGAAGCGCATCCAGTACATGGACTCGTCCTTGTCTCCAATGATGCGGCAGTTCTGAAAGAGGTTACGCGCGGCAAGAAAGTTGCGCCAATGCTCGGTCTACAACTCGACGAAGAGACAATCGTTGTTCATCCTGGACAGCGCGGCTTTCTTAAGCAAGCACTCCTTAAATTAGGTTGGCCAGCAGAAGACTTCGCTGGTTATGTCGATGGCGAGCACCACGATATTGCGCTCGTACAAGATGGCTGGTCTATCCGTAAGTACCAAGAATTAGCGGCTGAAGGTTTCTGGCACGGTGGCTCTGGTGTAGTTGTACTCCCCTGCGGCGCAGGAAAGACAATTGTTGGTGCAGCTGCAATGGCCCTTGCTCAAGCGACCACACTCATTCTTGTTACAAATACCGTTGCCGCTCGTCAATGGCGTGACGAACTCTTAAAGCGCACCACTCTGCACGAAGATGAAATTGGCGAATACTCTGGCTCGAAGAAGGAGATTCGCCCAATAACGATTGCGACTTATCAAGTCATGACTACCCGCAAACAAGGTCTTTATGCACACCTTGATCTCTTTGATGCAATTGATTGGGGTTTAATTATTTATGACGAGGTACATCTACTTCCCGCTCCGATCTTCCGCTTTACCGCTGATATTCAATCTCGCCGCCGCTTAGGACTTACTGCGACCTTAGTTCGCGAAGATGGAATGGAAGGCGAAGTCTTCTCACTCATTGGGCCAAAGCGTTATGACGTTCCGTGGCGTGAGATTGAAGCGCAGGGATATATCGCACCTGCTGATTGCGTCGAAGTCCGGGTCACTCTCACTGATGCCGAGCGCCTTGCATATGCAACTGCCGAACCGGAAAATCGTTATCGCTTCTGTGCCACTACTTTAACCAAGCGCAAGGTTGCTATCGAGTTAGCAAAGAAGCATCAAGGCGAACAAGTGTTAATTATTGGTCAATATATCGATCAACTCGATGCGCTCTCGGAAGAGCTTGGGGTTCCCCTCATTAAGGGTGACACTCCACTCAAAGAACGCGAACGACTCTTCGCCGCTTATCGCACTGGTGAGATCACCTGTCTGGTTGTATCAAAGGTCGCAAACTTCTCAATTGATTTACCGGAAGCAACGATTGCAATTCAAGTCTCTGGCACATTTGGTTCTCGTCAGGAAGAGGCGCAACGTCTAGGACGAATTCTGCGACCAAAGGCTGATGGTCGTGGTGCTCGCTTTTACTCAGTTGTCGCGCGCGATACGGTAGATCAAGATTTTGCTCAGAACCGGCAACGCTTCTTAGCTGAGCAAGGGTATGCATATCGCATCATTGATGCAGACGAGATATTGAATTCCTAAATCTTTCTGGATCTACCCGAAAGAAATCGTGCATCACCTCATTAATTAATATGACGGGTACTTGCTCGCCATATTTCTTCTCTAGTTCTGCATCATTGTCGATGAGAATTTTTTCAATCCAAAAGTCGAACTCCCCTTGTAATTGCTGCAGCGTCTCCAAAGCAAGCTCACAGAGGTGGCAGTTGTTGCGAGAATAAATGGAGACTTTGACGTCCACTTTTTACCCCCTCGAATTACTAGATACGCTCCCTCATCCTCAAGAATAACTGAGCATTTCGAGGTAATGGGCGAATCTGGTTCTCACCCTGACTCCTAGACTGCTAGCGTTTTCTTATTATGAGAAGCAGATCTGTTGGCCTGATTGCAGCCTTATTGGCCTCACTCGTATCTGCGCCAGCTCTCTCCGCACCTGCGCGAGCGGTATCCGTTGTATCAATTCCAGCGGGCTGGGCTTATACCTATGGCTCTGGAGTAATCAGTAAGAGCGTTGCAATTACCGCGCCGACTTCACCAAAGAGCGCAAGCATCGAGAAGAAAAGTACTTTCATTGTCAACTACAACAATGTCCCAACTTCTTATCAACCAGCAATTCAAGCTGCGGTAGATGTCTGGTCCCAAAACTTCACTTC
>Ga0136642_1001337_pt1 | contig 10744 bp, 15 predicted proteins | sample LowCatLa1302831Y_FD_115313 | JGI IMG/M metagenome (GOLD analysis project Ga0136642, IMG submission 115313) | Freshwater microbial communities from Lower Cathedral Lake, Yosemite National Park, California, USA - 13028-31Y | ecosystem: Environmental > Aquatic > Freshwater > Lake ... | reverse complement strand
ATAACGATAGTCTGCTGTCAAAGCCACTGTCTTGGTCACAGCATAGCTGGCACCTACGCCAATTGAACCTTGCCAACCATTTGATGTAGTTGTTGGATCCAAATATGCAACACCAATCTTTGGAGTGATAGTGACGTCACCAAACTTGGCAACATCATAACCGCCAACTAGGCTGTAACGATTGGTATCGTTGGCATTTTGAGTATAACGCTCAAAGCCGCCTGTTACGCCGATCTTGTCAAATTTCTCACCAACTGTGATTCCAAAACCGTTACGGTCCGGAGTTTGGCTATAGTCACGTTGTGTGGTCAAGCCGATTTCTACTGCTCCGGCTGAACCTACAGCCAAAGCCAACAAAGTTGCTAGTGCAATTTTCTTCATAATTTACTTCCTTTTATTAATAAAATGACATGTGTCATGCCGCTAGTATATATCCGTACTAACCAGAAGTCAATAAAAAGGCACCCGAAAGTGCCTTTTTGGTTGTTTTGATGACAAGGTAAGTCCTACCTCGCGAGTGCTGTTTCTTAGGCAGCGATTGCAAATTCTGCATCATTAGCAGTAGCTAATGTTACAGGAACTTGAAAATACTCGAATGTATTTGCTGTTGCATTTACTTTATTTGTATTTTACGTGACCCCACGTGTTGACCTTTATCCTATCTCACCCTGTCGAAACCATGGCAGGCCCATTATGAAGTATACTCACGTTTCTAATGTCTCTGTTGGCTATATGCCAACCGAATATACTTTATGGTGGACCTGGCGGGAGTCGAACCCGCGTCCAGAATGCCTTACTTTAAGGCTTGTACAACAATTCTTTACTTGCTTTTACGAGCTCTTGTAGCCGCTTGACGAATACGTCTTTTTGCAATTGGTCTAGTCATTTCGAACTCCTTTGTTAAAATATAATTATACTATCTTTTGCTTGTAAGTCAATTATTTCGAATTAACTCATGGCTTCTTGGCATATCAAATTGGCCGAAACAATACTGGATGCCGCACCGTTGCCTGAAATACACAAGCTCAATGTGTCAACACCTGATCCACGAATATTGTTGTACAAGGGGAAGAAGTAGCTGAAATCAATGTCCTGTAGTCCTGATCCAGCTGCCAGGGTAAACGCAAACACTACTTCGCCGCCCGTCAATGCGGTAGCACTGACCTCGCGTTCTGCAAACGAGTAAACTGATCCTAACACGTTTGTTGGTGTAAACACTGGGGCAGTCAGTACTGTTGGGTTGGTAGGAGTGCTGGCAATAACCTCGACCAAGCAACGTGTGTCTGATGACACCATGAGTCGTCGTGGCAGTAATTGTCCACGATTGGTCAAGCCAATAACATATCCTGTAGTAAATGTCAAAGTGCCCGATATCTGGGCGACGGCTGGGATACTAAATCCAATAGTTGTGCCGCTTACATATTCTACCTTGGTTCCCGGAGCTATTCCTGTGCCGGATATACTTTGACCTGACGCAACATTGGTTGATGCGTTTACCACCACTGTGTTAGCGCCAGCCGCACCGCCTGATGCAAAGGTTTGTGTAAATGAAGCTGTGGTCACAGTTGGTGCCGCTGGCAAATTGGTGCCAGTTACTGAATCCACAAAGTAAATTTGGCTGGTTGTATTAGTAATCACACGACCCATGGCGCCTGCACCCAGTGTGCTGGTAAATGTCAAACTGCTGGCACTGATAGTTGCTGTTAGTGCTGAGCTCAATGTCACTGTGGTTCCGCTTATGGCTACCACCGCAGTGAACACACTGTAAGTGCTGGTTTGAGTCTGAACTCCTGTGCCTGTAACAATTGCACCAACCAGTATGTTTGTGGCACTGGCCACTGTGATAGTGATTGTACCAGCAGTGCCAGTTGCATTGGTTGTAGCCGCAAGGCTAGTTCCTTGGCCGGGAAAGTAAATATTTTTGCCCACATAAGCATTGGCCACTAGCGGTGTTCCTGTCAATGTTATGGTGTTGGCGTAGCCGTTTATGGCAGCAGTTGTTGAACTTGAGCCCACTGTAAGACTATTGTTGATGATATAAGTGCCTACACCACCCGACCCAGTGCCCAGTGATACAATATATGTTCCCAAAGGAATTCCCAACCCTGTTAGCCCTAGTCCCACAACAAAACCGCTGGCTGTTCCGCCAACATTCAGTGTGGTGCCCGAGATCCAACTGGCTGTGCTTGTGGCTGACAACACACTGGAGGTTGTGGTGGTTGAACCAGCATCATAGCGTCCGTAAATGTTGCCATATTCAATTGTGCCCATGGGTCTGCCACGAATGGTTAGTACTGGAACACGAACCTGTGATTGTGTCACCGTTCTAGTTTGTGCATTGTTGGGAAATCCATATGAGTATGTGAAACCGCGCTGTTCGTCACGCTGACCTTCCACGATCACACTTACTCCCCAATGATACATGTCACTGGGATTGGGCACCACTTGATTCACGTTGCGCAATTCATAACGTACTGGCAAGTTGCCAGTACGTGCCCATGGGTAAGTTTGATCTGCTTGAGGTGTAATTGCAGTATTGTAGAAATTGCCCCAACCAATTTGGTGCGCGATCCAGGGTTCGCCATTGATCCAGAAACCAAAGCGTGTGGCGCCGGCACCGTACCATGCATATTCAATCCAAAACATCTGTATGCGATTGAAGTTCAATTGATTAATCAGTGTGCGGTCACCGTTCCAAGCATCAAGGCCTATTCTTGTTTCTTGCACTGTGCCGCCAACGTCTGTGCGCACTACCACATACATGCCGTAGGGATTGGTGGCGGTAGCAATACCTTGTTCAAAAAACACACCGTTGGCATCGTCAAAGAAACCAACCCGCTGAATCTGGCCGGGTGTTGCAACACCCAGTTGACAACCAGTGGCCATGAACAAGGTTTTGCCTGGTTGATATCTGTGATATGGGCGGCTTTGACGCAGTGCCAGATCCCCTGCGGCATTGCCCACACGCATGCGCACACCGCCCGATGTGCTTATGGCCTGCACTTGGCCAGCACCAGATGTTACTTGTTCCCAACGCAGGGGCTGTGTGCCGTATTCAAAGTCAGCTTCGTAAACGTTTTGGTGTACACTTACTTTTAATCTGCCAAGTACATCACGTACTCGTTGTGGCATCGCTGAACTTTCGCGATGATTGGTAATGGGGTTTAATGACATGAAATTCTCCTATCTAGTATTGTTGGCCGGCGCTAGTACGCCACAGTGTATTTATTCTTAATTAGATTAAAAACCTAAAGTTTTTATGGTAGTGCCACAGTCTACTGGTCAACAAATTCCAAGGTTTTCCGGAATTAGGTGGCGGTGTGTTTTCCAAGATGTGATCCTTGATATCTATCACACAGTCATTGAGTTTTTTGGCCAGCTCCGCGTCCAACATGTGTGTGTAGAATTGGAAATCCATGTTGGGAACAAATGTACTCCTGCTGGCAAAAATTTACATCAAGCATTGGCATTATATGAGGCGCCTGAATATTGAATTGTCCGATTTAACAATATAAACAGATTCGGGAATTATGTCAAAGGATATAGTTATCCTTGGTTCAATAGTTTCATTTTCATCTGTTCTGTGTATGAGCCAGCTAGGAAAGAACAAGCATTCTCCATCAACATTATCAACACCGATAACATCTTTGGTGTATCTAGTGCCTTTTTTGAAACTGCCATGACCAGAACCACCCAAGAAAGGTGACCTGAACCAGGTTTTAGTATTATGGGTTTTGACGCAAATATTGCCACTCACATGCGGCATGACAGCATCTTTGGTTTCAAGTCCGGTAATGCAATCAAAGTGATTGTGCCAAGTTATTTCCTGTTTGAATCTAAGCAAATTAGCCCACACTTTGATATAAGCATTGTTTACAGGTTGATCCAAAGCTGTCATGAAATTGATATATTGATCTTTTATAAAATCTTTAAGATACCGCAATTCGTCATAATCATAGTCCAAGAGGTTATAGGACCAAAATCTTCCTGTAAGCCAAGTGGGGCTCATGCCAGCTGGAACTGGTGTAGTGGCAAGAATATGATCTTTTTCCTGTAACACAATATCAGATAAACGTTCTGCAATACCTTGTTGCATCTTGGTTTTAAAAAAAAGCAGTTGAATTTCAGGCACTAGAGGCGGCTGCCCAGGCAAAGTTATAGGAGTAAGCATGTCAATATTTAGTGAGCCCGCCATACCCCAATATAAATATTGGCATGATATTGGTGATTGACAACATACTTAGCAGTGCCTATGCAGACAAGATTGAACAGGACAGCATCGGAGTGTTGAGATACGGCTATTCTGACTCCACTGTGAGTCCCACTGTGCAGTGTGCAGATTCTAGGATCTACGACAATGAATTTTTAACTTGTCAGTTCTGTAATGACTTTGACAGATACTGGGCTCCACAACTCAATCCCTGCGCATGGTACATTTCTGAGTTGATGCCTTTGTTTTTCAGTCTTAAAGAAAAGGTGCCTCAAATTGAATTTACCTTTATTTCTAAAATGACAGCCAATCTACAACTGCAACAGCCGCAAGCCCCTAGGGATCACTTCAATGTGCCGCACTGGGATGCAGATGCCAGCAACAAATTTTACAGCATGGTTTATTACATCACTGACAGTGACGGTGACACTGTGCTGTTTGATCAATTTCATGATGCCAGCATGAACGGGCAAGTTCAAGAAAATCTCACAATTTGCCAACAAGTGACTCCCAAGAAAAACAGAGCTGTGATATTTGAATCTAATAGGTATCATGCCAGTTCATTCCCGATAATATCTAAAAAACGCCTGGTAATTAACGTGGTCATGCGAGCGCACCATAAAAGCTAAATATTACTAGCGTGAAAGTATAGCGTGCTTTCAAAGGAGCGTAGCATGGGCGGTGATATATTCAAATTAATAGGTGATCTTGGTTTCCCTGTGGCGGCAGCATTGGCGGGCGGCTATTTTGTATACCTGACTATCAAACTGCTACTGGCTGGCGTTCTTAGTGCAGTAAAAGGCATGGCTGGCATTATCACATCACTGGACAATCGTGTGAAAACCATGAACCATGACGTGATCCGTATCGATACGATTGTATCAAATGCGTTAGGCTTACGTCCAGATGTAGACCGTATCAGCCGTGCAGACGGTAAAAATGATGCCCGGAGAGACTGATGAAATACTACGACTATGATTGGGATTTAGAGCCTAATAGAATATTGCTCGATGAAGAATTAAACTTAGATGCATTAGGTTGGCGCGGTGGTGATATATTTAAAATTGTTAATCGTAATGGGCGTAGTATGTTAGTCAAGTTAGATCCAGTTGAACAATTTGCACGAGGACATAAGGTGAACTGCAATGAATAAATGGACAAAATGGTACGACAAACAACCGCAACATGTTAAAGGTTGGATGGATCAGCCACATGCATTATGGTATGACAGCGACATGTGGAGAGCAGGCTTATTTGGCTGTGCAATGGGTATTATTATTGGTCTAGCACTAGGAGCATAACATGGATGTAGTAGAATTAATCAACAAATACGGCTTTCCTATTGTTATGGCTGTTGGTATGGGCTTTATTATCAAGTATGTATGGACCTGGGCAACTACAGAAATAAAACCAGTTATCAACGATGCCAACACTGTGTTGATTGCACTGATAGATCGCATACGTATGTTAGACAATGACTTGATACGTTTGAACCAAAAGGTCAATACAGTGCTTACCATTCGTGGCAAAATGATCGAGTCAGACCGTGTGATGGAAACTGCTATTGTAGAAGCACAAGCAAATGCCAAGTTTCACGATGCCATGGACGAAGCTGACAATATTAAAAGCAAAAAATAACAAGAATTCACCTTAGGACCGGTACTAGTTACCGAAAGTGAATAGGCGGCTGCTGCCTTGGAGAAACAATTCGCTACTGCGTACCCTAAAGTGAGCATAAATATAGTATGAAAATTACTGAACTAGAAATGGATCCTAATCGCACTGATTACGAGATCCGTAACTACCACAAACTGGACAAGTTACTGGAAGGCCTGTGTGACCTAGTTGATAAAGGACAACATGCCAACAAAAACTATGGCATGGTGGCGGCCGGTATACTCAGTTTGAAATATCCTTACATGTCAAGACTCAACCGTCCTGGAGAGGATGGCAAGCGCCTGCATGCGGAACATGCTGTGATAAATGATTTTATCAACAAGTACGGTGAAATTCCGGAAGGCACGGTGATACTGACCACGCTGAGTCCATGCAACAAACACATGGATGAACGTGACGGACCCAGTTGTGCCGACCTGTGCGACAGGTATGGCATCAAAAAAGTATATTGTGGATTTATTGATCCTACTCAACACAGGGGAGAAGAGGATCACAGACATTATAACCTTATAGAAACTCAAAGTGCAGATATACGGGCAAGATGTCAAGAATATGCTGAAAGTTTTTTGGGCAATGTATCAGAAGGATTGAATTTCGGTTCTCTAGTTTGGCCACCCCATGTAAACCATTACAAGAAAGACACACACAAACGTGTGGAACCAGTGCCTAAGGCCGTTAAAACAACATCAATTCCTAATCCAGCTGTGAAACTTGACATCAGTAATGGCGCTGGTAGTGAACTTAAACGTAGTCCAGAATATCGACAAAGCAGAAAAGAACAAGATCAAATCAAAAAATACCAAGACAGAGTCAAGGCAGGATATGACTGGAAACAGGATGATGATGAGCACGATTATCAAGATGTTGACGAATCTATACCTGAAGCCTATGATGGCCCTCCAATGAAATTTCTACGTCCTGGTGAGCTCACAGGATCTTATACAGACGATCAACTCAAACAGTTAGGGTTCAAATTAAGCTCAAAAGGTCACTGGTACACACCCATGCATGTCTGGCAGAGACTAGTATCATCTGGTAAGATTAGAGAAAATTTTGCTGATGGAAAGCATCCAGAAGACAAGGGCGACAGTGCAAGACATGGTATACCAAAACATGCCAGTATTAGTAGTCTTAGAAAAATTGCCAAGCAAGGCGGGCGCAAAGGTCAACTAGCTCACTGGCAAGCCAATATGCGATCAGGTCGCAACAAATAATCTATTTGTAATCACTGTCATAATGCATTATGGTAAATACTGGGTTACCGAGAATCCCCATGTCCAAAGTGCTATTCATACTCAAACGCAGAGAAGATTTCAATGCCATAATACACAGTCATATAGGTCTCAGCACAGGACTGTACAACAGCGCCAAGTTCATGGACGACATGCTGGATGAACATGGTATCCAAAGCTATTTGGAAGTGGCCATAGACAACAACTGCATTGACAAACTAACAACAAAACATAAACCTGATTATGTGATAATCGAAGCACTTTGGGTGGTACCACAAAAATTTCACATCCTGCAAAAATTACATCCCAATGTGAAATGGATCATACGTTTGCACAGTGAAATGCCATTTATGGCGGGAGAAGGCAATGCCATGGACTGGGTAGGCGACTATTCGGGGTTCAAAAATATCATAATTGCCTGCAATGCGCCTAGAATGTTGCGAGAAATAAAATTCTATTTGAAACACAGAAATCAATGGAGCGATGCTGAAGCAGATCACAAAGTGATTTATCTGCCCAATTATTATCCGCAAACTTATGTAAAGAAACATCTGGAGCACAACAAAGACACTATTGACATTGCATGTTTTGGTGCCATACGTCCTCTAAAAAATCACTTGGTACAGGCCTTTGCGGCCATTGAATTTGCTGAACAGATAGGCAAACGCTTGAATTTTCACGTGAACGCAGGCCGTATTGAAATGCAGGGCAGTCCTGTAATTAACAATCTCAAAGGGCTTTTTCAGCAGATTTACAGCCACGGACACCAGCTGGTAAACGACCAATGGCGTCCTAGAGAAGAATTTCTAGTGCTGTGTTCAGAAATGGATATAGGTATGCAGTGCAATTTTAGCGAAACATTTAATATTGTAGGTGCCGATTTAATAAGTCAGGGTGTGCCTCTGGTCAGCAACAGTGCTGAAATCCCATGGGCAGTACCTAGATTCAGTGCCAGCCCGGTGGACAGCCAAGACATCATTGACAAACTGCATGTAGCCTACAATTTTGCCAACTCCAATGTGGACTGTCATCAACATGAGCTAACTAAGTATACTTCTCAGAGCGCAAAAACATGGGTGAGATACTTCTGGTAAAATATGTCATACAAATATGTAGTGAAAACTTTTTATTGGGCCAACAACACTTTGCATGTGACTTCAGCTGAATTTGCCACTGAACAAGACGCGGTTGCCCATTCAAACGCAGTGGGCATGGCAGAAATAATCAAAATATATGTGGAAGATGAGTTGATTCACAGTATTAACACAAATATTTTTCCTTCTACCTATGCCTAAATGTGCATAAATAGCATATAGGAGAAAATCATGAGCAAGCATCACGTAAGATCACATCATTGGGTGAATGGCATTTTGAACACCATTGAACACTTTTTTGACAATCACCACGAAGCTGTGAAATTTGCAGAATCTAGCGATGCACATACTATAAAAGTTTATAGTCCAATGGGCGAGCTTTTGCATGTGAAAACTCCTATCGCAACAGAGTCATATGCATAGGAATTTATATGAGTAAACATTTCAAAGGCACCTTAGTTACTGGCAATATAAATCAGCGCCATTCTAGAGATTTCCATTTTGAGTCTGAGGAAGAACTCAGCGCATGGATGGCAGACCTACAGCCTGGCGAAGAACGCCACAAGCACACAGCACCGCATGTTGTGAGAAGCGGCCATCATGCTGTGAAAAGATACAAATGGGAAGCTGGCTCATTGGTTACAGAAATAGAAGGCTTTGACACTTTGGAAGAAGCGAAAGCCTATGTAGAGTCTTTTGAAGATCATCATCTGGCCAAAATTTACAATCCAGATGGTGAATTGTTGCACGAATCAGGCCCTTTAGCCACCACTGAGACCTACGCCTAAGGCTCCAATGAAAGTCATTGTGTGTGGTGACAGCTACATGACTGCGGCACCTGCAACTCCTGGTCAGCACTTTTCTGAAATACTTTGCCGTAAGTTGTCATGCGAATTAAAGATATTTGCTAGAGGTGGCATGAGCAATGCCGGTATAGCTTTACAAATAGAAAGTGCCGCTAAGAGCCTTGCTGATTTGATTATTGTTAATACCACATGGTGTGACCGTATGGAAATACAGTACGATTTGGACCATGGAAATTTTGACTTTGATGTAAACAGCGTCCTGTACACGCATCCACAAAGTGTAAGCACTGAGGATCCTACACTAAATCAACGCCCTAGACTGATAATAGACACCATACACTATTTCCTAGATCGCATAACCACATTTGCCAAGTATGACGATATGGTTCCAGATCTAAAGAGAAACAAGTTTGCAGTGCGAAACTACTTTTCATACATGTACAAAACAGACTGGAAAACCAAACAGGATCGTTGGGCCTTGTATGCGGCACTGCATCAGCTGGAACTGTCAAACATACCCTACGTTGTGATACTGGATGCCATTGGTATAAAAGACACCTGTCCTTGGTTGGCAGGAAAAAATTATATTGACAATTTTGACAGCTTTCAAATAGCTTACAATCAACGTTTGGATCTGCACAAAAAAGGCAAGGACTGGCAGGATCCTGGCTATCACACACTGCCAGAGGATCAGGTAAATATCAGCGATGAATTACTTGCACACATAAAGAAATACCAACTGTTATCTATCTAATGAACATAATCATAACCACTCTCATCTTAACTCATATTACTATAATTTGTGTAACTCTATTTTTACATAGAGGACAAGCACACAGAGGAATCACCTTCAATCCTATTTTAAGCCACTTCATGCGTTTTTGGTTATGGCTTACAACCGGAATGGTTACCAAGCAGTGGGTGGCCATTCATCGCAAACATCATGCATATAGCGATAAAGAAGGCGATCCACACAGTCCGCATGTGTATGGTATTTGGCGTGTGTTCTTGAAAGGTGCCGGTTTATATCACAGTGCCAGTAAAGACAAAGACATGATAAACAAGTTTGGAGTAGGCACTCCAGACGATTGGATGGAACGTGTCATTTATACACCCCATAGCCGCCTCGGTATTCTTTTAATGCTGGTCATAGACTGCCTGTTCTTTGGACCGTGGGGGTTCGTAGTGTGGGGTGTACAAATGATATGGATACCATTTTGGGCCGCCGGCGTTATCAACGGCGTAGGACATTGGCATGGCTACAAAAACGGAATTAGTCGTGATAGCAGTCGCAACATTGTTCCTTGGGGTATTGTGGTGGGCGGGGAAGAGCTCCATAACAACCATCATCTCAATCCAGCAAGTGTTAAACTAAGCCGTCGCTGGTTTGAGTTTGACCTAGGCTACACGTGGTTACGTGTATTCACACTATTAGGACTTGCTAAAATTACTTTGAGGTAGCGTGGTAAGTTCCATCCCAGTTAGCAGGCACACCCTCCGCTAACCTGTCAATCATCTTTTCGTAGTAGTGCTGGATTTCGACTTCGGAATCTACAGCCAATTCTTTTGCCCATTTAAGTGCATTGACCCAGTTGCCACGTAGGTACTCTTTCTTGTATTCTTCGTGTTTGTATCCAACAGTTTTACCAATAGCATAGATATCTAATCCAATGGTCTTGCCCTTAACAGCAATGTTATCTAGCCATACAACAGGAAAATCGTCTT
>Ga0136642_1001336_pt1 | contig 10756 bp, 16 predicted proteins | sample LowCatLa1302831Y_FD_115313 | JGI IMG/M metagenome (GOLD analysis project Ga0136642, IMG submission 115313) | Freshwater microbial communities from Lower Cathedral Lake, Yosemite National Park, California, USA - 13028-31Y | ecosystem: Environmental > Aquatic > Freshwater > Lake ... | reverse complement strand
GAAGAAGCCCGCCAACTCGATCACGCCCCAGGAGATCCGTGGCTGGCTCGAGGACCTGAAGAAGGAGGACCTCAGCCCCAAGTCCATCAACCACCACCTGCGCACGCTGTCCATGGCCTTAGGCCGGAGTGTCGCCGAGGGCTGGATTCTCAAGAACCCCTGCGTAGCCGTCCAAGGCCTCAAGGTCGAAGTTGGCGAGGTTTACGTCATCCCCGTCGAGGATGCCATCAAGCTCTTCAAGTCAGCCAAGGGAACGAGGGTTGCCGTTTATATGGCTCTGGAGGCTTTTGCCGGCCTGCGCTTCAGCAGCGCTTACCGCATCGCCCGTGACGAGATTAACACCGTGGAGAAGACCATCGTCTTGCCGGCGGCCAAGCATAAGTCCGGCAAGCGGCAGGTCCTGGAGGGATTGCCCGAGACCATCTGGGCATGGATCAAGGCGGCCGACGACATGGGCCATGACTGGCATATCAGCCGGCCGGTCTACGATCGGGAGAAGAAGGCGGCCTTCGAGAAGGCTGGCCTGACTAAGTACGGCAACGTACTCAGGCATTCTTTCTGCTCCTATCACGTTGCCCTGCATAGGGACGCGGCCAGGACGGCCCTGCTCATGCAGCACACCAACCAGGCCATGCTTTACCGGCATTACAAGGGGTTGGCCCTTATGGCGGACGCAGAGAAGTATTTCAAAATTAGGCCTTGAGATTATGGTATGTTTTATGTTTCGATAACGAGACACAAGCAGTTCCATGAACCTTCTGACATCAAAAATTATAGCCGAAAGATTGGGTGTTTCCGAGCAGTCGGTCACTAAACTCATGCGCAAGGGAGCAATCGAAAGCTCTCTTGTTGGCGGTCAGTGGCTAGCTGCTGAAGATGCATTTAAGGCCTACTTGGATAATCCCGCCTCTTCCTACAATCCGCCCGATAAAAAGAGGAATAAGGGGAAACTCCCTAAGCACGTGGCATTAAGTTTTTTCAGCGGTGCCATGGGTTTAGATCTTGGCCTAGAGCAGGCCGGAATAGAGACATTGCTTGCCTGTGAAATGGAGCCGGCCGCGCGACGCACCATTCTTAAAAACAAACCTGATATAGCTTTAATTGGCGATCTTTGGAACTACTCGTCTTCACAAATCTTGGAATACGCCGGCATCTCTAAGGGGCAAGAGGTCGACTTAATTGTCGGCGGTCCGCCCTGCCAGGCATTCTCTACGGCCGGCAAAAGGGCTGCATTTAATGATCAGCGTGGAAACGTATTCTTAAAATATATTCAGGTCATTAAAGAGATTAAGCCGAGGTTTGCTGTTATCGAAAACGTAAGAGGGCTTCTATCTGCATGCCTTGAGCATGTACCGCATGAAGATCGTAAGAAAAGCTTTGGTATCAAGAAGGCTGAAAGGCCTGGGTCGGCGTTGGCAAAGGTTCTGGAATTACTTGAGGAAGCCGGTTACGGGGTCTCATTTAATCTCTATAACTCTGCTAATTTTGGTACGCCGCAGTGCCGTGAGCGCGTTGTAATCCTGTGCTCGAGAGATGGCGAACGGCTGCCATTTTTAAGCCCAACACATGATGAGCAATGCCGTTACGGTCTTCCAGCATGGCGGTCATTTGAAGAAGCAGTTCAAGGTTTACCCCCTAAGCATTCCCACGTACTCTTTCCTGAGAAACGTCTTAAGTATTATCGGATGCTTAAGCCTGGTCAGTACTGGAAAAACTTACCTGAGGAGATGCAGAAAAAGGCTATGGGTAATTCTTATTTCGCGGGAGGTGGTAAAACTGGATTTTATCGGAGGCTGGCATGGGATAAGCCTTCGCCTACTTTGGTGACTCATCCTGCGATGCCTGCCACGGACTTGGCTCATCCGGAGGCCGATCGTCCCTTGAGTATCGAAGAATATAAGCGCGTCCAAGAGTTCCCTGACAGTTATGTGATCTGCGGGACGCTGATTGAGCAGTATAAGCAGATTGGGAATGCCGTTCCTTGTGGGTTAGGGAAGGCAATAGGTGTCGCACTTATGTCGCACCTTCGAGGGAAGAAGGTCAAAAAGATCGATGGATTCCAGTATTCTCGATATAAAAAAACCGACCACGTTTCATGGCGGAAAGAGATGGGGCTCTCTCAGCTTGATTTAGATATTTAGTGTCTCAGGAAGATAAGATCTTACTGACGTAGTCCCTAAATCCGTCCTCTGAAAGCAGTTTGGATGCCTTTTTATCGGGGAATTCATTCCACGCAGTTTCGCCTGTGTCCGCGTAAAACCGGAACCATTTCTCAATAGATGTGCCATCTCTGACTGTAGAACTTGATGAGTTCTCGGTGTTGCTCCGGCTTTTCACTTGAAGAAGGAGGGTGGTGTCTCCTTCGACTTTGAAGAAGTCCACCTTATCCACAATAGAACCAGCGCACCAAATCCAGCCAAGCTTCTGTAGCTGTGAGTCCAAGTACCCTTCTATGTAAGACCCGACCACATTTTCCACGCCCATGGCTTGCTTGTGGTATTCGTAAAACTTGTCATGTTCTGAAGCCGGGAGCCTGAAGCAGCGGCCGGCAATTAAAAGGATGATTGGATCCCTGGGGGAGTCCGAGATGGCTGGCTTATTAATTTGCCTACCTCTGTGGTGTTTCTTGGCAAAATCCGCCAAAACTTTTTCAGAGGACAAATCTACTTCCCTCTTTTTTCTAGGGAGCAGGATTCTGTTACTTTGAAGGAGCTTTATGATTTCCCGGAAGTGAATGGCGCCGACTCCTGAGCCATGGTTCTTAGTGTAAACCTGAAAGGCAAGTTCGCTCATCGTCGGTCTTCGGGATTTTAGATGAGGTACAAGCCCATCTGAATGGTGAGGTTGATCTTCATGGGGTAAGCGCACAATTCACCATACTCCTTTCTAGTCAAGGTAACCCCATTTCGACACATGCCGCCAACTCTGCTAAATTTGCCTAACTCTGCTAATGACTAGGGGTTTTACAGGACACCTAGTAAGTTAATCCTTTGGGGCGTACCACCGACGCCCCATGCCAATACCCCAGCATAGCGAGACGTGTAAGCAAAGCCGCCCCGCTTGCCCTGTTAGCGAGGCAGTTAGCAGCTCCAAAGGTCAGCGATCCCCGTCGCCGGCCTATGTTTCGTTCTGGTTGAATCCCGTGCTCTCCCGTGAGCTCAGGTTGGCTAGCAAAGCCCTGCGCACGCCGGCCACCCAGGTGGTCAAGCGGATGGTTGAGGCCAGCCTTCGCGAATGGATGCGCGTCCGGCTGAAAGGGGGCGACCTGTGAGCATCAATTCCGAGCCCGCGGGTGGCCGTCCGGCGCCTTCATCCCTGCCGGCGGCCCGGGTGCCCGATGGGCTGCCCATCGTCCCCATGGAGACCGTGAGCATCCATGAGATGGCTAAGGTGCTCCGAGAGCAGACCGCGGCGCTCAAGGCCTGCGGCGAGACCCTAATCCGGCAGCAGGACCAGCTTACCCAGATCGCCCAGCACGTCGTGGTCGTGCGGCAGAGCATCTCCCCGGTCGACTATGGCCCGTCGAAGGGGCCGAACAAGGTTCCGTCCAAGGGGCCCGCGACGCCGATCGAGGGCGGGCACCCTGGCTACACCGTCAAGGAGATGGCCGTGCTGATCCATCGGAGCATCTGGTACGTCTACCGCCGGGTGCGAAGCGGCGAGTACGAGGTGACCAACAGTGGGCGCATCACCCACGATTCCTATTTGAGGGCCATGACGAGGTTGGCCTTCCTCCAAAAAAAACAGCGAAGGAAGAAATGGTGAACGGATCCACAGACGACATGTACAAGGCGCCCTCCGACGGCGTGCCTTCGCCCGACGTGCCCATCCCTCAGCCGGAGTTGGATAACTTGCTTCTGGCGATGCACAACGGCTTCAGCCGCGCGATGCATCAGCTGCAGACGGGGCAGGACACCGCCTTCGTCGTCACGATGGTCACGCTGCTCGGGACCTATGCCCGCACCTGCCGCGGCAGCGAGACCATGGCCAAGTTCCTCACCAGCCCGCTTTACAAGCCCGAGAACATTCCATGACCAGAGTCCGATCCCGTCGGGGCATCGCCATCTACCGCCAGCGTGACCACGGCCCTAGGGTCGTACCGCGTGACACGCCCATCCCGGCCCCGCGCCGCCTCCCCCTGGGTCTCCAGCAGGAGCAGCCCATCTTCAAGTCCCGGAGGATCACCGTGATCCTGCCGGTCCATTACTACGACGCCCTGATGGCCCGCGGCAAAGCCCGTGGCATGCCCTCCCAGTCGGCGTCGGTGCTCGATTACCTCCGCGCCTGCATCGAGGGCACGCCCGACGTGCCATGAGGTCGTCGTCCAGGTTCTACGAGCGTGCCAGGCTCTACGCGCTCCAGCGCGGCATCTCCCGCGACGAGGCGCACCGCATCCTCAGCGCCAGGGGAGGGCAGCGCTCCGCGCGGCGCCGCCGGGTGCCCAAATCATTTCTAGAGCGCAAGTTCCGGCCGAAGCCCAGGCTTTGGTACGACGACCTTTGAGGGTAGCAGCAGATGAAACCCTCGCTCATCAGCTTGGTAGGCGAACGGCCTAACGAGCACGGACAGACGCCGTCAGATCATCCCTCCGCCAGGATCCCGCAAGGGACGGGCGCTCGCCGACCGGGGCCCTCCGGCTGCGTGCGCCGGCGGCAGGTCCCGAGAGGATCCCGTGGGGAAATGACGGAAGGAGGGAACCGTGACTAGGCCAAATCGGATAATCCTATCCGTGGGAGACCTGGTCGCCGACCCGGTCTTCATCAGCCTGCCGATGAGCGAACGCGGAGCCTTGCTCTCCGCCTTGCTGCTCTCGTCGAACGCCTACGGTGGCGGTCCCTTCGTCAGGGAAGGAAAGCCGTTGAAGCCCGACCAGCTGGGCGCCGAGCTGGACCCTGTCGGTCGCAAGGGCTTCGGCCCGCTGCAGGGCCTGCTCCGCAAGGGGCTGGTCAAGCGGAACGACGAGGGGGCGATGTACGTCGATCTGCCGTCCAGGTTGAAACGGTCCCGAAGTGTACCTGATCGGGTACAAAAGGATTCCCCCCTTTCCCCTATAACCCCTATCCCCCCAACCCAAAAGTCGAAGGAGAAACGGGGGAGGGGTTGCGTCGACGATTGGGAGCGATTGTTGACGGACAAGCTGAGGTCGGCCAAGCCAATCGCGGCGGCCTGGATGTCCTGGGTCTCACACGTCGCCGGGCTCATGCGGCTGACGGAGGAGAAGCTCCGGCAAGATGTGCGGAGGATGACCGAGATTCACGACGAGGCCGGCGATGACGCACTCGTCTCGGCGATGACCTGGGCCGTCTCGTGCGGCTATCGCACGATCACCAAGGAGCCTAAGCGGAAAATCCGCAATAAGCCCAAGGATTCCCAACCATCCGGCACCGACGAGGGCGACGGGTTCAGCTCTCGGCACCGTCCGAACGTCCTGTGACTTCCGTTCCTGCAGGCCGCTCATCGGAGTGCCGGTGCGGCCCCGACAACACGCCGTGCTCCCACTGCCGCTGGCTCATCGAGATGCGTGCCGAGCGCCGCGAGAAGCTTCGGGCCGCGCTCGAGGCCCAGATTCCGCCGCTCTTCCTGCCGGCTACCGTGCCGACCCGACTGCCCGATCGCGAGGCCTGGGCCAAGGCCACCGCCTTGCCGGGCAAGGCAGGCCGCTGGCTCTGGCTGAGCGGCCCAAGCGGCTCCGGCAAGACCCGCACGGCCTTCGACGTCCTGCGGGGCTGGAGTGAGGAACTCCAGGTCTCCGGGGCCTACATCACCGCCCACGAACTCATGCTCCGGGCCGTCGAGGCCGCCTACGCCAGCAAGGAGTACGCGTTCGTCTCCGAATGGTCCCGCGTCCCGGTGCTCTTCATCGACGACCTGGGCAACAACCGCCTGACGCCCTCCATGGAGTCGGCCCTATTCGGCGTCCTGAACAACCGCTTCGCCCACGTCAGGCCCACCGTCTTCACGACCCAGTTCCTCTTCAAGGACCTCCGCAAGCGCTTCGACAACGAGAAGCTCGCCGAGGCCCTGGAGCGCCGGATCGCCGAGCACGCCGACGTCGTGTTCTTCCGCCGCAAGCCTTCTACCCCCAACCCCGAAATCACATGAAACGCAAAAACCGCCCCAAGCCTAAAACGATTACCGAGTTCATCGGTGTCTCGAGTTTCGAACGCCACCACGGTTTCGAGGGCAAGCTTCCCGCTTCGAGCGCGAGGCACGGCCTCATGATCAGCTGCTGGACGCCCTTGATAGCGCCGCTGGAGTATGCCCACCAGGTCGATGAGTTCCGTAGGGATGTCGGCGTCGAGCGCGAGCTGGTCCTTTTCGCAGCTCCTGATGTCCCTCGCAAGGCGCTCGCGGCGCATCTGCGCTGGCGGGTGAGCCAGATCAGGGGCGAGCTCAACCTCGCCTTGTACAAGATGGGGATGCTGGACACCGCGCTTTGCTGCAACGAAGCGCAAATGGGTCTCACGTGGATTGAGGAGTCCCTGCCGGCATTGGCCGGGAAGCCGGTCCTTCGCCCCTTCGGCAGCTTCTATTACTTGAAGGCTGCGCAATACGCCGAGGGGTACGGGTGCCCAGATCTTGGCCGGTCTTATGCGGCGCAGGGCATTAAACTCCTGCCGCCTGATGCGCGCAAGGTGCTCTGGGCTCCTGAGTTATACCGGATGATCGCGGACTCCTATCTGCAAAGTGGTAATAGCTACTACGGTGGAATTTACCTCAATAAGGCCATAAAAGCAACGCGCAGGCAGAAGGCCTGTCCGCCGGTTCTTTGGCACAGGCTGTTCAGGGTCGCTGAGGCTTACTACGCAGCTGTCTCCATGGAGACCTACAGGATGGATATGGTTGCAAAGCTAAAGGAGCTGGAAGGGCGCTTCACCCAGGCTCAGCTCTGTCCTGAGCGGACCGAGCGCATGATGGAGTTCAACGTCCGCGATCAGCCAGCCGTCCTTGGCAAGGATGGGTTTAGCCCGCGTTGGTCATAGCAACAAGGCGTGTTCCGGCCCGCGTGACTCCGATGGGCATCGGAGCGGGTGCAGTTATTATGCCAATCACACAGGGGGCTTGCGTCCCCTTTTTTGTTGATGCAACTTATCACCTGCTGGGGTGTTATCCCCTGACGCAGACAAGGACTCCGCTCTAGGTGACGATACTCACTAGGGCCGAATGGACAAAGCATGGTTCCCTCGGGGACCATCGCTCCGCGTCACAGCAAAACCAACCACATGAAATACAACATCAACATCTCCCCCGCCTGGATCGGCGAGCTCGGCCTAATCGACGATTGGGGTCCCGAGATCGACCCCAAGGACATCCCCGTCGGCACTACCCGCGCAGTCGCCGTTAAGCTAAAGTCCGGCCGCGTGCACCTCATCAGCTGGAAGCACGTCAAGGACCTGCCGGCGGATGACCCCGCCGTCGCCGCCGTCCTGGTGGACATCCTTATCGACGAAAACCAACTCTTCAAACCCAACGCCGGCTAACCCGGATACCAAAAATGAAAACCAACGTTCTATCTCTCTCCTTCCGCCAGGTGGCGGCGACCGACAAGGCGCCGGCCCACCTGGTCGGGGAACTCCGCGCCGACGGCAACCGCCTCGGCGAGGGGTTAGTCCTGGATGTCCGCCGGCTGGCGGATGCCCTGACCCGGGAAGGGGAGCACTTCATCTTCACCTGCGGGTGCGGCGAGCCCGGCTGTGCCGGCATCTTTGAGGGGGTCCGTTCCCGGATCTCCGGGGATGCCGTCACCCTGGACGGTGCCTTGCCCAAGGGCGGGGCCATTTCCTTGGTCCTCTCGGCCTCTCAGGCCCGGACGGCCGTGGCCGAGGCCCTGGTGGCCATCGAGCCGGTGGCGGCCGCCATGGCCGGCGAGGAGGGCTATCCCATCGGTCCGGACGGACTTGTGGATGGCAAGGCCTTGCTCAAGGCTGTCGGTGCCCTCAGGGCTTAAGCCGATGGTCTTTAGCAACGACGATTCCAAGCCTTCTCCCCGCGGCCGCAAGCCGGCGCGGCGGGGGCCGTCCGCCCATGACTTGGCGGAGATCGCCGCAGCCACCGAAGGTGACTTCCACCTCATGCATCATGAGGCGACCGAGCACTTCATGCACGACCGCAAGGGCGAGGCCCTGGGCGTCGCCCGCGATGCCTTGCTGAAGGCCTCCGAACGGGAGGGGCCTTTCGAGGCGGTCGTGATCATCTCCTATCTGCCCTTGCTGATCAGCCTAGCCCCGGAGGACACCGCACGGAGGGCCGCCCATCGAGCGGGCTTGCTCGTCACCGGCCGGCCCGGCTGCGAGTACTTCGTTTCCTACGCCCATTTCTACGCCCTGCAAATCGAGATCCGCGCGGACAAGCGGGACGCCGCCCTCGCCGCAGCGGATGCGTGCATCAAGGCAGCGCTGCGGTCCGAGAAGCACTGCACCTGGCTCGCTAGCGCCTGGCGTTACCATGGCATGCTCCTCGCGCTGAAGGGCAACCGGGTCGAGGCAATCGTCTCCCTGAGTAACGCGGTGAGGTCCGCCTCGGAGCATCCCGTCGACGATCCGCTGGTCCTAGCCCGGGCTCATGACGCCGCCGGCCAGATCATGATGGACCTGCGACAGTGGCAGCTTGCCGAGGAGTCTTTCCTCAATGCGATCGAGGAATACCGCAAACAGGCCCCTGATGGTGCCGCCGAGGCCGCCGAGACTTGGAAGCGCGCCGCCAAGGTCAGGGAGATTCGCCTCGGGATGGGTGAGTGATTGCGTTAAACGAACTTAGCTTAATCGAGGTTATAAGCTCTCGGGCTTCGGCGCTGAAATTTGTATGAATGCGATCGCCTATAGTCATTTGTATGAAGGCTGAATCCGGGTTGTCGTGTTCATAGTCATGGCAACGTTGGCTAAAGTCCGCCCATGCATTTTCTAGGGTGTCGTGCGTTCTTGCTTGAATCAGCATGGCATGAAGTGCGTCCAGGAACACTTTCCTTAAATTCGATATTTTAGTGATATAATGAATGCTCTCATTCTCTAGCGTAACGTCATCCATCAAAGTGTTCGCGTGAAATAAAGCCCCTCGCTTACTAAAAGCACCTTGGAGTCTGCTTCTGATTTTCGGCCGCTCATGCTCAGTGTATAAGTGAGTCAGCCGATTTAGCGTAATTTTGGTCCTTTTGCGGATGTTCGCTACGCCACTTATTCCATCAACTGCACAAATTAAGAGCATGAACTCGATTAAATGGTCCTCGGCTTCTGACGCTTTTCTGAAAAAGTGAATGCAGCTAGCGATCTGCTTGTGGATTGGTTTCGTCTCGGGCTTTAAGCCGATGTCCAGGCATGCGGCGATGTCCTTGAAATGATTATCGAAAAGGTCGATTACCTTGGCGGTTTGTTTGTTGAGCCTCGCCGTTGTCCCTTTATTCAGGACAAAGCTCGCATTTGTCATTTCGCCGTTGTGTTCGATGATGACAATCTTCTCGTGAGCAATCGTCCTATGTATTCTCGCGTCCTCAAGTAGGGCGTTTGCGTCCAGAATTCTTGAAACGGCACGATTCCCTGCGCGGATCCTCTCGCTCCCATAGCCTTTGGCCGTGAATGCAGCGGCGTAAAGAGTTTCCTCGTTCTCTGATTGCTTGAGTACCTCCCGTCTTATTATCGCGGCCTCTGGTCTGCTCAACTTCCTGAAGTTTGCGAAATTCATGAACGCTTCGGACGGCCCGTCTTTCTCGATGAAGAAGATCACGGTCCCCACAGGTACTGGACGCTTGCTCGGGTTATCCTCCATTGGCATAGCTTGTTCCGGCCTTGGGTGATGTCAGCAGGGATGTGGTAGTCGTTGTCCACAAGTGTCCGAACAGCCTACCCCGGCCCCGCTGACGGTCGGTCCGTTTTGGTGCTCTATGCCGGGCATGGAGCACGGCTCGGCCATAGCCACCGACACGGCACAGGGGATCCAACCCTCAAAAGATACTTCGCTATCTCCCCCCAACGTTGACCTGCCGTTGGCTGAACCGGGCTCGTGCTCCGACCTTCCTTTCGGCTTCGGCCAGCTGCGCCCCAGAGAGCAGCGCTTCGTCCTGTCCTTCGTGGTCCACGGCCAGCCACGTCGGGCGGCCCTGGACGCTGGCTACAGCCCCAAGAACGCCTCCTGGATCGCCTGCCACCTCCGGCGCCGTTCGGACGTCAAGGCGGTCATCGAGCAGTACATGTACCGCAGCGGCAACGACGCCGAGTCGCGTCTGCGTAACACCTACCACCTGGCCGAACTTTATAACATTGAGCTCGAGACCGCCCGCGAGGAGCGGATTCAAGCCGAGACCGAGGGGGCCACGTCGGAGCACCTCGAGCGGCTCGTCCTGAAGGAGGAGCGCCTGCTCCAGAACACCCTTAACCTTACCAAGACGGCCCTGGCCGCCAGCGGCCGCATGTCCGACGGCACCAAGGGCAGTACCACCGTCAACAACACCACCATCGTCAGCACCGGCCAGGACCCGATCGAGCCGTCGCTGCTCAAGGCCTTGGCCCAGGCTCGCCTTGATGGAGTCCTTTCGGCCGACCCGGGGGAGGGCAACGGTAACTGATGACCGCCCTGACCCCCGAGCAGCGCGCCCTCGTCGAATCCCCCTATGGATTCGCCAAGTACATCCTGGGCATCCCGGTCTACGACGGCCGACGCAAGAACCTGCCGGCCTCGCCCCGCGAGGTCCGGGCCAACGGGTCGCTACTGTACACCGTCAACGAGAACCCCTCCTGGCAGCGCGAGGTGTTCGAGGCCATGAAGG
>Ga0136642_1001335_pt1 | contig 10757 bp, 11 predicted proteins | sample LowCatLa1302831Y_FD_115313 | JGI IMG/M metagenome (GOLD analysis project Ga0136642, IMG submission 115313) | Freshwater microbial communities from Lower Cathedral Lake, Yosemite National Park, California, USA - 13028-31Y | ecosystem: Environmental > Aquatic > Freshwater > Lake ... | reverse complement strand
CGCAGAGAGAATTGCCCCGTTATTGGAGTCTGCTAAAGTAACATCAGAGGTACTATAAAACTTGTTTGTAAGAACAAGTTTATCTCCGGTTATAGCCGCAGTCACTTTACCACCACTTACCGTATTAATTTTGGTGACTACTTGAGCCATTGTATCTCCACCAGCAAGCGTGATGTCTACTCCGGCAAGTGTGAGAGTACCTCCAGAAGTAGCAGCAAGCGTGATTGCACTAGCACCCGTGGCAGCATTGGTAATTGAAGAACTAACGGTACCTTTAGTGCCCGTAGAACCAACACCTTTGGCAGAAATCGTCAGGGTCTGATCCCCCGCAGCATTCGTGATGATACTCGTATCAGTAGAACCAAAAAGAGCTGTGCCGTTAAACTTTTCCTTAGTCAGCGATTTAAGCTGACCTTGGAGAGCTTTAAACTCGATATCGTAGAGGGCTTTGTCGCTAGTATTTTTGGTGCTGTCATTCCACAGACTCTGGAGTTCCGCCATACGTTCAAGAATTTTGCCACCTACTTTTAAAGCACCATCTTGATTTTGAAGTAGCGAGACTGCACTATTGAGGTTGGTCGCTGCCGAGCCTGAACGCTTGGCATCGGCCGAGAGGCGCATGGCGACAGCGGCACCACCGGCGTCGTCGGAGGGACTCACGATACGTGAACCACTCGACAAGCGGTTTAAGCTCCGCTGGAGCATGCTATTTGAAAGAGCGAGGTTGTTCGAAGCGGCGCTTGCCGCGTAGTTAGTATTGATTGAGACTGGCATGGGAGTTCTTCCTTGATCCTAATACACTGTCCGTAGTGCGACGTGTCCGAGGTAAGCTTCGGGACCGAACTATCAGCGATATGAACCACAGATAATATTAATACGATCCAGGGCCAAATTTCTTTAGAACTATTTTTAAAATTCAGGGGTGCTATCGCATTTCTCGCTCTGAAAACGCTCAGAAAGAAACCTAGGGCCATCCTGCACTCCCTATAGCATCCCGATTATTATTTTCATTTTTTCCTTAATATAATCCCGAAGGGGCCGTTATGCGCCAGGCCGCGGTATCCGACCTCTTCAGAAGATTAAGCCGGCGCAGGATCGCCCAATCAGAGGCGAGGATTAGCCCCAAGCCGCTCGACGCGGTGCTTAAGCAATTCGTGATCAACTTTTAATTCAAGCAGATTGCACATCATGCAGCCCGCACGACGAAGTCGTAAGCCCTGAGAGCGCCGCCGCCATCAACCGATCCAAGCGAAGAGTCAGAACTTTTTTGCAGCGCAAGCAGCATCCGAAAAACACTCCCCGTTGAAAGCGAATGCGCGCTACGCGCTCAGACGGTACCCAAAATAGTTTAACCCAGCAGGGTTGAGACCCTACAACGCCCCTACCCCACCCTAGAACTTTCTACAAATGATACCGGGGGCAAAAAAGAATGAAAAAAATTCTTTAGGGGACGCCTTAGGCATCAAGCATCAGGAGTCACCTGCTTAGTCCCAAAGCGGATTTTTATGCACAATAAAGTTAAGTAAAACTCAAATAAAACCGTTATGAGTATATAATAATATGTTCGTGTCGGAAAAGCCTAGTTTCTGGTCTAGTGCCCCACCCTTGTTATGATGGGCCCATCCAGACCCGTCGTTTCCGAGGCAAACTTAAGGCTTCGCATCGAGGCGTGCCCAAAATTGGCGTCACTGCGGAGTATTCACAGTGCCCTCGCCATCCTTCTTCGCAACTACCACACCCAAGCGGGTAAATTCGCCGAGGTGATTGCCCGCGATCCCTCTCTTACCGCCCGTTTGATGCGGATGGTGAACAGTGTCTATTTTGGCTTGGGTACGCGCGTTGGGACCATTCAGGACGCCGTACTTTACATTGGCCTGCGCCAAGTACGCTCCCTGGCGTTTGCGACCCCTATTTTGGAAGATATGCGGGGGATGCGCACGGAGGGACCCTTAATTTCCTGGCGGACATTCTCTCTGCACACTCTCGCCTGTGCAATCGCCACCCGTGAAATCCTCAATTATTCCGAAATGGGGATCGATGACGACACCGACTACATCGCGGGTTTACTCCAAAATGTCGGTAAGGTCGTGATTGCGAAGTCATTTCCCGACGAATTCGCCCAAATAACCGAGCACGTTTACGAAAACGAAGCCCAAGTACTCGCTCACGAGCGTGCGCTCTTAGGCTGGGATCATGCGGCGATCGGCGCTTATTACTTAGAAAACCATAAAATCCCGGCAGAAATCGTCGAGGCGGTACGCTACCACCACGATCCGCTGAAGGCCCCGGTGCGTAAGCACCTGGCCGCGGCGACGCATCTGGCCGACGGCTATGCGCGCCTGGCCGGGCTAAAAGGCGGGGTTGAATCCCGCCCTGCCCCCACCGAGGAAGCAATCATTGCCGATCCGGCTTCAGCCCTGCTTTGGGGCGAGGACAGGGAAGTGCGCATCGCGCAAATGCGGGTCCTCACCGAGGAGATGCGCCGCCTGCCCGAGCTAGTGAACGCGCTTATCTAATTCGGATCGCCCCCAAGCCAACCGTGAAGTCGACCGTTTCCGCCACCACCGTCTCTTCGCCCGATCTTACTCCCTGGCACGGAAGCAACGAGCTCGCACTGATCGTCGCTCAAGCAGGCCAAGTCGTAGCCATCAATCCTGCCCTGGCCCGCAAAGTCGGTCTTGCGCCGGAGGCTTGCGTCGGTCTGGCCGCCAACAGCTGGTGCCCGCCGGAAGAGCGGAAAGCGTTTAACGAGCTCATGGCTGCGATTCTCGCCCGGCAAAAGCCGAGTGCTTTTGAACAACGCTGGCAGACGATCCAAGGCTGGCGCTGGATCGAGTGGGAAGCCACGCGCGTTCAGGGCGGACTCCGCCTCGTCGGCCGAGATTTTTCGCGTCACCGCTTGGCCGAAGGCCACTTCGCCAAACTTTCCCAAGCCCTTGAACAAGTGCCGGTCGGGATTGTACTCACTACCCCCCAAGGGCATGTGCAGTACATGAATGCCGCGTACTGCGACTACTCGGGCTTAACGCTCGAAGACGCGCTGGCATCGGATGTACCCTTACTAAGCGAAGGCCACCCGAGCGAAGCTTCCTACCGCCAATTCTGCGCGACCGTTTCCGCCGGCTCCGTCTGGCAAGGTACGCTCCAATGCCCTACCCAAAATGGTCGCATCATCTGGGAGCGGGTCATGGTGTCGCCCGCCCTCGATGCCCACGGCAACGTGACGCACCTACTTTGTATCCGCGAAAATCTCACCGCGCAGCGCGAATTAGAGGAAAAACTCGCGAACGCGGAACGCCGGCTTGAAGACGAACTGACCGCGCCCGAGGATGATAGCCAAATCGAAGAAGCGGTGTTTACCCTTCTGGGTGCGGCGGCGTGGTTTGGGCCAGCGGCGACCACCGGCAAAGTAGCCAAAGAGGCCCTTAACCGCATTTCGTGCCTGACCTACGATATCGCGCAAGGCCTCCAAAATTCTAAACAACAGGGCAACATCGAAGTTCCCTCGATTCCGCTGGGGAACTTGATCGAAGAGTGCGCGAACTCGCTGCGGCCGGGTCTACCGGCCGGCCGGACCATTAAACTAGAAAACTCCGCCCCATTAGCGCGCGTTAAAGGGGAAGCATGGCCGTGGACGCAGGCGCTCGCCCTCACCATCAAACATTTTATCTCGGGGCTGGAAGCGAAAATCATTCTAATTATAGAGACGAGCTACCTTAAAAGCCCTGAGGATCACCGGGTCGATACGGGCACCCTGCGGCTTCATATCAAGCGCCAAGTAAGTCGGGGGCGCCGCAGCAAATCAGCGTCAGAGGAAAAGGTGTTTAGGGATTCCGACTTGGCTTTCATCGCCGGCGTGGTCGTCCAAGCGGGAGGAAATATCCTCTCTGGGTTTGAAAGACCTTGGATCGACGACTTGGTGATCGAACTACCCGCCTTAAAAGACTAGGCGGCGCGGCGCGGCGGTACACACCACAGGGCACCGCACCGCATCGCAGGCCGGCGACCCACGAACTTAATTGCTGCCCGGAGTGGCCACAGGATTGGCCGGTTTCAAGGGCAACACGGGCATCGCCAACTTGGGCAACGCAAACTTAGGCCCAGCCGACGACATCCCCGCCCCGCGGTTACTGCGGGCCAGTTCGTTTAAGACTTCTTTGCGGACGATCGAAATTTCGCGGGGAGCGGCGATCCCGAGTTTCACCAAATCGCCCTCGATCCGGGAGATGAAGACCTCAATGTTGCCCCCGATCACGACGCATTCATTAACCTTACGAGATAGAACTAACATAGGATTAGGCCTCTCCTAGGGTGTAAGGGGTGCGGTAGCCCATGTAGTTGGAAATCACGACCTGCTTCGCTTGCAGGGTGCTGCGGTTAATAATGATGGGGCCGGTCAAGTTGACGCTGGCGCTCGCCGGAGCAGTGTCACGCAGGGTGACGATGTTGAGCACAAAGGCATCACCGGAACCGGTGATTTCAAGTTCGTGCGCGTCTTGGTCGAACAGCTCGGGGCTGTAATTTTGGACGAGCCCATTGGGTTCGATGACCAGAAAATTGATGGGATCGGGCATGCCCACGAAGGTGAGCCACATGAACGGCTCTTGGCCGGGCAAGCGCTGTAAGGTGGCCACCGTCGCATCGGGCAGACCCACGAGTCCATGCGGGAACTCGAGTTTTATGGGCAGCTCCAGTTGACCGGTATCAACCGTGAAGCTCACGGCGCCGTAGGTTTGGTCGGTTTGCATTAACATAAAGGTAAAAGGGATTTAAATTAAGGTAAGCGCGGGCTTATTTGAGGTAATCGAGGAGGGAGAGTTTGAAGATATTGGCCGTGGAACTGAGGGCCGCTTGATAGGCGGTCTGAGACTCCGTTAAGCGCACCATCGAGGTGGCCATATCGGCATCGGTATCTGTGGAAATGAGGCGGCCCAGATCGTCGGCGCGGCCGATTAACTGAGCCTGATTGGCATCAATGCGCGTTTGCACGGCAGCCACGGTGCCGATCGCGTTGACGAAGGTGTCTTCGTGCGTACCCATCGTCGCGTCCAGGGATTTGACCGCAGCGCTGTCACCCGTATTCATCGCATCGCGCAGGGCCGCAATGCTGTTTAAAAAACTCGCGATCGCGCGGTTAGTGGTGGCGGCACCCGGCGAGGGCGCAATCGCCCGACCATCGCCCATCGAGAACGTCGCATCTTGGCTATTACCCACGTAGGCCACCGTCTTGATCGCACCGCTCGTATCGCGCGTCGGGGTAAAGGGCTGAGCGTCAACCGCCGTGCCCGCAAAAATGTAGTCCGCGCCAAAGCGGGAGTTAGCGAAATTCGTGGCCTGTTCCAGCAACTGGCCCGCTTCGGCGCCATAGGCGGCCATACTCTGGGGACCGGCGCTTGAAGCAAGCGAGGTCAGTTCACCCAAGCGACTCGCAATTTTCTGGATTTGCGTCAGTGCAGTCAGCGAGGTTTCCGAACGCGACTTGGCCATCGCGGCGGCCGATTGATAGTTGTTCACCCGCTCCAGCTCCATCTGACGGTTGATCACCCGGCTCGCCGCGGCGGGATCGTCGCTGGGCTTGAGCAAGCGGCGGCCCGTGGAAATATTTTGCTGCAAACGCGCCTGCTGCTCGCTTAAACGGCGTAGATTGTTAATCGCGGTGTTGGTGACAAAATCAGTGGAGACGCGCATGAGAGAGGAGGGTTAAATTACGGGCGACCAAACCCGCTTACCACCGTGTCAAGGACGGTGTCGATTAGAGACAAGATGCGCGCCGAGGCTTGGAACGCGCGTTGGTACTTCATCAGTTCCGCGGCTTCTTCATCCAGCGACACTCCGCTCACGCTGTCACGTTGTCCACGAACGGCATTCAAAACGCTCGATTGATTTTCGTGCTGCATTTTAGTCTGCGACACACTGTAACTAAATAGAGAAATCGCCGAAGCGTAACTTTGACCCAAGGTGCCATTAATGGAATCGCCGGAGCCCGTGGAGAAAGTTCGGGTGTCCAGTTCCGAAATCGCCTGCGCCACGGTGCCATCGCCCGCCGCCCCACTGGGAGCCGAAGCCCGCACATTCGCCTCCGTTAAACCACTGGCGAGGGTAATCGTGCCCGCTTGGGTCCCCGCCGGATCAAAGAAATTTTGCGCCGTGCCAGCCGGATTATAAACCGCGTTAACCGAGGTGACCATCTGGCTCGCCATCTGGTCGAGGTTATCACTGAGGGTCTGCAGCGCTCCATCCCGCGCCTTCAAATTGCCGGCGATGGAACCCCCCATAATGTTAAGGGCCGTACTCGGCGTGCCGACCTGCACGGTGTTACCGTCAAAACTAAGTCCATTGAGGGTCGTGTCCCCAGAAAGTAACACCGTATCCACTCCCGTCGACGAGCTCGCCGTGATTTGGATCTGGTTAGGGCGATCCGGCAGGGTCGAACTCTTAAAATTCATGATCAAAGCCAGATCCTCGATCCGGGCCTGGCGCTCATCGCGGAGCGAAAGGGCCTTTTCACCGGTCGAACTCTCCTGCGAGGCGATCGATGAATTCAGGTCTTTGATCGACGAAAGTAGGAGATTCGCCTTGTCCACATCTTTACTCGTCTGATCGGTCAGATCGGTCTGCACTTCGGAGAGTCGCTCATGCGAAAATTGAAAACGCTCCGCCATCGTCTTCGCCGTCTGGAAGAACATTTGCTTCTGCGTGGCGTTAGTCGGATCGGTGGCGAGCTGGCGCGCCGCCCCGAAAAATCCTGACATCGCATTGGCCAAACTATTGCCCCCACCCGTCGCGCTCGAGGATGGATTCTTCACGCTCGAAATCGTCTCACCCATGGCGGTTTCACCGCGGTCATAGGCCGCCGACTCAGCCGCTAGGGCCGCATCGTTCGATCTCTCCCGTGCCACTTGGCGATCCAGGAGCACATCCCGCAACTGCTCCACCTGCAGGGCATCCACCGAAACGGCCGTACCGCCGGCCGTAGGAGCCACATTGCCGAAAACCACCCGCTGGCGGGAATACGTCGGATTGTTAACGTTAGCCATATTACGGCTCACCGTTTCAATCGCGCGCGATTGCGTCTTGAGGGCAGAAACCCCCATGCGCAGCGCGTCGTATAATCCGTTTAATCCAGCCATATAATTATTTTTTTTAACCGACCTGCTGCAAGGAAGGCGTAGCGAACGACTCGTCGGCTACTCGGCCGGAGGGTGCATACATCGTGCCGGCCGTACCCGGAGTCGTGCCGCCGACCAGCTCGCGGTGCAGATCAAGCATCTTTTCCATAAACGCGTGGTTCTGACGCGCGCGGCGGCGCACCCGGTGAATCAAGTGGTTAATCTCATCGATGAAGGCCTCCAGCATGGGGCGCTCATCGGCGGGGAAAAACGGCAGCAGTTGCCGCAGCGTGCTGCCGCCAGGCTGGCCTTGGGACCGAGCAAAGGCCACGAGGAAGCTCTCACGCGCTTCCCGGTACTGGCTCGATTCAATAACCTGCTGGTCGATAATCGCGGCGGTTTCTAAGACCTTATCCACCTCGCGGCGCCAGAGGTGGCCTTGCTGCTCGTCGAAAAGGGCCAGCAAGCTGCCATAGCCAGCCATTTCTTGGCGGAGTAACAGTACAATTTCGGACGATTCCATGATCATGATTGGGGGGAGGCGGGTTTGAGAGCCACGCTAGAGGGAGGAGAAAAGTGATGTTCAAAACCGGCCGACAGGCCACCGGCGCCGTTTTGACTGAGGGAAGAAACCAAAGCGTCTTTAATGAGGTGAGAGTACATGCCGCCACCCCCGCCGCTGCTACTGGAAGAGCCTTGGAGGCCCTTGAGCATAGGCTCGATCACCGGATCGATCATCTCGCGCATGAGTAGCGAGCCAAACGTGGCGGCAACTTTGGCGCGTTCGGCGGCCGTAATGGGTTCGCTGCCTTTGCCCGCGGCTTGGGCACCTTGCGCCATGAGCGAACTCAGGTTTGATTCGGCGGTGTTGATGGAGGCGACGTTCATCGTTAGTTAATCACGAGTTCGGCCTGCAAGGCGCCGGCAGATTTAAGGGCCTGCATGATCGCCATCATCTCTCGGGTCGTGACCCCGAGGGCATTTAAAGCTACGGCAAGTCGGTCGATCGTAGGGACTTCTTCGACGACGGAGAATTTACCCTTCGTTTCCGTAACCTTAGTCTGCGTCGTGGGCGTGACGGCCGTCTGACCACCCGCGAGCGGGTTAGGCTGGGAAACGTTCAGGGTAGAGGCAATCGAAACGGTCAGGGCCCCGTGACTAATGGCGACTTGTGAAACGCGGACCGATGAGGTCGCGACGATCGTGCCGGTGCGCTCATTAATCACCACGCGGGCAATGGAATCGGGGCGCACTTCGATCGTGCCGAGATCGGCGAGGAAGGTCACTTCGCGGCCCAAATAAGCCGGCGGTACGATGACCGAAATCGAGGCCGCATCGATCGCGGTCGCGGCATCGGGGAAAGCGGCGTTAATGGCGTCGGCCAAGCGGCTCGAAGAGGTAAAATCGGGGTTGAACAACTCAAACGAGATCGCTCCGTCCCGCACGGTCTCAGTGGGAATCTCGCGCTCAACGATCGCGCCGCTATTGATGAGACCCACGGTGGGATGATTTTTTTGCACCGTCGCCCCCCCGGCGCCACCCGCGCCACCAATGAAACCACCGACCGCCAGGCCGCCCTGAGCGACCGCGTAAACGCGGCCATCAGCGCCCATCAAAGGGGCTTGCAGGAGCACGCCGCCTTGGAGGCTTTTCGCATCACCCATGGACGAAACCGTCACATCGATGCGAGCACCGGGTTTAAGAAACGGGGGAATGTCCGCGGTGATCATCACCGCAGCAGAATTTTTGGCTTTGATCTGCGTAGGATCAACGGTGAGTCCATTACGTTGAAGGATGTTGGCAACCGAGCGCAGCGTCGTGACCGCGTTGGAATCGCCGTCACCAGCCAAGCCCACCACAATGCCGTAACCAATCAATTGATTGGAGCGACCACCACTAACAAACGACATGTCCTTGACCCGAGTCGCATGGAGCGCCGGAGCGAAAACCATCAAAACAATGAAAAGACGGGTGAGCATGGAACGCATGTTAGAAGGGACGAATGGCTTGGTAGAGTTTGCTCAACCAGCCGCGTTTCTGCGCGCTAGTGAGTTCGCCCTCACTCAAGAATTCGAGCCGCGCCTCCGCGATGTTGGTCGAAAGAACGGTGTTGGCCGGAGAAATATCTGCGGGCCGCACGATGCCGCGCAGCACCACGTGTTGGGTCTCGCCCGAAAAACTCACCTGCCGAGCCCCTTCGATCACTAGGTTGCCATTGGGTAGGACATCGGAAATCAGCATCGCGGCCCGACCGGTAATGACCTGGGAATTATTCACCTTACCGCCACCGCTGTAGTCGGACTTACCACCCCAACCTAGACCGGGCAACTGGCCACCCTGGGTGCCAAAGCCGCTCACCTTGGGTGGAAACAAAAATTGCGAAACCGCACCCTGCGCACTATCGGCCGTGTTCGTCGTCTTGTTGGACGAGGAGGAAAGCGACGTGGATTCAGCAATGACGATTGTAATGATATCACCGACCCGTGCGGCCTTGGGGTCAGAGGTGAGCGAGAGTTCACGGGAACCGGCCGCCAGCCACAAAGATTGTGCGGAGAGCGGACCCGCCAAAAAGAGAATCAAGAAGGTGAGACGGAGCATCATAGCTTAGAGGCGGATAACCGCACGACTTTCAGCGATAACCTGCGCGGTGAATTCACGGTTTGATTGAATATTGCGGATGCGGATCATCTCGTTGCGCGCTCCATCCTGCATGGCGAGACCCTTGAGAGAGACCGAGACGGGACCGCTCTGAGCGACCACCTCGACTACTTGTCCTCGGCGGACAATCGGACGGGCAATCAAGTCTCGCCAAGTGAGTAAACGATCCGGCGGCACCGCCCGAGTGAAAATATAATCGCCCTGGGGTATTGAGGCCAACGCTTCGCGGTCCCGCAAGACGTCAATCCGCACGGGCTCGAGGGTTGAGGGATCGAGCAAGTCACCCCGTTGACTGGGTTGGCGGAGTTTCCAGCCGGAGCGCCACAGATTCGCGCGGAGGATCACCGTCTGCTCTAGGGCGGCTTCACCGGGAGTTTCCGTGCGTAATCGCACAAGGATCTGCGAGGAAATAGCGGAGGGAAATTCAACAATCGAAACTTGAGCGCTGGACTTAGGAGCGAAAGTACCGCCACTCACCGGGAGTAAGTGCAAGTCACCTTCCAACTCGAAATGCGTCTGAATGCGCTGGGTCACCTCTATGATCCACTCGGGGGCTGGGCTTTGAGCGCGCACCCCCACAGGCGAAACGAGCAGGCCTAGAAAAATGAAAAGACGGGCGAACATTATCAACGCTTCAGTTCATTGACGTTTTTCAACATCTCGTCGGAGGACTGGATGGCCTTACTGTTTAATTCGTAGGCGCGCTGGGCTAGAATCATGTTCACCATTTCCTCAACGATGTTAACGTTGGAGGTTTCGACGTAGCCTTGCTGAATGGAACCGAAGCCCTGTTCATTGGGGGCGCCTTGCTCAGGCGTGCCACTCGCGGTGGTCTCGCGGAAGAGATTGGAACCTAGGCTTTCCAGGCCCGCTGGGTTAGCAAAGCGGGTGAGCGTGAGGCGAAAAGTTTGTTGGCCGGCGGCGCTGCCGAGGGTGACTTCACCATTTTCGGCGACGGTGACGGAAGTGGTGCCAGGAGGCACGGTTTGG
>Ga0136642_1001333_pt1 | contig 10782 bp, 10 predicted proteins | sample LowCatLa1302831Y_FD_115313 | JGI IMG/M metagenome (GOLD analysis project Ga0136642, IMG submission 115313) | Freshwater microbial communities from Lower Cathedral Lake, Yosemite National Park, California, USA - 13028-31Y | ecosystem: Environmental > Aquatic > Freshwater > Lake ... | reverse complement strand
GATTCAATGGCTTCCTCTGCAACCACAGGTTCTGGTGCAACCACAGGTTCTGGTGCAACCACAGGTTCTGGTGCAACCACAGGTTCTGGTGCAACCACAGGTTCTGGTGCAACCACAGGTTCTGGTGCAACCACAAGTTCTTCAATAGCAATTTGAATGTTTTGTGTTTCCGAAATTGTAGGAACAACGGATGCAGCATTCAACAATCCAGTTTTAACAACAACGGATTTACCATCCGTGCGTTCTTCTGGTTTCTTGTATTCCAAATTCAAAAAATAAAAAATAGAAGCTTCGTCAGGGAAATTGTAATCAATCAATGCGCCTTTGGTTCTCCCTACCATATGTGACAGACCGTGTTCATTCAAAGTGTATTTCAAACTCAAAACATATTCACGCATGGCCGTGTTGAACCCCTTGCTGCCTGTAAAATACAAAATCGAAAAGGGAAATTCTCGTGGAGGCGTGTATAAAAAATCAACTCGCCTAGCAAATTCACCGTCAGGTAGTTTGGTAATTACCAAACATTTGGACGGGCCGCGTGACAACACTTCCAAAATAATATTTTTCTTCAATAAATTATCAATGTAGGTTGTAAAATGTTGAGGTGATTCCGAAGTCAAAATAACATCGATATCGCCCGAAGAATCAAGACCGCGACGATAACTGCCAACAATTTGTAATTCTAAATCCGTAATATCGGGTGTAATAGATTCACGGAAAATAGCTTCATATCGCACTATTTCCTCACGAGGAATGCGTTCCATAATGTCGTGATAATATTTTAGTCCAATGCGTTGTTTATCGTTTAATAATTCCATCTGGCGCTGTCGCAATTGTTCGAGAGAAGTAACACCATTCAACACAAGCTCTTCTGCCTTTTTCTCACCCACCCCATAGATATTAGTGAAAATTTCCATGGCGCGTTTTTGAATAATGGTGTCTTTTTCTTCTTCTAAAATCTTTAATGTACCAGTATTATTGTAATCCACTAACTTTTGGTAGATGGTATTTCCGATGCCAGGTTTTCCTTTTAATTGAATCGGATCTGTAATATCCCCTTCATATGTTTGGATAGTTTCTTTCGCATTATTGTAAGCTCGTGCACGCATCTTATCTTTGCGTTTTCTCATGACAAAACCTAAGTCGTCCATTAATTCTATAAAGGATTCATTGAGACGACTCGGTTTTTCTTGAGCAAAATATACAGGTTGTTCAGCGGGCGCAGGTGCATTCGGAACAACCGGTGCGGTTTTTACTAGTGAAAGAGAGGTTTCGATATTTAAAGATGGATTGGTAATTTTTCTCGGCATTTCTTCTATTTGTGTGTTATCTTCTATTATTAGCGGTTCGTCTTTATTTGTTTTATCTTTATTTTTTCTTGTATATTTTCTTTTGATTTTAATGGGTGGTTCTCCTATTACGACATGTATATTTTCGACAATAGTTGGTTCGACAATAGTTGGTTCGACAATAGTTGGTTCGACAATGGCGTTTGGTTTTATCTTGAGAGTATATTTTCGTTTGGGTTTGATGATTTGAGATTTCAATGCGGAATTGAAATCGAGATTAGTTACAAGATTCGGCTTCGCCGAACACTTCGAAAAGGGAACTAATGAAACTGTTGGTTCGACAGTTGGTACAGGTTGTAAAGTAATATCGTAATTACTTGGAGGCATTTTGCGAGTATATTTTCGTTTAGGTTTGATTGGTTCATCCGGGTTTTTTAATGTATTTTTTTTTATTTTAATGGTTTTCGGAAGAAAAATACGATTTAAATCCGACAATGGGTCCATAGTTCTCTATATATATTTGATATAAAAAAAAGAAATTTATTTATTTTTACTGTCATAAAATTATCATCTAAAATGTAGTAGCTATCTATTCTCGATTTATCAATCACTTCGTTGTGTAAGTCGAACATCTCTGTAATATCGTTCCACAACATGTTGTGATGCACAATTCGCAATATATTCAGCATCTTCTTCCAAACTATCCAAACATAATTGCCATCTGACACATTCTTCAACCTTGTATGGGTCGTCCATTACCTCTACCGACATCGCAGCTTTCTTTAACTTATGCAATGCAACTTCATAAATATTATTTTTTCTTACTAATTCTTTTTCATCATCCTGTAAAACATTTTCATATATTTCCAATAATGAAGTACCTAACAATTTTGAAACTATAATTACATGTCCTGTGTGTGGTAACATCCAACGGATACTGCCTGTTTCATAGAGGTTTTTCAATGGTTCTGTAAATTCAATTGTGTCAGGATTCATTGATTTGAGAGTTTTAACTTCATAAAGTGTACTGTAATCCATCTTTGGAAGGGACATGGTCGTAGCGGATTGCATTGTCTTATCGTTTGTTATTAGTCGAATAAATATACATTTGATTTATTTATGAAAAACAAATCAATTTTTTTACTATACATTTTCCTTGTTCAATTCCTCTAACACTTCTGTCATTTGTATGTTGTCATCAAACACTGCATCATTAGTTTCCGCAACTCGAAGAGTTGCTGTATTGGAATCTCCAATAGGTTGTGGATGAGGTGGTGGAATATTTCTGGCCCAATTAATGGATTTAATATTGTTGTAAAGATTCACCAATTCATCTTTACTATAAATCATGATTGTTTCAGAAGCTTGTTCTGCAACCGCCTTACATTCAATCCACCCATCCATATTTTCTAATTCTTCAGATGTCGTAAAATTCTCGATTTCAGCAATGACTTCAGCAAATTTGTTGAGAGCATCCCATTTATTCATACCGACTTGAAGTTCCGCAGCTTCTTCCGTAGTGATAATATTTGTCAATAATTGTTCCAATGATACATCTAAAGACTTGGAAACAATCAACACCTTATTTGCGTAAGGAAAAACATGAAATGTGGTACCAGCATCGTAAGAATTTACTAAAGGTTCATTCAATTGTACCCCACTAGTAATATCTCCAGTTTTAGGGTCAATATCAACTTCCACTATAGAACGAATTTCGTAAAGTTTACTGTAATCCATTTTAAAATATATATATTTTTATTTTATATAATAATTTATGCATCTGAACAAAATCCATATAATTATCTAAATGTAAAATATAATGGTCAAATTATTCAAGTATAAAATTTCTACTTTAGAAATAATCGTATTTGTTGCTTTTATTGTATACCTTATTTTCAATGTTCAGACGCCCAGTTTCTTGATTGGTACGGTAGATTCCCCATTAGGCGTTGTTATTGTTATGCTGCTAGTGCTTTGTCTTTTCATTTACACAAATCCAGTTTTAGGTATATTGGGTTTGTTTGTTGCCTACGAAATGATTCGTAGAAGTTCAATGATGGTTTCAGGAAAAGTACCAATGATACAATATACACCAACACAAATTCAAAAAGAAAGACATATGACGGAAATGAATATTCCCAAAGCATTTGAACAACCGATGATGCTACAGGAACCATTAAATCATGACTCAATGAATAAAACACAAAACGATACCGAATTGGAGGTCGAAATGGTTAAATCAATGGCACCACTCATGAATTCACCTACATCATATGTTGATACAACATTTAAACCTATTTTAGAAAATGTGCATAATGCATCGTTAGCATAAAATTAATATTTTTTTAGAAATAAATATATTAGCTGTCGATTTTATTGACAGCTAATCTGAATTTTACTGGCGCTTCGCTCAGTAAAATTCACAAACCAAAAAAAATTATTTGAATAAAGCAATAATAGATGTGAAAATATGATTTAAACCAGCATACAAATCGACTTTAGCACCAAAAGTAAAATAAGGAGTATTCATATTACCATCAGCGTAACCTAAGAAATTAGGGTCTTGTATTTTTTTAATATAAATAATGATAGATGATAATATCCATATAAACATCATAATACCACCACTAACTACACAATTTATGATATTTTGGTTGTTGAAAACCCAATGACCGTCATTACCTAGTTTGGAATTATTATAACCATATATCAATAATACGAAAGCTGGGAAAACGAACAAAAATGATAAAGCCATTTCGAGTCCAGTAATTTGCGCTTGTTTTTCTGTAGTATCGTTTATTTTAAGGATACTGCGTACAGCCAAAAATCCATAAATAAACGGTACCATAACATACATCAATGCAGCTGAGAACAATATCCAAAATATCTGTAATGTTTTCAACAATAAATTACTGTTTTCATCGGTTGTTTTGGAGCTAGCATTAACTGTGTAGGTGGGTATTTCCCCCGAATAATCAATAGGGACATTGTCACATTCCATCCAATCATCACCGTCGTCTTCCATAGTCATATTTTCAACAAAGTTCTCCACTTTGTTTTTAAGGGTCCAGCTATCAGGACTCTTTGATTTTATTTTTTTAATCCATTTTCTTATTTTACTGTTTTGTTTGTCTTGTGGAGAACGAATCATTTCAAACATTTTTCCTGAAAATAAATAGAATAATATCTTTTCAAATTTATATTTCCAATCTTCTAATTGCTGTTGTATTTTAGATTTTTGAGAACTGATAGGTCCATATACAGGACCATCCTCTAAAATCACAATATGATTTATTTTTACAGCTTTTATTTTTTGATATTGTTGAATATTTATCTGACTAAATATAGTATTATCATTAGAAACATGGAAAAAATTAGATTTGACAGGTATAGGTGTGGTAAAGAAGAGAACATCATAATTACCAAAATTAAAAAAATTACTGTCATTCGTATTGGGTAAAATATCATTGAAATTGACCTCGACATTGTTGTTGGGGTCGGTCTGTTGTAAAATAAAATCAATAATGGTTTCTTCTGATAAAGTAGGCACGGTTCTCAAAGGAAAACAAACATACATTTTTTTATTAGAATTGGTTATTGGTGTATTTTCAATTATCAATTCTCCATCGTATTCTACATTATCAATTTTATGAATTTTGCTAAAAATAAAGAATTTACTTGATATATAACTTAGATTTTGAGAACCTTGTATAATTGTCAAATTCGGAGTATTTTCTTTTCCTTGATAGATAAATTGAAAATCGGTATTGGACGAAAAAACACGCTTAGCATATGTATTATAATAATTATATTGGATGAATTTGCCGTCATCTATATGTTGTTCCAAATGTAAAGACATTATATAGGTTATACTCAGAAAATTACTGCACGATATTTGTTTTTTTATTATTTGTTGATGGATTCGTGACTTCTTCTTCAAATTTATATTTAAGAATTTTGTCTACATTAGTTCCCAATATACCTTCTGTAGAGGCATTGTACTTCGTAGTGGCAGAGCCGTCTTTTGAAACTAATCTCGATTCCAATTCCTCTACAGGCTCTGCCTGTAATTCTCTTCGAGTCTTGTTACGCCACTCCGTAATTGCATTGGAATCTCCAGTTTTATCAGGAACCAATTGAATTTTGGTAACTTTTGACATTTTTTCTTCAATTGGGTTTTCGATTAGACCGTTCATTAAGTTTTGCGTATCGGTTTCGGCAATGGTTATATCATTACCTTTGTAATATTCAAGCCTATCTTGACCATAATTAAGGTTTTCTTGACGATGTGACCCATCTTCATTAGGGAGTTCCAAATCGGGTGTAAAATACTCATTAAGTTCTCCGATTGATTCTGCCAATGGTTTGGATTTTTCACTGACAACTTGTACTGCACTTGTAATTGCGTTAACAACTGTAGATAGTGAACTTTCTTTTGGTTCTTTTTTAATAATAGTTTGTAATATTATTTCAGTGTTTTGCAAAGTGTAAAATAAAATATCTAATCCGACATAATTTGATTCTTTAATCATAGAAGGTTCTCCGTTCGGAGAAATAGAAGGAGTAATTGAAAAAGATTGTTTCGCCTGTAATAAATGGTTTATTAATGTATCCACATTTTCTAATATATATATTAAACTTTTGTAACCGAAATTATTCGCTTTATTGTATTTATTTATGTTATTAATCTCATCTATTTGGGTACTTATCGCGTCATCCAACATATGAATATAATATAATATAAATTATTATATTATATTCATAGAATTATTATAACACGGGAATATAATTAAACAAATTGTTCTCATAAATGGTGGCTTTGAATGTGTGTTTGTAACCTTCCACATAAATGATATCACTGTCCATGATCGGGTCACATCCATATTCTGAAGTACAACTACGACCCTGCACTTTTACAGGTAATTTGGTATTCAGTGTACCAGTATTAGAAATGGAATAATATTGCCATTTGTCGCGACCAGTCATGATACGTCTACCCATCAATGGTAAAATCAATGTGTGAGAACTATCTTCTTCTTTATCGCTAAAACCAGCTTTTGTCAAAATGCCCATTTGTGTATAATCAGAAGCAATACCGCGTGTCTCTACATTGATAGGTAATTTACGGACGACAGGTTCTTCGATGATAATCGGTAGACCACGGATATCACCTGATAGTGACGGACCCAAAAAATAATCGTCTCTTTTGAGTGGGGGTATGTAAGGGTCATTCAATATGTCATTCGGAATTGTTCTCGTAGATAGTCCACCTAAAGTGATGGGTGTGGGTGGCGAAGGTATCACCATAATATTCGAACTGTTTGTTGGAGCGTATACTTTGGAAATATAATTGTTGTATAAAAATATGATTAAAATAAATATGGCTACTAAAACCAAGAGAGTGAGATTTTCAACGCAAATGAACCCAGACACGCATTTTTTTCGAATTATGGGAGCTCGCACGGTTGTAATCTTCATGGGTGGTTGTTTGACAATAGGTGTTCTCATATTATATTACAATTCGTTAATATAATGTATCAAAAGATATTACATTCTCTAATGAATAAAAAATAAGGGGATTTATGGTATAGATGCGGTAGAGGTTTCAATACCGATTTGTGCAGCTGTGGTTGCTACCATAACTGAGTCTAATGCAATCGCTGTTTCAGCCCCTACTTTGGCATCATTATTAGCTTGGTCGACATTAGCTTGTATTTGGTCAGCTCCACCATAAACCTCAGGTACTGCATTGGTTTGGTCGTATAAATCATTAAGGGAATTACCGACGGTATCGAAACTGAACGGGATATTAAGTGTGGGTAAGGATGTGAATACCTTAGAATAACATTTTTGATTCACAGCATCAGAATGTTTAAACAAATAAAATCCAGTAATGTCATTAATGAAACAGTCGACGCCATCTAATCCTTTCCAAGCATATTTTTCAAAGTCGTGCAAACAAAACAACCAAACAATGAATTCAATGGGTAAATACAATAACCATCCAATAATTTCTAAAAAGTACCACAAAAAACACGATTTAAAATTCGAGATGCGATAAATCAGTACTTCTATGTTGGTAATTGCCCACGCACCGACACCAGAAGCGGCCAAAAAACCTAAAATGGCAATTTTCCATCCGTGTGCCTGCATACCAGTAGCTGTCGCATTAGCAGCAGTTTGTGCCATATTTTGTATTTGATGTTGTGCGTTTAAAGCAGCAAGTTGAGCTCCTTGTGCTGCAATGTCAGCGCCTGTTCCTGCTATTATGGTAGCCTTTTGTACACGGTCAAGCACCTTGCTATCGACTGATTCTAATAATCCTGCTGCACGGTCTTGTTCTCCTTCTTTGATTTCGTTTGCAGTCAATTCTACAGTATCAACATCAGCTTGTACCTCTAATGCAACTGTATTAGAAGTAGCTTGTGTTTGGAGTTCAATAGTATCAGCCGTCATATGTGCATTTGTTAAGGCAGAATTCACATCAACATCGGTCTGTATAATTACCTGGGTCATAATAGCGTCTTCAGCAGCAAAATTAGCCACCATCCCACTCGTGTCAAATGCTAATTCAGTACCGAGCACTGCTCCCACACCTTCAATACCTTCAACAATTTTATTCTGTTTATGCACCCATAAAAATATGATTGTTAATATCCCAATACCTAAACTGGCTAATAATATTTTATTTTCGAGGTCTAATGAATTAATTTTCGGGTATTTCATATTATATTATGTTACGAGGTATAATATAATACAATAAATAAATATGTTTTATTTTGCTAATCCTTGGAATTTCTCCATGAATTTTTCAGCTTGAGCCAATAATGGTGATAAATTATCCATATTGAGCATTAATTCCTGTTGTGTATTAAGCAATTTTTTGGTTTGAGCATCCAAATTTTCAAAACCAGATACAACAGGTTTGGTGTTGTTGATAGCTAGTGGAGAATTGATTTCTGTGTTCATTAAATCACTTAAATCTGATGGTCTGTTTAATGAATTAGAAGCAGGGGCTGGTGAATTGGAGAACGAGCCGATAGGAGTAGCCATGTCTTTTACTCTAGAAGTTTTCAATTTGTCTTTGATTTCTTGAATTTGTGCGGTGGATTTTTTTAATTTATCAATGGCATTAGTAGCTGTAGGGATTGACGCACTGGCTGCCTGGTTTGAAGATTTGATTAAATCATTTGTTACCGCGCTCATAGGAGCTGATACACCAACATTGGCAGGTGCTGTCTCAAGTTTGGTTCTGTCTTGTTCAGGGTCAAATGGTTCTTTTTCATTTTTATTGGACATACCTTCATTACCCGCACCCTTACCGTAACGAATACAGTGTGTTACAGTCATAGAAACCACCATGATAACAATCATATTTTTACTAAAAAAAGAAGTCAAATATCCTGTAATAATAAAAATGAAAAAGAACAACATTTCACCAGTGAGAGAAAAATACATCAAATCTCCGATAGTTAATATCAAAATAAAATACAACAATATTCGACTATTCAATGTAAAACTATAATTTTTGAACGTATTACCAAATTTGGACATTAATATATATATAATCGCTATAATATTTTGAAGTCGTTTTGCTAAATTTATCGTATCTCTATCTTTTTACCATTGATAAAATTCACACAATATATGCCGATATACCGATGACGATGAAGAGGTGTATCTAGCATCTATTACCATAAAATACTAATATGTTACGGTTGATGCGGTAAATAAATGTGACAGCAACCATTTTACATATATATAGTTGTTATTTTATATGTTTTTTGCGATATTTATTATTTACATACGGAACAACCAGTCAGTTTTATTAATGAATAACAAAAAAAGGCTTAAACACATATTACTATATATATAAAAGTAAATCTACCCTATATATTATTTAGGGAGAATATGTCGCACAATGCTGATGAACCTATTTTACGCGAGAGTACCGACCGTTACACGATGTTTCCTCTAAAATATCCTGACATTTTCAGTATGTATAAAAAGCAAGTCGATTGCTTCTGGAGAGCAGAAGAAATCGACCTTTCGCGTGACCTAACTGACTGGGCCAAATTAAACGACGACGAAAAACATTTCATTTCTATGACTTTGGCGTTTTTTGCGGGTTCTGACGGAATTATTACCGAAAATTTGGGTACGCGTTTTATGAACGATGTTCAGGTAGCGGAAGCACGTGCGTTTTACAGTTTTCAAATTGCTATGGAAAACATTCATAGTCACATGTATTCTGTATTGATCGATACTTATATTTCCGACACGGAACAAAAAAATAAATTATTCAAAGCAATTGATTATTATCCTTGTATAACCAAAAAAGCAGATTGGGCGAAAAAATGGATTGGTGACGGTCGTAGCTCATTTGCAGCGCGCTTGGTTGCATTTGCTTGTGTTGAAGGTATATTTTTCAGTAGTTCATTCGCGTCTATTTATTGGATTAAAAAGCGCGGACTTATGCCAGGGCTCACGCTCTCAAATGAATTCATTTCTCGCGATGAGGCGCTTCATACAGAATTTGCCATTTTGCTTTACAGCAAATTAAACAAGAAACTTAATAAAAAACGGGTATATGAAATTGTCAAGGAAGCCACTGAAATCGAGAAGGAATTCATTACCGAGGCACTACCGTGTCGCCTCATTGGTATGAATGCTGACCTTATGACACGATATATTGAGTTTGTGGCGGATCGTTTGTGTTTGCAATTGGGTTATGACAAGATTTATAATTCTCAAAACCCTTTTGATTTTATGGAATTGATTAGTATCGAAACCAAGGTGAACTTTTTCGAACGCACCAATTCTGAGTATGCATTAACTAATTGCACCAAAGATGAAAATATTTTTAATTTTGCCTGTGATTTTTAATCTCTATTGTATAATTTTTATTTGATAATTTTACCCAGTTTTTCCATATTCATCATCATTTCTAGAAAGCTGGGACTCGACTTGAAAGCTTCACTAAAAGTATTAAATCGTTTAACATTTTCTTCACCTAAAACATTTACCATTGCAATATATAATAATTGTTCTTCCTCTTCCGAAAACCCTGCATAATCAATGTAGGTAACCAAGATGTTTTTGTGCCACCTCAACTGTTTTATACATTGATTTTTGTGCATGATTTTCGTATCAGAGCCTTTAACGGAGATTGTGAATCCTCCACCACCTTTGGATTGTTGTAATGGTTCTGCAGTGTATGGTTTATATGTATTATAATATTGTAGTATCTCCTCAATTTGATAAACTTGAATAACCGAAAGATTATGTATTTTAATAGTCATTTTTAAAATGTAAAAAGGTAGTATAATTATATAATATAAAGATATAATTATATTGTTTTGATTCAATTTTTACATTTAGAGTCACCTACATTATCAGTCGATTTATTGCTACACATAAAGCGAAGCTTAGTTACATCTGGAGCGAAAATCGTAGACGAAGTCGAAGATTTTCCGAGATTAGTTACTAGAAT